>ERZ794949.432-NODE-432-length-13489-cov-3.645973_pt1 | contig 13489 bp, 11 predicted proteins | sample MGYA00511363_ERZ794949 | MGnify/ENA primary metagenome ERZ794949 (study PRJEB30137, sample SAMN04331402) | food metagenome | isolation source: T1 must sample point D1 replicate B | place: Australia: South Australia ...
CCCCAAAAACTTCTTTTATAATATAAAAAACACATAACACCTCTTTATTTACATCCAGTGTACGTGTCTGCACGCAGTACTTTCTCTTAATGTGTACAAGAAGCAAAAGCTTATCGGTATTTGATAAGCTTTCGACTGACTTTAAAGCAGCATTGTTTATGAGATCAAATTCAGACAAATGAGCTATTTCTGTATCATCCTTGCTGGTAACTACATCAGATTTATCCTGTGTCGTAGTCATGTTAATGTGCTTAGTTAAAGATGAGAAAATATTCCAGCCATAGCTATCTTTGTTATCTGACATGATCTAAGGTTATTGGTATAGTTCTACAGGTGTATTTCTCTCTTGGTAATCAAATAGAAAGATATATTCAATTTATGGTATTGAGTTTGAAAGATTTCCTTTGGGGTTTCAACATTATGCTTTGTCTCAACCCCTCTAAACAGATCCTAGTTAGGCAGCACTATTACTTTTTTCAAATATTTTTTCCGCTAAATGGCTGTAGCTAAATTAGGGGTTTTGGAAAAAAACAAAAAAAAAACGAATCAGCAACTCTTATCTCCATGACACAGAACCCAAAGCCTAATCACCAATGTCTGTGCTATCAATGTCATCCTCAGAAACTACAAACAAGTCTGTCTCTGTTAACAACAGCACATCGCTTACTCCAAATAATCAAGCTAACGATGTATATAGAGACAAGACTCAGAAACACTTTGACACTTTCAAGCACAGTATATTTCAAAAGTTGAACTACATAAACCATGCTCAGTCGCAAGGCAATAACAAAACGGAAGACGAAAGGGAAGATGTGATCGATGAAGCAACACTCCTGCACTATATTGTAAGACCAGACACATTGAACAAGAAAATTATAAACAATAACCTATACCTCAATGACGAGGTTCAATCTCTGAAAAAAAAGCTTAATGATATGATTATCATGAACAAGATACTTGACGATCAGAATAAAAAGCTGTCTGATGAATTTACGGCGATGAAACTTGAACAACATTTTTTGAAAGACTGAATCTTTTTTTTTTTTTTAATTTATATCAATGAAGAAAATATAGAGTGTTATGTATTTATATAAATCTATTGCTAAGAAGAATTGTTGAAATGATATATTAATCTTAGAAGTCATGCTTCAAAGAGAAAACTAAGTCGTTGTTAGTTTTTGAATCATATTCATCATACAAGAAACTACTGAATTTCTTTAAGTTATCTAAGCCTCTGACTTCACCAGCACACAATGGCATCTTGACTAAATGGTATAATTCATACAAGTCGTTGATTTCTTCTAAATATTTCTTTTGCATTTTCCATCTTGCTTGACATCTCTTACATTCATCATCACCATCAGCGTATAACAATTGGTTGATAACAATGTTGGAAACATCCATATCGTAACTGATTAATTCTTGAATCAATCTTTCAGTTTCGTAAAGAGATAAGAATTCAGAGATACAGACACAAACGAAGGTTGTTAAGTCTGGGTTGGTGAATTGGTCTCTGATTATTTCAACATTGGTCTTTAATTCTTCCATTTGTTTGTTCATGGCACCCAAGTCCATACCCTTACCTAAGCCACCGAATGAGTTCATCATAGGACCCAAGCTTTTAGTTAAACCACCGAAGGTGTCCAATAACTTGGACAAGGTGGTTGGTAATTGTAAGAATCTTAAGGTGTGACCAGTTGGAGCAGTGTCAAATATGATGGTGTCAAACTCAGAGCCTTCGCCTTGCTTCTTGATATGCTTCATGACTTCCATGAAGGATAAGGCTTCATCAATACCAGGAATTGAGCCAGTCAATTCACCTAGCATACCACCGTTACCACCATTCAACAAGTCACTGATGCCACCAGTGGAGCCTTCTTCACCTTGCTTTGAAACAGCCATGTCGTTGATATCCTTCATAGCAGCAGTAGGATCAATTTCCATACAGGACAAGTTGTTCAATCCGGTGACCTTCTTGGCATCCTTACCGAACTTTTCACCAAAGGCATCAGACAAGTTGTGGGCAGGATCAGTGGATATCAACAAGTAGTTCTTGTGTGGGTTCTTCAATGCTAGTTGGATAGCAATGGAGGAGGAGGTAGTGGTCTTACCAACACCACCCTTACCACCAACAAAGATCCACTTGTAGGTGTCTGAGGTGATTAATTCCTTTAAGTTTGGTTCAGCAGTAAATTCTTCTTCGAAATCGGACATGTTTTATATATGGTATTATGTGTATATACTTTGGTTTCTAAATTTGTCTTCTACTTGTTAATTAATGATATGTGAAATAAGGAGTAATCAGAAGTACAAAAATATATAAGTTTTAGTTAAATATATCAGCGATAGATCTTGAAGGTGTGTTTCGTGGAAAATAAATATAAAAAAAATTTTTTTTCAGAGCTAATACAGGTTTTGGTAGCGAGTGGGTGTCAGTGCACAATGCTTTCTCCTTTATTTTTTTTTGGCATAAAGGCTTAAGAACATTCTAGAAGATAAACATTAAATAGTATACAAGTAACGGCATAACTCTTTGAGGAGAACCCTTGAAAACTACTTACCCGTAATACACCAACATGTCTGCTGAAGGTGAACAAAAAGAAGAAGTCATTAACTCTATTGAAGAAGAAAAGGATCTGTTGGTATCCTCTTCAGAACCCGAAGCTAACGATGAACAAGTTTTGACTGAAAACGATGGTGAGGCTTTGAATGATGAGCAAGATGATAACAAGGAATCTCTATCTACAGATGCTGATGCCTCTCCTGCTTCAAAGGAGAGTGACTCTCTTCCTGCAAATGAAACCGAGTTGGAACCTATTCCAGCTGAGCAAGGAGAAGCCAACACTGAAACACCAAAATCCGTAGAACCTGAAGAACCTGTTCAAGTTGTTGAGCCTGTTGAGGAAGAAAAAACAGAAGAGCAAACTAAGGAACAGGCTAGATTAAAAAAGCTTGAAGAGGCCAGAAAGAAAATTGAAAGATTAAAAAATAAGAAGAACATAAACAATCAGCAAAGCAAAGATTCCACACCTGTGAAGGAGGATAGTTTGAACAAACATGAAGTGCCTGAAGCTAATGTTAACATTGATGACGATAAAATATCTGAACTACAAGGTGTCATTGCCAAGCTAAATCAAACAATCAAGGAAAAGGATAGTGAAATTGTAAAATTAAAGGCTGAGTTGATAAAGGAAAGGCAACTCAATAAGGACCTTCAGTCACAAATAAAAACCCCAAGCAGTGCCAGTATCGCCCAACCACCAGTATCATATGAAAACATAGACTTTGATAAATGGAAGAACTTCAAGATTGATATGTCTGAATGGAGATCAATTGGTTCCGGACCTATAGTACAGTTTTAAATATCAAGATAATAAGCTTTATTTTTTAAAATCTGATTGTTGTCATTATTTATGAAAATGATTTATATATACACGATATTTGATGATATAAAAGGGAAAACTATTTGATATTCTACCATATTTTTTAGCTTAGTAAGCTCTTAGAAGTAGTATACACTTGCTAATGTTCTTACTGACTGCTTCGTTCAGATCCATAACAGCCCCGTATTTTTCATTTGCAGCAGCTTGAGATAAAGTATATATTTTAGATGCCTCTTGTTTGCTTAATGGCAAGATTTCTCTAACCAAAACAAGTTCACCAGGCTTGACTGCGGATATGTTTTTGAAGACAGGGTCCTTGTCCAAGTTGTTACTAGCAAGGTCTCTCAATTGCTTTAGGTTCAATTTCAAAGGTAAAGAAGGAATGGATAGAGGAAGCATGTCAACAAAGGCAGACTTATCGTTTCTATATTTTAATCCCAACCACAGTCTCTTATCCTTCAAGTTCTTTTCTGTGACTTCAACAGCTTCATCAACATCAGGGCCGTTGGTTGATCCTCTTTGGATGGATGAAATGAATCCATTCATCATTAGTTTGTATGAAATGGCCAAGTTTTGTTCAGTGTAAGGAAGAGCAGTGATAGGGTTCTTGGCTCTGACAGAGTTTTGCATATGAGCACAGTACTGACTCAGTTTGTATAAGGATAAACTCATTTTGGTGGTATGGCTAGTTTATGATTGAAGTAAGTGGGGCTTGGTACTATTTTAATTTGAATATTGATGAAAATAAATTAAAAACTGGTGGAAAAAAAAGAAAAACGAAAATTTTTCTGTATTTTTTCGCTAGTGGAGAATCAACAGAGAGAACTCAAAAAAAATTGAAAAAAAAAAAAATAATCAAATCAGTTACTTGAAATGCAAACAGAAAAGTATTCATCAACACCAAAATAACTATTATTGTAAAAATACTTGTCTTTAATCAGTATACGTGATGTTTGCTAAGAACAGTCAATCAAAATTCATTAGGAATTTATACAGCATCAGCCCACTAAAAAGAACCTTCTCTGTTGGTAAACCTCTATTCAATAAGCAGTTCCACGGTAAACCAAGTGTTCTGCCTAATTCATTTGCCAAGAGAATTGCTGCTTTGTCTGTATTTTCCCTTACCTGGGCGTGTGTTTACCTAGATCAGCATAAGGAGCTATTGGAAAGATTCTATGGCGAAAAGGAAGAATCAGAGGATAAAGTCACCAAGAGAAAAATAGCCAAGCTGAATGTTTTGAAACATGAAAACATCATTCCTAAGAAGATCAATTTTGTCTTCTGTGAGGATCTACCAGCTGAAGCCAGTAATGAAAAGCTTTATGTTGTTGATATCATAAAAATGTTGGATTATTACGTCAACGAGGATGTTGAAGGCAGATACTCCAAGTTCATCAAGGACTTCATGAAGGCGCAAAAAATTGACAGTTTGGAACTCTTGGCCAAAAGAACTCCACCAGGTTTTATTTCTTTTTTGATAAACAAGTACATCACAACAAACATAAGCGGTGACTTTGATGGATCACCTGTCAAGTCTGAGTTTTTGTACATAACAAATGCTCAACTAATGAGTTTGGATGAAATATTCAAATTTGAAATCGATTATTCGATTGTTAACAAGTTGATATTGAAGAAAGAAAACAAGGACTTGAATGAAGACATGATTGAATATTTCGACACTGTCAGCAAGATTGTATATATTTGATTGCTCTATGAGGGCTTGTATATAGTCTCCTGTAAATACTTTAGATGTTGTTGAATTATGCTTTTATCCTTTGAGTAATTTTTTTCATAATTATGCGGAAAACTTACTTTTTCTTCATCACTGGACAAAGTACTGTTATGTGATTGTGTTAGTCTCTCTATATGTTTATCAGTGTTCCAATGTTCTATGAGTTTCAAGTCATTGTTAAATTGATAACCACAAGTGTAACACTTGAACTTTTTACTGTTTGACTTATCTTTTTTATCTTCATTTTCCTCATCTTCAACGCTACGCTGCTTTGCTATCAGTTTCTTATCGTTGTTTCCTCCACTTGTCAAATTGTATTGTCTCTGTATTCTCTTTTCCAACCCCATGGGAAGTGTTATTCTAGTTGAAATGGAGTTGTTTTCGTTTGTGTTTTCAGAGTCGTTTGTAACTGATTTGTATTCGTCTCTGTTCCATGTACGTCTCCCAAACGTAAGCTTTTTAGATTCTGACATTTGTTAAATTGATATTTTAGCTTAGCTGTAATTCTTTATTTGCAGGTTGTCTTCTTTAATTTTTTTGCTAGTCCAAATATAATAAAGAATGGCAAATGTCTTTAATTTCTCTTATTTGATATGTCTTTTTATCTGAATTTTCAATTTTTTTTTTTTTACTGCGCACAATTAATGAATTTGGTACCATTGGCGTTTCTTAATAAAATCTAAGCATATACCGACCATACCTTGAGATAAAGTAAATTGAAAGAAAACATTGAGATTTACTAGGGCAAAATTGTTGCTAGTCATGAATTATCAGATAACACTAAAGCCACAGGTTCTTAAGATAATACCACAGATCATCACCCATTCTAAAAATGATAAGTTTTACGCGTTCGATATGGACGGCACCTTAATCCAAACAAAAGGAAGATCAAGGTTTGCAGTCAATGCTGATGACTGGCAATGGTTCAAGCCTAGAAAGGCATTAGAAAATCAGCACAATGATATGTTTTCCCTTGTTCTGAGTATTTTAAAAAAAGATCCACACGCCAAAGTTATACTATTCTCAAACCAGGGAGGGATACGGCCAATCACTTTTGGTGTGAACGCGTCCTACACTTCGACAAAGGAACGGAGTATTACACCTGACAAACATTTGGACAAAAAACTCCTCACTATCATAGACAAGCTCCTGAACATTCTGAAGTCTTTTTACGACGAGCTCGGTGAAGAGAGGGTCTACTTCTACTGCAGTTTGAAATCACCTCTGCCGAAAAACGAAAAAGAACGAAAACTATACTCCAGTCATAGTGGAAAAAGAATGAATAGTTCATTTGACAAAATCCTTAAGAAAAAAGAAAATGACAAACCACAAACTGTTGATACATCCAAGTATCTCCATGATATCCAGGATTGTACTGTAAAATACAAAAATAACAAAATATTCATCACCAAATTTGATTCTATGGATGAGAACAAACTTTTGAGTATCTTGAAGTTCGATAGCTATAGAAAACCCAATACAGGCATGCTGCAGGAGTTTTACCAAGATATAGAAACCCAGAATAAAATAGAATACTATGTCGGAGACGCAGCAGGTCGAAAAAATGACTTTAGCGACAGTGATAAAGCATTTGCTATCAATGGTAATCTTCCCTTTTACACTCCTGAAGAGCTGTTTTTGTTGTATCCAACTAATTAAAAAAAATAGATTCAAAGAAGGAGAGAGATGAAATATGTTGACATTCTCAATTACATCTTACTTATATAGTGAAACAAACTTTGATTCTATTCTTATATATAATCTCAAATGATAATTTCTTTATTGCAAAACAGTTGCCTTTTCATATAGTTTATCTAGGATTTGACTCAACTCGTTGATTACCAAAGAGCCTTGTTCGTAAACTGTGTCTTCCTTAGGAACCTCAAATATGTATAAATACCCTTGATCTTGATTCAACTTACCGTATATTTTGTTGTCTAAGATCAATTGAGACAATTTATTTTCAATGTCTGCGTATGGCATTCCTATCAGATTGGAGATGTGCTGGATCTCAATACAGTCAAATGGACTTATGATCTTGATCAAATTGTTGGTTAATAGCATGTCGTACAAAATGTTCAAGTGCTTCATTATTAACTCATCCTTGATTGTGGTGTTAGACAAAATTTTGTTGAACTCTAATAAGGAATTATCAGTGTATGCTTTGACGATCTCCTTAATAAAGTTGAGTTCTTTTGTTTCCTTAAAGGTATCTCTATAAGCTTGTAATGTGTAGATAGATTCAATTTCATTGACCTTGTTGGCCATTATCTTACACAATATCATGTACTTCAACAAGGATAGCAATATGTCATAGGTTTTAGCAAGCTTGACTTGTTGGATTCTGTTGTGTGATCTGGTTTTGTCATTGCTAATGTTTAGTTGCTTTATGTATTCTTCATAGTGACTGTTGAAAGATTCATAGAAGTAGGAGTAGGCAGTTTGATAGTCATTGTTTTCACAGAATATGATACCATTTAACATGTCCAACTCCGCAGTTATCAAAGTGTTAACATAAACAGATTGAATGATGGTCTTACAGGCAATCAATGAGTTTTTGGCTTTGACAAAGTTCTTCAATTGATAGTAGTTCTTAAATTCCAAAATGTATAGATCAATCAAGGAAGCCTTATCATCCAACTTCTTAAAACTGGAAATCAAATCTTTTTGTAAAATATCAAGGGACTTTTTGTAGTTTTTATTTTGGAATTGTAAGTATGCGGATTCAATCAACAAAGCATTGGCCCAGAACTTTCTTTGCTTGGAGTTGGCAAAATCAATCATCAAATCAACGGTGTTCAATTGTAGAGCAATGTCTCTGTTATCGATTTTGAAAAACTCTATCAACTTCTTTAGAATCTTGGATAGCTTACTTCTAAAGTTGTCGTAAATGACATCCTGGGACTGTAGGATAAGTCTGGATAGCTCGTCGTTTCTCTTCAATTCACATAAGGCCTCACCTGTAGAGATGATAATCTTTTCTTTTAAGGTTTCCGTTACAGATTTGGTGGCGTTGTAGTCATTGATGTTGTTATGTAAAAATTGGTCATATGGGATGTTGTTAAGAGAGGTCAAGATATCCAAGGCGTTCTCCGCAGTGGATGAATCTTTTAGAAGACCAACAGCTTGGTTGTATTGTTCTTGGTAGGACATGGTGTTTGGTTTGTTCACTATATATCTTGTTAACTCATTATATTACATTGATCAGATTGATATGTGTAAATGATTGTACTGATTGTATGTTTTTTTTTGCCACCCAAGTGTGTGCTTACGTGTGGTGTGTTATATCCGATGATCTGGTTAATTTTCTTCCCTCTCAGTAAAATTTTTCGTCAGTTCACCCTGGCCCATAAAAATTTTACAGCCCCCAAAGAAAAAAAGAACACGTAAAGCATTCTTCGATTGTTGTTCTTTATTTTGTTTATAAACAATTAGCATTTATTATCAAAAAGCATACTGATAACCTTAAACAAGTAATAAAATAGCAAAAGGCTTAGTAGTTGCTGACATTTAACAGAAACCAACTATTGCAACAACATTCTTCTTTTGCTTTCTGTATCATTCAATTCTAACCATTGGTTCCCAGCATTTGTTTTGTTTAATTTCTGTTAACTATCTGCAATTGAAAGTACACTAAGTAAGTGACAATCTTTTCTTTTTGAACAAAAAAAACACTTTAAAGAATTAATACTCAAAGCCATAGTTAGTTCACCTTGACTTTTCATTTGTTATTGTTTATTTTCTTTTTTCTAATCATATACTACAACATTTTCACAGATGAGTCCTAAACTAAAAAAATCCAGTAAAGGTTCCAAAAAAGAAATAGTGGAACAAAAAGAAACTTCTACCACTGAAAGTTCAAATATCATATCCGACTTCTTTTCTCCTGGCTACCAAACCACCATTGATGTTGTCGTAGAAGAAGGTCCAGAAAGACCATACGTCAGTCTATCAAAGTTTAACAGCGATAACAAGCTAGATAAGTTAAGATCACCAACCTCATTCTTAGAGTACTTAATAGTCTTTGCCTTATTGGCTTTGACCTTCATCATTAGATTAAAATATCTTGAGTATCCTGACTCTGTTGTCTTTGATGAGGTTCACTTTGGTAAATTTGCTGCCAAGTACATAACCGGTACTTACTTCTTTGATGTCCATCCACCTTTGGCCAAAATGACCCTTGCTTTGGTTGGTTACTTGTCTGGGTTCAAGGGTAACTTTTTATTTGAAAACATTGGTGACTTTTTCCCTGAGTCTGTTCCTTACTATGCCATGAGATTGTTTGTAGCCGTTTGTGGGTCAATTAGTTGTGTTTTGATGTACTTGACTTTGAGAACCTCCGGTGTCAAGCCATTGATTGCTGTCTTTGGTACCCTGTTCTTCATTTGGGAAAACTCCTTTGTTACTATTTCCAGATACATCTTATTGGATGCTATTTTGATTCTTTTCATAAGTTTTGCCGCCTTCTACTACAAGAAGTATCAAAACTTCTCTGAATCTTCATTTGGCTCTTTCAAATACTTAGTTTTAACTGGTGTTTTCTTGGGTTTGGGTCTAGCTTCCAAATGGGTTGGTTTATTTACCATTGCCTGGGTTGGTGTTTTGTGTTTGTTAAGACTAGCATTCATGATATCTGATCTAAGCACTCCATTAACCAAGACCACTGCTTACGCTTCCAAATGGGGTGCTATTTTACTAGGTATTCCAGCCATTATCTACTTACTATCTTTCCAAGCTCACTTTTTGACTTTGGTCAATGACTCTGATGGTGCTTCCTTGTTGACATCTGAATACAGATCCACCTTAAAAGGTAACTCCATTCCAAGTGACATCATTAAGAATGTTGGTTATGGCTCTGTTGTTTCCATCAAGCATGTTAACACCAGAGGTGGATATCTACACTCACATGAAATCTACTACACCACTGGTTCTGAACAACAACAGTTGACTTTATACCCACATATTGACACTAACAATGACTTTGTTGTTGAGAAGTACAACGAGACCTCCATTCCTTTGACCAAGTTTGAACCATTGAAGAACGGTGACAAGATTAGATTGAGACACATCAACACACACAAGAGAGTCCATTCCCATGACCACAAGCCACCTGTTTCTGTCCAAGCTGACTGGCAATACGAAGCCTCTGCTTATGGGTTTGAAGGCTTTGAAGGTGATCCAAATGATGATTTCATTGTGGAAATTGACCAAAAGGCCTCCGCTCCAGGTGAATCCAGAGATGTTGTCAATGCCATTGAAACCAAGTTCAGATTGAGACATGCAATGACTGGTTGTTTGTTGTTCTCCCACCCTGTTGTCCTGCCAGACAACAACCAACAAGAAGTCACTTGTGCTCACTCCGCCAAGGAACACTTGACCTTATGGCAAATTGAGTTGAACACCAATGAGTTCTTGACTGCTGATGACCAAGCTCCAGAAACCATCTCTTATCCAAAGCCAGGTTTCTGGGGTAAGTTTATCGAAACAAACAAGTTGATGTGGTCTGTTAACAATGGATTCACTGATTCCCATTACTATCAATCTGATCCTATTACCTGGCCTTTATTGAACAGAGGTATTTCCTATTGGTCTAAGGACAACAGACAAGTCTACTTGTTAGGTAATGCTGTTACTTGGTGGTTGTCCTCTGCCACTGTTTGTGTCTTTGCTGGTATGGTTCTAATCCAAATCTTCAAGTACCAACTGTCAATCCCTATTCAAATGGAATCTGAAGAGATAAACAACTATGTTCAAATCACAGAATATATCTTGGGTTGGGCATTGCACTATTTGCCATTCTTCTTAATGGGAAGACAACTGTTCTTACACCATTACTTGCCAGCTTACTACTTCTTGATCATGGCTTTCACCCAGCTTTTGAACTTGTTTGCTTCTAAGTTTAGTCAACATAAGAGAAAGACCTTAGTGTTCATTTCTTTCATTGTTATCATACTAGGTGCTTCCTACCAATTCTTCGAAACCCACAAGAACTTTGCTTATGGTACCCCACAACTAAAGTCCACTTGTCAAAAGAACAAATGGTTGAACGAATGGGACTACTCCTGTGATATTCTATTAGAAGACTGGGAATCCTATGATAACATGACTATGTCCACTTTAGAAGCCAGACCAGAAGGCGAAAGTGTTTTCTCAACTGAAGGTGCTGTTGAAGTTGATGTTGAAGACATCCAACAAAACAGCGGAAAGAAGAGATTCATTGGTCCAGATGGCAATGAGATCTCTGAGGAAGAGGCCATGAAAATCATTGATGAAAGAGGTGGAAAGATCTTGAAGCGTGAGGAGCAAGTCCATGTTCCAGGTACTGGTGTACCAAAGGTCAATGTCCCTCCTCCAGCTCAAATTGCCGAACAAGCTGTCAACCCAGTTATAGCTGATATCATGAATAACAAAGGTCCAAAGAAATTCTTGGATCAAAATGGTAATGAAATAGATGAAGCCGTTGCAATGAAATTGATCAACGATGGAGGAAAAATTTACGATGTTCAACAAACCGTAATATAAATAAATATAAAAATTATATAATAAAGACTTTAATAAAAAAGTAAATTTCCATACTTTTACTTTATTTCTTCGCTTAAATAGATTAATAAATATGAGAATTGTGATACTTGCTGATTCTTTCTTTTCTCTTTTGGAACTTGATAAATATCATACAGCCAGTGGCGGCTAAGCCTAGTAGCGCTAAGCAGTAAGTAGTGGAAAAGGTTCTCAACACACACTTGTTCCCCAAGGCTTCACAGTTGTCTTTATCCAAGTCCATACTCAAAAGCTTACTGAATATTTTTACTGTTACCAAGCCCCCAGTGGTCACTATCCCCCACAAAGAAGAAAATAGCTCAGTGCCAAATGCATCCACCATTATGGCAGGATATGTACCAAACACAATACCGAACCCAAATGCTAAAATGCAAGAACATAAGCTTAAGTAGTGAATTTTTCCCTCCAATGTTTGACTGTCAAAATGAGAAATAATATAGGAACCTAAACATAAGAGGAAAGAAGCTACAATAATGTTCCATTTTCTTTGAGCCTTTTTCAGAACTAGCCAGTCTGAAACAGGTCCAGATATCAATCTGCCCATGAAGCTAAAAATCGCAATTAGCGAAACCTGTACAGACTGCACAGAGGCAGGTGTTACATCCACAGTGGACAGATCTTCACCTGCAAAAATCAAGGGAACTAGAAATCCAACAGAGTAGATGTAAGTCTGGCCAATACCTTGCAAAACTGCCAAAACTAAATAATAACTGATGAATTTGAAGCTGGTTAATGTGGAATATAATGATAGTCCTCTTGTTGAGGAATGTTGGATAAGTTGAGTTTTTGTAGGCTTTACTTGCGCAGTCTCACTGATTGGACTTATACTTTCGTGGTTCGATATGTTCAGATCAAACTCTTCGACATCTTCATTGGCAACAGTGTCGGACTTACCTACATTTTTTTGAGAAATTGATCTATTCTGGATCAGCAATGGACTTGAATTGGCCGTAACAATCAGGTTGGATTGACTGGATTCACGTCTACCCTTGCCAGTAAGATCATTAAAGCTTGTATTGTGGGTGTTATCCAGCAGAGGAATTTTAACATTATCAACAGATTCTGGAGTTTCTCTTATTCTTCCTGCTCCCCAGAAAGCCAATGAACCTTGTAATTTATTGGAAAAGGATTCATTTCTTTTGGATTTGTTTTTTATAGCAACTGGCTTTGTGATGTTCATAGTGAACACTGATGCAGGAACTGTTGACTTATCAAATGTACTTTTCTGTGTTTGGCCTAAGCTATCATCAGATTGCTTATTTAACAGTTCATAATCTCTCATGAAAATCATGTATCCCCCAATTAAAATCATTACTGAGCACGACAACATAAATATTTCGAATACCTTTTCAATATCATCCTTTACTGTGTATTTGAATAAAGTACTGAACACCAAAGATGACAATGCATAGCAAGAAACGGGTATTGAGCCAGCAAACCCTCTTGACTTTGGGAAGTTATAGGTAACACACTTTATACATGAATAAAACCCACAAATTGATCCCATGCCCACCATCGCCAAGGCTAAACAGATGAATGTTACACTTGCATTTGGTCCCTTTCTGTAGTTATACAAAATTACATAATAGCCCAGAAATGTTTCCAAACCACCTAGATAAGACATGAAGTTACACCCCCAGTTGTCAATCATTGGCCCAACCACCAAGCCTAGAAGAGCAGATCCAATGGATAAAGATAATGAGAGTTGGGATAGCTGATCAACGGGAATGTTACACTTTTCTAAGAGCTGGGAGTTGTAGTATGAATAGCAGTAAACAGTACCTGATCCAAGGGCTATTAGGACAGAACCCAGCAA
>ERZ794949.433-NODE-433-length-13458-cov-167.235768_pt1 | contig 13458 bp, 5 predicted proteins | sample MGYA00511363_ERZ794949 | MGnify/ENA primary metagenome ERZ794949 (study PRJEB30137, sample SAMN04331402) | food metagenome | isolation source: T1 must sample point D1 replicate B | place: Australia: South Australia ...
CATTGGTTTCCTAAGTTAAGAATTGTTTTTCAATACAATAAAAGTGAACTTTTCTGCTCCAATAAAGTGCTCATTGAAACTGAATTAGGTGACTTAGATATTATTCCTGTTTCCAAGGAATGGTATGGCAACAAAAAGATAAATACAGTATTTGCCTATCCAGAGGAGAAGTATTTGGGTTATTCTTTGAAAGTATTGAGTTACTTCAACTACCGATTTTTTAGACTGTATTATGACCCATTAGAAGATATGTTTAAAACTAATAAGGATTGGTATGATAAAGAAAATTGGACTGATTATGATTTAGTTCAAGAAGGTGTGTTTACTGAGGAAGGTACTATTGATGATAGAATTAAGCTATTTGGTCATAATTCATGTCAACTTGAAGTCAAAAGCATAATGGAATTGATTTTTCAAGAAGCACTGCATCCATTTTTTGTTTTCCAAATTTTCTCAATGATTTTATGGGCATATGACGATTATATCTACTATGCTTTGTGTATTTTAATAATTTCTGTTTTGTCAGTTGCTCAAACAGTCTTTGAAACAAGACAATCATCTTTAAAGTTGCAAAGTTTGGCACACACTGAAAGCTCTGCTAGAGTATTCAGAAATGAATTTTGGATGAGTATTCCTAGCACCGAAATTATTCCAGGTGATATTATCGACATTTCAGACCCTAATTTAAAAAACATTCCTTGCGACTGTTTATTATTAAGTGGACAAGTACTGGTCAACGAATCCATGCTTTCAGGTGAGTCTATTCCTATAAATAAAACCTCCTGTAATTCCAGCTTTTTGTTGAAGTCATTTTTTGATAAAAGCTTAAGCAAGGAATCCAAATACAAACTGTACAATGGTACTGAAATTATCAAAACAAAAGCCACAGAATCTAATCCCCAAGTTACGGCTTTGTGTTTAACAACTGGATTCAACACTGTTAAGGGGTCTTTGATAAGATCAATTGTTTTTCCTTCGACTTCTAATAAAGATAACGGTAAAGATATGACAAAGCAAGCTTACAAGTATATTTTCTATATGACTTTACTAGCCTTGTTAGGATTTATGATTTCTGCAGTCAATTTTAAAAGACTGCATTTACCTACTAAGCTGATTATTGTTAGAGCCTTGGATATAGTCACTATAGTTGTTCCACCAGGTCTTCCAGCTACATTATCAGTAGCAGTGACTTTTTCCATTAGTAGATTGAAAAACAAATGTAAAGTTTTCTGTATCAAGCCTACCAAGATTAATTCCGCAGGTGGTGTTAGTTGCTGGGTTTTTGATAAAACAGGAACCTTGACTGGTGAAGGGTTGGTTGTCAAAGGTATTATTGAAAACTCCGAAAGTATTGTTAATATCGAAAAGGATAATTATGAAGGCGCTGTTATCTCTAGCATCAACGATTTATCTATGAAGATGCTGCAATATTGCTTGGCTTGCTGTCATGGAAATACATTAGTGCGTGATCCTAACAATGGGAATACAGAGATAATAGGTGATCCTTTAGATGTAGAAATGTTCAACTTCACTAATTCAAAAATGTCCGAAACAGCACATGATGATGGGTTTTTGATTAATAATAAGTATAACGTGTTTAAAGTTTTTGAATTTGATTCTCATTTAAGAAGAATGGGTGTCTTGATGGAACATGTTTCCAAAAAAAATACTTTCTTTTCTTTGGTTAAAGGATCTCCAGAAAGCATTTTGAATTTATGTAATCCACATACAATTCCACACAATTACGACTCCTTAGTCAAGCACTATGCCCATCAAGGTTACAGACTTATTGCATTAGCTGGGAACACTATCAATCTATCTTCTGGACACGATGCCGAGTATACCAGAGAATACTGTGAACAAAATTTGATGTTCTTAGGCTTCATAATATTTGAAAATAAGATAAAACCTCAATCTAGACCAGTTATTATGGAATTGAAAAATGCAGGTATTCCTAGTATCATGTGTACTGGTGACAACATTTTGACAGCCATATCTGTCTCCAAAGAAGCTAGTATTTTGAGAAATGAAGAGTACTGCTTTGTTCCTATTTTCAATGAAGATCAAGAAAAACTTCAATGGGAATGTGTAGACAATCCAGATATTAAACTTGATTCTGATAGTTTACAACCATTGGATCAAGATGTGGTTGAAAAGGGCTTTTCTCTTGCTGTTACCGGTGATGCTTTTAATGAAATTTTTGGAGATCACGTCAAATTAAGCACCGATAATGAAGAAGAGATTGAGGAAACTCACGATGCTCACTTTATCAAATATAGCAACCACTACAAATCAGTTGTTTTGATGAAGGGAAAAGTCTACGCAAGAATGTCACCAGATGACAAAGAAGACTTAGTCAACAACTTGCAAGATCTAGATTTTAATGTTGGATTTTGTGGTGATGGTGCAAATGATGTGGGTGCTTTAAGATCTGCAGACTGTGGTGTTTCTTTATCTGAAGCTGAAGCAAGTGTTGCTGCTCCGTTTACTTCCCAAATATTCGACATTTCTTGTGTTTTAAATATTATGAAGGAAGGTAGATGTTCTATTGTTACTTCCTTTTCATGTTTCCAATACATGTCGCTGTATTCAGCCATCCAGTTTATTACAGTCACTGTATTATACAGTCAAGGTTCTAATCTAGGTGATTTACAGTACTTATTTATAGATTTGCTGTTGATTATACCTTTAGCTATTACTATGTCATGGTCTGCTCCAAATTACGGTCCGTTAGTCAGTAAAAGACCATCTATGAACTTAGTTTCATCAAAAATCTTAGTGCCTATAGTTATCAATGTCTTTTTGATACTATTGGGACAAATGATTCCATGGTATATCTCAAAGTTTATGAAGTGGTACGTAAAGCCAGTCGTTGGTGGACAAGAAGATATCAACTCAACAGATAATACAGTTTTGTTCTTGGTTTCAAGTTTCCAATACATATTTATGTCAGTGGTTTTGACTCAAGGTCCTCCTTATAGAGAATCTATATTTGATAACCATGCCTACATTAGCAATGTATTTGCGTGTGTCGTTGCAACATTAGCATTGATGTTTGGTAAGTATAACAACATGTTTGGTTGTTGGATGCAATTGACTGAATTGAGTTTTGCATTTAAAACATTCATTCTGAGTTGGTGTATTTTAGAATTCTTTGGCCATGAATGGCTTCCAAAGATGTTCAACAAGAGATTCAAGAAAAAAGTAAGCAGTAAGAGGTATAAAAGAATTTTGCAAAGAGAGAAGTACATGAGCGTATAAACATTGTATATATTTTACTTATTATTTAGTCGATGCGTTTCTTAAAGATAATACAATATTCCAAACAACAGACACATAGCTGCTAAACAAGGGTTGATCGTCGTTAGGAATGAAGGAGAAATTAATGAATTGCATTACTGGCCAAAGCAAGTAGTTGATTGCTAATGTGCTTAAGTATATTTTTTTGATTTTGTTTCTAAAGGTGTATACATCACCAGCGTCCATAATGTAGTTGGCAAACGCAAAAAAGCAGTATAATGAGATAGGAGAGTAAAACAGCTGATCAGAAAGAATCCTTTCAAATGTTTGAACTATAGAAGGGTCTTCTGTGAATAGCTTGTTCAGTATGATATACCAAGGAACTTGAAAGTTTGCCATAAAGCTACCCCAAAAGGTGAAACATAGTAATCTCCACAGTTGAACATCATTAGTGTGTTCAATGGAGTCTAGTAAATAAATGCTGTCATTGTCTATAAGGGAGTTTTGATACTCTAAATCATCAAGATCAAGAGCGTCGCTGTTATCTTGGTTGCTGTTGGTTATTCTCGCATCCAACAAATCGCCTGATAGTCGTATGTTATTAGCTCTGCTTGAAAAACAGGTTATCAATTGCGCAACTATATCTGAAAACCCATTTAATAATCCGTTTGCAATAACTGTGGCAAATAGCCTGTTTTTCTTCATCAATTTAGTTCTATAGTCTTTGAAGTAGATGAAATTTAAACCTCCTAGAAGGAATAACAAAAACAAGAGTAGATATGATACACGACCACCAGCCTTTGGAATTCTTTGAACATTTATTCTGTTAACTTTATTCCTGAGTTTTAGCAAAACAGACATAACTTTGTTGTTATAATTTTTGTTAAAAAACAGTCTATTAATTGTAGAGTTATTATCAATGGAGTCAAACTCAGTTATAAAAGTAGTTTGGTTATCCATATCAGAATCGTTATTTCTATAGGAGCTGCTGTTGTCTCTAAAGTCAGATGAATTCATTAGCAATGAGTTGATCATTGGTATGAAATTTGGCTCAGGTTGAATTATCCCATCATTCTCATCTATTAGGTTGTTTGTATTCGACCTATCAATGGGTTCAGGCTCGATAGATATCAATGCTTGTAAAGATTTCCTTTTACTTGGCTTAGTTTTATCAGGTAGAATAATAGTATTTGAAGGTGTGTTTTTGAATGTTTTCAAATGCAGGTTCTCATTAGAATCTCCATCTTCACCAGTATTGTAGCTTTCCATTGTAGATCACGTAAAGTTGGTACTGATCTAGCTTAATGTTAGGTATTCAAGGCACCTGTTTGTAATAGTTATATATTTAAAAAAAAATTATAAAGCTGCGACGGCTCAAAGCTGCTTATCGGCAGGTACGTGTTATTTGGGGGGGGGTTTCAAAAGTCCACCGTGTAGCGATTTAAATCTTATCTCCGAATAATATGATTTATATTAATATTTTTGTTACATTTTTATTGGTAAGTATGACTTACCTCTTTCGGAAAACTTTTTTATTTTTTTTCAAAAAAACTTAGATCAAAAAGTAGCAATTTTTTTTATTTTTTTGTTTCAAAAACAAATTTATTATTTCCTAAAAGGGTAAAAATAAACTTAACTTTTGTGAAAAATTATATTTCTTGAATTTTTTTTACGCATTATTTCAAAGTAGATCTCTTGTTTTCTCTGTCTACATCAAATAATTAAACAAAAATGCTGTTTATTATGATACACAACGTTATGTTCTTTTTTCAATACTAGCAGTTTGCAGTATAGTCAAACTTTATGGTGCTTATTTTGGCTGTATGCTGGAAGCACTCAATATTGTAAGGGAATCAAATAAGTGATAAAATTCGTGTATTTTATAAAATTCGAAAACAGTCAAGTCGTTTTTTTTTTCACGATTTGAAAAATTCCCTTTTTTGGCATAGGGCGTTTTGAGAGTTTTTTTCGCCTATGGTGTAGTTTTTCAATTATCATTCCTTAGTATGGGCAAAAATTTAGCTTGGGTATACATTTTTCAATGTATGGAATAAAATATTGAATTTAAATATTGTTACAATTAAAAAGAGAAATAGATCCTCAAGACCTAAATAACAGCTAACAGTATAATAAAATGTTGATTCCAAGAGAAGAAAGAACTAAGATTCACGCTGCCTTATTCAACTGTATGTAGGATATTGTGAGACCACATAAACAAATTTTTGAAAAAGACCCCCAAACAGCATATATGCATTGAGAAGTAGTCATGAATAATGGATACTTGAAGAGTAACAAGTTTTAATTAGAGGATGATTCAACAAGTTTTTTTTTTTTTTTCTGACAGAAGTGCCAGATTTATATGGGTATGCCCAAGAGAAGATATGAAATAGCCATGTGTATGAAAACAGATTTACGTTGAGATTGAATGTAAAAGCAGATGAAAGAGATTATGATAAAGAAGTGGCAAAAAGAACGATACAGAATGGAAAGAAAGGTGTAGATATAACAAGTGATTACAAAAAAAATATGAAACTTTATTGATTGATTATGATCGAAAAATATTGCAAACTGACATTATGAAGAAAGAAGATTATAACAACAGATGAAGTGAAGTATCGAAAAAACGGCTTTTTGATACAAAGAATAGTAGAAACTAAGATATTATTAGCAAAAACAAATGAGGCTAATTGCAGAATAAGCATCATTGTAATTATAGCTATGTGACCATGGACCAAAATGCCAATTGAATCTTAAATTTTTCATGGTTAAAAGAAGAAAGTCTGCAATCTATCACTTCTAGAAGAAAAAAATTTAAAGTAATAATCAAAAGAATGTTCTTCAATTCACATCTGAAAATAAAGTTGCAATCTACATCGTGTATTTGTTATCAACTGAAGAAGAAACCTAATGAATCAAAACATCCTATTAAAAAATTTTGTTCAAAGAAATGCTATATGATTATTTGTCAAAACTCCCTGTAGATCCAAATCTTTACTAACAATTATCTAAATTTTAAAAACCAAATAACTTTAATAAACAGCTGGTGTTTTAGTCGCCAAGAAGGACTTCGAAATCCAACACGATGAAATTGCCACCAAGAACTTATACGTCATCAAGGCCATGCAATCTTTAACCTCTAAAGGTTTCGTCAAGACCCAATTCTCATGGCAATATTACTACTACACTTTAACTGCTGAAGGTGTAGAATATTTAAGAGAATACTTACACTTAGGTGAAAACGTTGTTCCATCCACCCACAACGCTAACGCCAACGCTAACCCAGCTCAAAACAAGAAGTACTAAATTTATTGAATTTTCCCAACTTAATACATTACCTTTTTATACTACCTGTATTATAAGTAATACAAGAAAAAAGAATATGAATAAATCATTGAGAACAGGTTTTTTTTTTATATAAAATCCTGTTTGTATGTGTATTTAAAAATATATTAATCAAATAAAATCAATAAGCGTCAAGTATATATAATTGTTATATATAACATAATTATAAACTCAAGAAATTCTTGGAATATCAGAAAACTTAAATAATATTGTATTGGATTCTTTACTATTAGGTCTAGCAGCTTTTTTTGACTACAGTGAAATTCAATTTGGTTTTAATCAATTAAAGCGTCTTAGGTGACAAAAACTCTCTCTTGAAATATTTCACAAAGATTAGAATTTTTTAACATTTTGAGTATTGGGCCATAAGCAAGGGTTTCAATAAGTGCGACTACTAAGATGGAAAGTTTGCTTTACCTTATGCTGTATTAAAAATAGCTTTAATAAATATGCACCAGTGTGTGCTACTGTTATAACAAAAATTCAATAAATAAGCAACGATAATGACTACAAATTTGAACTTTAAAAAGGGAAAAAGAAGAATCAAAAGTACTGTAAAAAAATTTAATCCTCAGGTTGATATTATTAATAGCCAATTAGCCGACGACATCTTAAAGCTCAATGGTATGCATGATAGTCTTCATTTGCAAAAAAAAGTGAGAGATGAAGTGAGTAGTAATGAAACATTGCATGTATCCGAAAATTCAGAACGTAATGTTAATATGAAAGAAGATGATTTGCCTTTTGCTTCATTAAAAACACTGGAAATCTTAAAACAGAATGATCTTCTGATGAGCCAACTTTCAAAAGAATTCAATTTTTTTAGTAGACCATCAATAGTGGATCAGATAAATTTATTAAAATTTCCAACCTCATTTACTTGCAAGCAAAACAACTGCAACATGAGTTTTATAACTGAATTGAATTTAAAAAGGCATGTGGTTTTAGAGCACTTAAACTGTGGCATTAAAGAAAATATAAATTCTATAAATTTGATATGTAATAAGTGTGTACAAGAAAAAATGTGCATGTTTCTGTTTACTGATTTGCACGAGTACTTAACTCACTATCGTAGACATGAATCCAAAGAGTTTTGTGGGTTTATAAATCACATTTTTGTTGATTTGAATAGGGAAGTTGATGGTAGCAACTTTATGATGCTCGGTAACAATGACATTTTAAGCGAAAAATACAGCTTTGTGGTCAAAAGAAATGAGATTTTTGAAATAAATCAGATGCTGGCCAGGTTGAGGACAAACCAGGGTCTAGATACATGGCAAATTGAGCAAATGTAGAATCAACAAGGATTGACATGTTCAGCACGTGCTCAGCATATTGCCTATTAACCAAGGTAGTGAAACATAACAAAGGGCTGAACACATTGCGTTTGAGCCAGAATCGTCAGTATACCACCTGCTGAGCAAATGCAAAATCAGCCAGCGTACTGGACACACTCCCCAGACTCCGTGTACTGCTCCACTCTATGATCGCCATCCACATCCGTGTCACGTGATGCTTGTTTTTCAAACCGGTATTCCCATTACGTAGGAGAAGGATTAACAATCGCAGCCACCAAAAAACTTCATACGCCATTTTCACCTTGTTTTTTTTTTTTCATGCCTTGTAAGGGTTCTTTACATGAGGGAGACTCGTGAAAATAAGACATTTTAAATTAGCCTACCAGCGAAACCGGTATTTCCTAGGGAGCATATTATTCGTAGCATATATCCTGTACCTTTTATATTGGCTTTCAACGATCGGATTTAGAATATCAACGAAAAACTTTAATCTTCTAAAACACCAAACATGAGAAGAAAAGTTAATTACTCGCAAGGTGATAACCTACCGTTATATGCAACACCACAACAATCCTTACAGCAACAGAAGCTTATTGATAAGAAAAATAAGCAACAGGAGGAGGATGAAGAAATGAAGAAGATGAGGTTGAAGCAGGAACTTTTTTTACAAAAAAAACAACAACAAACTAGAGAGCAGTTGCTATCAAAGATGAATGCAGCAGGGTCTTCTCAAAGGGCATCTACAGGAACTTCTAGTAACAATTCAAGAAATACATATTCTTCTTCAAACACTCAAAAACAAAGCACTAATTATCGTAGTTCTCATCAAGCATCACAAAAGCATCAACCTGTACCGGTTTCAAATCAAACACTTTATAAAAGCCAAACAACAAACAAAAATGATAAATACACTATACCTGGAGGTCTTGAAAACTCTAGGCAAACATCTATAAACAGCCAAGGAAGCAATCACTATCAACCACAACAGCATCAATTTTCTCAAACATATCACCAGCCTGAGAGTAATACACAACCAAATTACTACATAGCCCAAGATCTTTCTTTTACAAATATGGCAAAATCCGGTGTTTTGGGGTCCACAATGAATGACCAAGTCACCAATTCAGGCTACACAAGACCGCCGCCTCCTTTGAATGTTAGTACTGCTGGCTACGGTTATTCTCAAGACGGTAATTTTGTCTCTCCTATGGGTTCATCCCCATCTTCTAGCAGCACATTGTCAAATAACATAATGATGAAGAATTTAAGTTTGAATGGAAGAGATCCAAATTCTTCTATGTTATCTTCGGGTAGTAACAATTATAATGAATTAATTACAGAGCAGTTAACATACAGTAACTTGCATAAGGGAAATAGTGCTGGATCTCATGAAGCTAACATATACACACAGCATGGTGAGGATCCTAAAGAAGTAGCATCCAAACTATTTTACAAGTACGATGTTACTAAATCCGGAAGACTGACAACCAATGAGTTACAACAAGTACTTCAAAATGATGATCATTCTAAATTTCAAAAATCCAGTATTGATTCCATAATCAACTTATTTGGTGTTTCAAGATTTAATACTTTGAATTTAAACGAATTTGTTTACATGTACCAAAAGCTAAACAAGTGGAGAAATGTTTATATAAGACATGACACAAATGGATCTCATACTTTGACCACTTTAGAATTTACGGAAAGTGTCAAAAGCATGGGCTATAAAATCCCAATTGAGGTAGTTGAGAATTTATTTGAGCAATTTGCTGACCTCATTGGTGGTTCCAAATGTTTGAAATTTGACAGGTTTGTTGAAAGTGTTATATGGCTTATCAGATTAACCAAAGTGTTTAGACAATTTGATGTTGAAAATAACGGTGTGGGTGTTATAGAGTATAAGGATTTCATAGATGTTGTATTATACCTAGGTAAATTTTTGCCTAAATAAATCAATTTGCACTTAATTAGATATATATCTTTTTTTTCATTATTTTAAAAGCTACTTATAGCTTGTTATTTCTTCTATTAAGAGCACTACTTACATTGTAGCTTTTTGTGACTTGTATCACAAAACTTCAATGATGACGTTGAATGATTTAACCAAAATACTACGGTTAGGGATATCAGATTTAAGTGTTCAGCTCTTCTGGTTTTGTGGAAGTTAAGTTTCAAAGTGATAATTAAGTCACAAATAATCATATTCCAATTGCTGTTAACAAAATTTTACTTCGATTTTGTTTAATGGATCATATTATGAAGTAAAGACCAACACATCTAATACGTTATTTCATTTCTTTGAAAGCAAAAAAAATAGTAATAATAACAATGAACACAAGAGATTTAAATACACCTGTAAGCTTCAACAGTCATATTGATCGTTTGAATTCGACTGCAACACAGTCTGATTACGAAGAAAATACAGCTAAACCAGCTTTAGCCAACTCTTCTTCTGTTAGTTGTGAGCTGGTTTTAGGAGCTGATTTATCATATCAGTTTACAAGAATCACTAATCAACTAAATCAGCAACAACTGAATAGTTCTGTTATTGAACCAGTCAATGTAACCAACGATGTGATTACTCCGGTTGATGGACTAAGTATAGGGTCTCAAGATGATGCCTCAGACTTGGGATCTATTTCTAAAGAGACTTTCAACATGTACAAGGCCTTGAATGATAACAGCGACATTATTGATTCAGCTAACTCGGTTGTTCCTATAAAGTTCCCCAGTGGTACTGCTGGTGATAACAGTGAGTCCTTTAGTGGTGTCTCCCTTTCATCAAAAGCAGGATTTTTAAAAAAGTCTTCATCCAAAATAGAATCAGCATTTGGTAAAGCGAGTACTACTTTAGCTGCAAGTGCCAATAACTTGGCAAAGCAATCACCAATGGCCAAAATTTTTACTGGAATATCTTTCGAATCTTTTAAGTTTAAAGAATTGGAAGATAGGGTCATGAATTATAACTTAGTAGATGTTGATTTAGGGGATAAAGGTAACTCAGCTTTGAGTGCTGAAAAGAGCACTGTTGATAAGTCTTTTAAAACAGCACCGCAATCTACTTTGTCAAACAATAAATCAAGCACACAACATAATTTGTGGAAAATGAATGAAGGACAAATTTACATTGAATCACAATCTTTAGCTAAATTGAACCCAGATTTAGAAATTGGATTAGAAAATTTACCAAAACAGAGATTATCAAATGTGTTTAAACATTCCAACAAAGCTGTATTATGCAAAAAAAATATAGGTTCAAATAACCTAGTTAATTTAATGGTTGTAGGCCAACAAGGAATGGGCAAATCTACCTTTGTCAATACTTTATTTCAAAGTGAAATTTTGAAAACAGGAAGTGATTTTAAAAACGAATACTTTGATGTTGGTTCTAAAGTGGCCAAAAAAAGAATCTTTACAGAATATGCTGATCCATTAAATAAAGATACACCTTCTACGACTACTATTCAAAAAACTTATGTAATGTTAGAAGAGAATAAAGTAAATTTAAAGTTGTGCATTATTGATACGCCAGGTTTTGGTGACTATTCTGATAACTCTTTTTCATGGGTTCCAATATGTGAATATATTGACTCTCAGTATACTAATTACATGTTCAATGAGGAACAACCGTATAGGGATTTGTTACTTGATTCAAGAGTACATTGTTGTTTGTATTTTATTAATCCTACAAACAAGGGCCTTACGGCCTTGGATGTAATTGCTATGCAAGAAATAAGTAAAAGAGTAAACTTGGTTCCTGTTATTGCAAAATGTGATGGATTAACAGAGACTGAATTCTTTCATTTCAAGAAGGATATTAAAGAAATTATAAAAGTACAAAAAATTAAGATATGTGATTTGCTATGTTCAGAAAACCAAGTTGATTATTCTGAAGAGGTCCATGAAAATGAGAAGTGTTTGGCCAATATGGAAGAGATTTATGATTACCCATTTGGAGTAGTAGGAGGAACATACTTTGAAGACAAACAAACATTTGGAAGAATGTATAGACATGGGTTTGTTGATGTTATGGACGAAAATGTTAGTGATTTTGTAAAATTAAGAAAATTCTTGGTTGAAGACAAAACCTTGGATTTAATTGAAAAGACAAATATGTATTATGAAGAATGGAGGGATAAGTTATGCATGCTCAGATACAAAAAAGTGAATGAGGTGATTAAAATGAAGGAGCTTGAAGCCCAAAACGATAAAGAGGAATATGAAGAAGGTGCAGTCGACAATTTGTTAATACCAAATATAGACGACGATAAATTTAATAAAATGAAGGGAATGGTATTAGAAGGAGATGGCATTAATAGCAATAAGTTGAGGGTATATGAGGTGTACGAAGTAATCAATAAAAAGTACTTGGACAGACACATGATTGACTGGGACCCCATATTCATTCATAAGCAATGGGAGTTAAAAAAGGCATTTAGCAGTGCGGTCTATGAACAAGACAAAAAGTTCAAAGAATGGAAGAGAAATTTGTTTAATAAGCAAAGCAAGTACAATGAGGAGATTGATGCATTGGTCATTAAGGTAAAGAGCTACCAAAGGGAATGTTCCAAAATAGAGGAAACAATCAATAAAATGAGAATGGGAAAACAAAATAATGTAAAGGCAACCTAGAAATGGACATGGCAACCACCCATCTACTCTCTTGATTTAATAATATAAGTATATATTATATATTTACATATTCTAATCTCTCGGATATAAACCTGAATCTGTTATAATGTGTAGCGTTCCATATTTCAATGGCAGTAAGTTTCTTTTTTCTCATAATTAACCAAACTGAATAAACTTCCTAATTAGGCAATTTTTACTCCTATCCAGCCAAAAAAAATTTACAGCTTATTTTTTCACTTTTATTATGGGTTGAAAAAAAAATAGTGCAGAGTATAAATACCGAACATCGCTTTAGTTATCAGAATAATATACCTATATAATATTGAATAAGAAGTACTGTTGAAACTTTAATATAAAAAAATAGTATAGGTTATAGACCACATCCAAATACTACTAGAAAGAGTACAGGCGTACTCTTGGTAATATACTGACCAAAAAAAAAATAGAAATAGAAATAAAAGAAGTGTTATGATGAGAATTTTTCTTATAATAGATAATTTATACTTTAAAGTATATCTGGCATCTCTAGTATTAAAAGATGGCGCTGCAGTTTAAGTACTGTTGGTGTTGTTTTTGTTGATTTCACAAAATTTTATCTGATGAACTTCACATTTTTATTTTACTTTTTTTTTTTTGGTTTACTGGTATATTGTTTATAAGTGTTTGTAGTAGTTGTTTGTGCTTGTATGAGACACTCACGTGACTTCTTGTTTTTTGATAACAGTAGCATGGATTAAAGTGATGCAAGGGTTTCATACTCCAGCTGGAGGCAATTAGCATGATAATTCGAGATCAAAACTCCATTAACGTGTCATCTCTTGGTTTGCAACACTTGTGCAATGTTATTTGCTTCTTGTATGCTTATCTCCGATAAAATGAGCTATTTATTTTAACTTTTCGTACCTAAATAAACGTGACCTCCTACAACTTCTTATATCCGAAGCTC
>ERZ794949.434-NODE-434-length-13447-cov-3.784125_pt1 | contig 13447 bp, 5 predicted proteins | sample MGYA00511363_ERZ794949 | MGnify/ENA primary metagenome ERZ794949 (study PRJEB30137, sample SAMN04331402) | food metagenome | isolation source: T1 must sample point D1 replicate B | place: Australia: South Australia ...
ATATATAAAATAACTAGGAACAATAAGTGATCTATGATTAAATCAAAATATTGAATGCGTGTTTTTGATTATATTAAAAGGTTGGACACATAGTTAGTCAATGTATTATATTATATGTTAATAGCATAATATGCGTTGTCATTGATATTCTAGCATAAAGATACAAACGCATAAGATTGATTCATAAGAAATCACAATTCCACCAGAAAGGACCAAATCCTAAGGGAAAAAAATTTTTTTTATCTAAACGTTTAAGAGTACTAAAAAGATTAGCAAAAAAAAAGTACATATTGGAGATTGTGAGAGAATACAATATTCTTAACAAACATTAATTGTTATATATTAAATATTACAGACATATATATTAAAATAACAAGCACCAATGAAAACCACTTTCTTTTTCTATATAGTATACACAGAAACTGATCATTAATACACACATTTAATCATTACCATTGCTCATATATGACTGAAAGTACAGACAATCCATCAAGCACTATCAACAACCTCCAGGTCATTGCACTCAATGTTTCTTATTCGCTACTCTACGACTCTGTTCCTAGATCAGGTAGCTTGAAGGTGATCATCAACAATGTTCCCTCAGATCTTTTGAAACGAACTGAGTCCACAAGGAAAAAACGATTTTCAAACCCAAACGACTCCATTCCCTTGACTGATGACGAAAAAATTGTCAAGAAAGTTGTTGATATGGCAACTCTTAACACAGTCACAAACCTACAAAGAAGATTTAGCCAAGTTCTTGATGAGTTGAGATCAGTCTCTAAGGAAACATTTGAGAAGCTAAAGGTGCTGACATATGAAGATTTTTGTGACCATCTAAAGGTTATTCTTGAGAAGGATGGTGTTAAAGAATATAACATCGATGAGGAAGTAAAAAAACAGGAATGTGGTATATGTTTAGAATCATACACTTTGAATAAAAATATTGATCTGAACTCCTCAAGGAAGAGACAACTGGAGAGCACTTGTGACATGGAAGATGCCAACATCAAGAAAAAAATCAAGACAAATGACATGGAATCAGTAAGTAACTCGGCCAATGAAGAAACGGTATCTTCATACACACATGAGCCTGTTATTTTGACTAACTGTCCACACATATTTGGTAGATCATGCTTGTACTCATGGGGGAACAAAAACAATACCTGTCCATTATGCAGAACCAAAATCTCCACTAAAAACGCTGAATACACCATGGAGGAATTGAACGAAGTTCTCCAAAATGATGAAAGCTTGACATCCATGAACTTTACTGAACTTTTACAACAATCAAACAGATCTTCCCAATCATTGCAAACATCAACAAGTGGAGATGACATAAACTCCAACATGACCAGTTTCCTCCAAGGCCCTTACCAAGATTTCTCAGATAGATTTTCACAGATTCTTGAGAGATCAATCACAGATTCGCTAAATGAGGCCTCTGCCAATACACCTAACTCTGATCAGCAAGAAAGAGGCACTGTTTATATAGTGTCTGGCAATCACACAACACCAGGCCAAAGCAATAGTCCTGGATCCAACAGCCGCTCATTGGGCTTTAGCAGAATTCTCGAAGCCATCAGAGGGAACAGAAATAATCTGGATGGACAAACTATGACTATTTTAGACCTGCTTGCCTCATTGTTCAGAGCCAGAACCCCAACACCAACAAATAACTCCTCTGAGAGTCCCTCCAACACTGAGCCACCAGCCACTGGCGAGTCCGGTGAGGAACCCTCTTCTGGTGATCCTAGAACAAGAACCTCTCAGGCTGATTTGGACGCAAGCGCAGCTATAGCAGAGGCCTTTCGTCTAGCAATGCTGTACAGAAGATCCAACCGTGAGCAGCAAAACACAGAGTCTGAAGAACAAAACAACCAAGCAAATGATGAAGCCAATGACAACCATTCAAGTGAATAATTGATATATATTAGTGAGCTCCGGATGCTTCACTTGAAATTTATACCTTTTTCTTTCATATATATTTGTTTTTCTTTTTGATACAACCTCAATCGGAATCTATAGGGATACGCTATCTACTTCATGATCTTGTCTTTCAAGTGGATAAAGATTTGAACAAGATTCTTAGTCTGTTAAATTTAGTGAGTGTTTCGACATATTCCTTGTGAAGATCCACATTGTACGCATCGTTTATGACTTTCTGTTTCAGTGGATCAATCTGTGTCTTCTGGATCTTGTTCAAGTAACTATCCAAAAATTGTTTTATGTTATCATGAGACAATTCAGTCTTTAAATAACTCAACTGTTCTTTCAAAGATGTGTTATTTTTCTCCAGTGTAGAGATGTTGGAACGGATCTGGTCTTTATTTATGCCAGACAAGGATTCAGATATGGACCTAATTTCATCAAGAATTTCTTGGAGTCTTTGTGTTTCTTTTTCGTATTTAATTATTTCGTTGTGTTCATGATAGGACTTGTTGACAACATAATGATTCAGAAACTCGTCATTGTCTAAAAGTTCCTGAAGTTGCTTGGTGTTTAGTGATGATACGTTTTCAGGAAGAGGAAAATGGTCTAAGGATTGTTTATTCATGTTTCTCGTATATTCTTTTCAAATATTTTTTGGTTATTTATGGCTTAAAGTTTAGTACTGATCTCTGTTGTAATGTTGAAGGTTTTAATTGATTCGGGTAATCATGGGGTGCTTCTAATTTTCGAAATTTTTTTTCCTTTTTTTTTTTTTTTGGTAGCTTTTTTCAATATAGGGGGAACTACCTATGGCGTATTCAAAATACTGTGTGTATCAAAAACCACATAAACATAAAACACGCATCTGTTAATTAAAATATAAAGGATTTGCAAAAGATTCATTAAAATATAAAGCTAAATCCAAAACAAAATTTAGATAAATTGTCAATATAAGGCTGGAATAAGTACTGCATACAACAACAAAGCAAAAATGGTAAAAGATAATATACAGACAAGTATGAACTTTTATCAAAAAAATACCAATGACTTTATAGATTACATTGAAATTAACGAAGGATCAAACTCCAAGAACTACAAGCTGAAATCCTTTAGCTCTTCTATTGAAAAACTTTTGAACCTATTTGATCATGAATTGGCGACTGCTTTCAACTCCGGCTTTGCTGGCACTGTTTACGAAAACACAAACTCATCTGATGTTTTCAGTAACAGCAATCAAACAAAGTCCCTGAACATTGTCTCTATTGATAGCAAAGGTGAAAACACCGAAAGCGGCTCTGGTGATGACTGGGCTGATTACATTTCTAGATTGGGTAAGCTTAACAAGCTTTTGAACACTCTTTCTAAAGAAGACAATATTGATGTTCTACCGTTTTCTGATCAAATCAATAAACACTTGATTATGTCATTGAACAAAACCTTGCCATCAGGAGTTCACACCAAAACTTTGGAAGTTTATCTCCAAATTTTCAAGATAATTGGCCATGAAAACCTAAGCAATCAATTTGACCTATGGATATTGGGCATGTTGCCCCTAATGGAGTTTTGTAAAATATCAGTGAAGAAAGTTATGATTGATGACATTTTTGGTAAATGGATACTTGAACTCAATGAGGATGTTTTGAGAAGAAATCTGTCTCCTCTAATAAAGTGCTTGTTCAGTGGCATCGAAAAGGACTCAAATGATGTGGTTACTCTTTTGAACAAGCTTAAACTTAAAGTACAAAACGATTATTTGTTTATGAATTGTGTTTGCACTGTTCTTATTGAGTCAGGCTTGCAAGGAAACAATTTAGAACTAAAGATGAATTGCTTGATTTGGTTGAATGATTCTCCAAACAACAATCTGTTACTGTGTATAAAAGATCAAGGTGATAGTGAAGTCTTTCTAAAGGCAATTGTTGAGTGCATCGACATAAAAAATACGTCAAACAATAGTGATGATGTGCTATGCTGCAGAGGCTACCTTGATTATATGATAAAGAATCAGTTGTACTTCAATAATGATAAGATTTTTTGCCCTTCCAATGGTAATAGATCTAAAAACATAAGATATCTTGTTGATAAACTATTAAGTTTATTATTAATAAAGGATGTATCCATTAATAGAAGAATATTTCAATACATGATACCCCAGGACCATTTATCCGATGATAAAAGTCAAAATGGTAAGGATTATTTCAACGAGTATTTTTTCAACGAATTGATCAGTTGTTTAAGAGAAAATCATGACACAATGTCCATAATAGCAATTATACAGTTCCTAATTATAAAGTGGGAAGACGTTGGTTCTTTGGTTTTTGAAAACTTGATACTTAAAATAATGGATGAACTAGACTTAAATAGTAAATCTTCAATTAACAGCTTATCGCAATTGTTAGAAATTGTTGATTCACACTTGATACTACAGTCATTATTGGTGGACGATAACAATGAAAGCAGTCACGATCAGTTGTTTTACATTGAGAAAATGATTCATATAATCAAAGATGACGATGATGAAATGCTAATTAAGCATTTCCCAATGTTGATGATATATTTAATGACCTCCGAAAACTATAGTACCAATGAAATGCACATATCTTTGGCTGATAAGATAATCCAAAAAATACCTCAAAGAGCATTTTTCACCATTTCTGAAGAGTCAGCTTTACCAAGTTGCTTTGACATTACTCACGATGATTTAATAAAATACCATGAAACGTTGAAGGATTTCTATACCGGTGATTCTTCAATTGGTGAAAATACCAAAAAGACTCTTCCATTCCACATTGCAGACTTTTTATCAATATCCGTTAAAGCTGCTTATGACACATTAATTAAGTATATGACAGATCCTGAAAATCTGAATATACATTCTAGTACAATGCACTTTGCTATTAGATTGTTTATCTCTCTTTACACTAGACTACCAGAATTTCAACATCATCCATACTTGAAGTATGAAGAAATAAATAAACTTTTGTTGGATACTTTCTCAAATACCGATTTGACATTACAATACGAAGCTCTTTCTGATTTAATTGATCTTTACAAGACGTGCATATTTGACAAAGTCTTTGAATTTAACAAAACTGACCTGAAGAGTATCAACCAGAGTTTACTGGTCATCAAAACATTCAAGGCTATCATAAACAACTTGATATATCCCAAGTTGTTTGATAGTTCTATCAGCTTTGAATACGTTTCCATATTAAATCTGATGATATCCATAAACGAAAAGTACTCAATAAAGTTTCTTTTGGAAAGCTTGTTAAATGATACTTTTAATAAAAAGCAAAAAAAATTGAAAATGCTAACGACGTTGATATTCAAAAAGAACAAAAGTGAAAAAAATTCACAAAACTTTGGGTTTTTCATACATGTCATTGATCATTTGTTATTAGTTGACGACTCAACAATATTTAAATGGTTGAAAACGAACTTGTTGAATAATGAAAACTCTGTTTACTTCCATAAGTTAATTGATCATTATTTTATTAACTTATTGAGTTCAGGTTTAGGTGCTGAAAATAACGACGCTTTAATGTCAACAATTGAAAGTTTATCTAGTGTTGTGACAAATGTTCTTAATTATGACTTTGGCTATTTGAGTAGAGAAGCTATTTCCTCAAAATTAAAAAATGCCATTCAAGATACAAACAACACTCATTTCTTGAGAAGCAGTAAGGACCAAACATATCAAAACTTGTTGGTTAATATATTGATTGAATGCTTGAAGAAAAATAAAGTGAAATGTATCGACAACTATATCTTTTACAGTAAGACATTAACTTTATTTGAGTCTTGTATAGCGGGAAATGAACATTATGTTATTGGTGATGTGATTGATATTACAAGTTTTGTGTTAAAGCAAAATGAGTCCATTGAAAGTACTGAGAATGATGATTTCATTGTAAGCAAAGTTACCTTGATAAAAATTTTAACCAAATTAATAACCAATTCTGAAATTTCAGAAAGAAATGAGTTGATTCTTAAATTTTTGGATTTCATAGTGTCATCTATTGATTTGATAAAGAACTACGATGTTATGTCAAACTTCATTTACTTATTGGAAGTCAGTTACATTCAATTGGATGGTAATGACAGTGTTGATGACTTGTCAACCACTTCTGATGATCTGTCTGGTATATCTGTAAACAAAAACAAAATTATTTTCAATATAGTATTGCCTTTGGGTACTACATTATTGAATAAGCTTCAATCTGAATTTCAAAATGAATTGGTTGTCATGAATGGTTCAGATTTCGATTTCTTCAATATTTTAATGGATGGTATAAGTGAGCTTCTAGAAACATGCAATAATCAAATAAAGGAGCAGAAAATATCGCTGGAACAAGACAATAATACATTCAGAAGCAAAAATGACTTTTTCACTTCGGTCTTTAACTCTAATTCAAAGAGAAATAGTGAGTTGGATAGCATAAAGTCAAAGTTGTTGATCAATGAGCAAATTGTTGATCAATACTTCAACATGGTGCTCAATGAAGTTTACAACTTGTGGATAATCACCAATTCAAAAATTTCTGAATTAAAGTCCAAGAATATGTTCAATTACACCTCTTTGGTAATGATTCTTCAAAATTACAAACACAAGATTAAGACATTTTTACAGCGCAACTATAACACGAGACCGTTAGAGCTTTTGAGGGCCTTAATAAACATTGAAAATGTTAACCTGACAGAACTTTCTTCACTAATAATTTCATTGGATGGAAACAGACCTTCGTTAACTGTGCCTAAAGTTTTGGAATTGATGCAGAAAGATAATATGAATGTGATATATCTTAAATTTATTGATTGTTACTTGAATCTATTGGAAACTTCAACGATAGAGGAAGTCTTTGAGGATATTTTTGAATACTTCAAGATGAATTTAAATTTATTAGATTTGGAAGGACAGCATGGAGTTTTCACCATAAAGATTTTAAGCAAAGTTGGCAATGCAATCAAGTTTGACTCCAAAAAGTCTTCCGCATCCTTTTTTGAAACTACATCAAAAATAGTGAACACCTACATTACAGGAAATCAAGAAATGATTTTAAATGAGTATGTCAAAAACAAGGATATTTTGGCTTTATTGGAGACTCAACTAATTCCTTTATTTAAAAAGGACAGTAATGATCTTGTTGTAAATGTTATTTATAACAAGGTAGTATCTGAAGTCTTCAAGAAAAAGACAGATTCATTGGAGAAAATGAGTGAATCCATGATTGACTTCTTAATAGCAATGACGCCACATCTATCAACAAGCAAAAGTTACAAATCCAATATAAATAGTATCTTGTCGAGTAACAACACCGATTTTGAGATCTTTGAGCTCAACAGCAAATGGACGGAGTATTTGAAGGTTCTACTAAAGTCAAACATTGTGCCAGACTACACAAACGCATTGATCAATGAGTTGTTCATGATGAAGAACACATTCAACTGGTCGAAACAAGAGGTTTTTTCAAAGACCACTCTCCTGATCAGAAAGTTGATCATGATTTTAAATATTGGATTTACAAGCAATGTATCTAACTTGCTGACTGACTTTGTTCTAAGAAACTATGATTTCAAAAACATTGAACTTTACCGCTATCAAGTTCATTTAATGAGTGCAATTCTGAGTGACAATGAAGTCAACAGCAGCATCCATAAGCAAGAGATAATTGAGTTCATTGTCAACGGGTTGAGAAACTTTTATCACTACTACATCCACAGCAAGGGAGTTATTACAAACTTGAACAAGAACAACACGTATGACATGGCTTTCTTCTACTTGTTGCAAATAATTTCTAATAACAAAAATGGGCTTGTTGGTGAAAATGCTATATGGGCCAACCTGTCTGCATTCAAGGAGCTTGTTATGGTTGATGTTGCTACTGAAAATAAAACATGGGTTCACATCAATAAGTTTGAGGATATCGGTAACTTCATTTTATCGTTTGATTCTGTTTTGACTAATAATGTCAGAAGTATATAATTGTAATTATATATATATTATTCTGAAAGCTTAACTTTTTTGTTCTCTTCCGCATTCTCTGTCTCAGATTCATCTGTTTCCAGTTGTCTCTTGATAGGTCTGTGGTCTTTCATGATGCTTTTTAGCTCGTCAGTATCCAATGCTTTGTGTTTATTCAAAGTCTTCAAGTCAGGGACTTCGGAATGATTGTTGGCCTTTGTGTTTTCTGTGCAGATGTCATCATATTCAGACTTCAAACTTGCCTCTTTCTCTTCAACGTCATTCAAGTCACCACCCAATTCAGCTTCTTTTAGCTGTAGGTTTTTCTTGGCTTCGTTAAACTTGCTGTCTTCTACATCTCCACCCTCTATTTCTTCATCCTCAAGAGCAGCTTCTTTATAGGATTTCTTTGGCAACAGGAATTGAATCTTACCTGTGTCATCACCAGTGGATTCACCTTCCAGTTGTTGAAGTCTTCTAGATGTTCTCAATGGTTTCTTGTCGCTTGACTCCTGTGTGGCTTCGTGTTGCTTCTTAGTATCGATAAATGTATCTTCATCTTCATCCACGGTGAGCACTCTTTTTGGATACGGTTTGTAAACTAAAACGTGTGATTCACTTGAATTCTCCTTAAAGCAAGAGTGTTTTTCTATGCTAACAGTTTCAAGTTCAGAATCGTCCTTATCTTGACTAATCTCAAATTCAGTCTGATAAATTTGAATAAACTCTGTGTTCGGCAAATACATCATATCATTTATTTTCTTATTGGCTTCCTTGATCTTGTTAATATCAAGTTGAATTTCATCTTGCTTTGAGCTCAACCCTTCTAGCTCTTGCTGTAATTTTTCCTTCAATTCCTTAACGCTGTTTTCTTCATAAACTGTGGAAAAAACATCATCAAAGTTATTATTTTTGAAGTTTTTTAGACTGGATATTTCAAAATTCTTGTTAGCAGGTGCGAACTTGTACAAAACATTGAATGCACACCAGTCGTCTTGAGTTTTATCAACAGGACCCGATGTTGCAAGTTCATTCATCTCATCAAACTTCTTGTTAAGATTTTCAGAAGATATCTTTTCTTGGTCAATTTCATGTTCAATCTGTTTATGATCTTGCAAGTTGAAAACATATGGCTTTGGTAAGGTATATCCGGGTTTCTCCAACTCCTTGAACTCTGTGTTCGTTAGATGTAAATCCTTGAAGTCATATGAATTCGATTCACAATTTTCTAGCATAAACTCCATGCTTGTATCAATAAACAAGGAGCTAGTATTTTCTGAAGGATTGATCACATGTAAGAAAGACTTATATTCTCTAGTCAAAACAGTCTTCAAAAAGTGTAAAGAGTTTCTCAAAACTGAGCTTTTCAAAGATAATTTCAGATTTTTAATGGCACTTGGAGGTATTAATGAAGGATTGTTTGCAAGAATAGCATACAGGTCTGAAAACAAAGTTCTAAAGTCTTGAAGGTATCTCAAAAATACTTTTAACTTGATAATGAAAGCTGTGATCAAAAATCTAACATAAACAACACTGTTGGAAACCAAAGCCATGTTTTCTGGGGTCAAATCCTTTAAGGACAATGACATATCAAAATTCAGATCCTCGGTATTGAAATTCTCAGTGACAGGCTCATAAAGAAACTTCAAATCCTCCTTGGAAGAATATTCCACGTTGGCAACAAATTCCAACTGGTCCACGCCTAATTTTTGTTGTATGTCCGATAGACCATCACTCAACTTTAGGTTTTTATAAAAGTTCTTGATGCTCAAACTCAACGTCTTTGTATCATTAAAGGGTTCCAAAATGCCAAATTTCTTGAAATGTCTAATCCTCTCTCTGAAGGCATCCATGCATGCTGTGATTGTGTGGATGATTGTTTTACAGTTTGGTGATATTGCATCCTCTCCGTTATCAAATGAATCATTGAATTCGGAATGAAGGGTGTTCATCATGGTCATTGCTGGTTCATCAAAGATTGACATCGCGTTATTGTATTTTTCAACTAAAGATCCATTTCTTCTTTGATTTCTGGTCACATTTTTTAGTATGTCACCATTGTACTTGTATCTCGTATTCTGAGTTGGATTTTTATAAAGAAAGTTTCCGTAAAATGAGTTAATTGAGTATTTGGATATGAAAAAATATTTGAACTCAAAAAAGTATTTACTCTTATGATTTATTAGGTCAAATTCTGTGGTTAACTTATTCAATAGGGTCACAATTCTTGAAATTAGTTGTTTATTCTTGATGGTGTGTTGTGTTCTGAGGAAATCCAGAAGAAGCATGAATGTTGTGTCCAAATCACTGGTGTTGATTTTGTCAAGTGACTTGGCTAGGTAAAACAGTATCATTTCTACAACAGTATCATGTTTTTCATGGAACTTTGGATCAATTTTGCTGAATAATTCCTTGATAAGATCATTATGGCTGTTCTGAACGTCAGCCGCGTCAATAATTCTAGTTATTGAATCTTTGATGCTGTGTAAATAATCTTCGGGCATTATCTACTTCTTTAAGTTAAGTCTTATGGTTGAGATGTGGTTGTTTAGTATACTTTAGATGTTAAACAAAAAGACTCTATCATTAAGTTATACCATACATGTTGATACACGATTATGCTATATGAAGTGAGAAAATAATTCCAGTAGAATTACTTTGTACCAGTCTAAAAAATATACGAAAATTTTTCTGAGTTTCTGAAAATAAACAAAATTTTTGTAAATCCGACACGGCCTTAAGAGTCTCACGTGACTGTGACGCAAAATCATAAAGAAACCCACCCTTAGGTATATTTTTACAAAATATTTTATCACAATGCATTAAACCACTTGCATCGATATTGAACTCTAACATCTTTTATAGCATCTAAGCCAACAACAAAGTAAGCATATATTTAAGTACCATTCTTGTAAATATACAGCATTTATAAACAACTCTTTAAGCAAGATGAGTGACAATTGCATAGATGACATTTTACTATGTTCGTTTAATGTGAAAAACGGAAACATCATAGAACACTCAATCAACAATCACTATACAGATAACAAGAACATTGCCTTCAAGGCCATCCCTGACAACTCACATCTTATAGATGATTTATACAACATCATTTTTCTACCTGAAAACAACAAGTACGGTATATCCTACTACAAAAAGATAGAAACAAACGATGCTGAACAACGAAACAGTGTTTATAAAAGCTTGATTATCATAACAGACAGTTTGAACTTATCGTTATTATTGAAGCAGAAGCTGAAGATCACCATGGATGTGATATTCAACAACTTGGGTGACGAACAGTTCATAAAGGATATAATCAACAGTTTGTATCAGAATCTTACATTGATATACGAATCAAAGGATCAAAACTCCAAGAATAGCTTTGTTGACTACACAGACAACCAGATGGTTGAGTACAACATAAACGGTAACTTTTTTGAGTATTGTAGGAATTCAGATCAGCAGCTAAGCTTGGCTTTACAAATATACAAGCTTCTACTGTTAGAAAAGAGAATTGTGTTTTATACAGAGGATGTTACATTGTTGCAATCTTTGATATTTTTACAGATAAGTATTATGTCATTGTTTCCAAATGCACTGAACAAATTCAGCAATGATGAAGATTCCAAAGATGATACTACCTTCAATGTGTTGAACATTATGAGCAAGTATGAATTTTTGAAGCTCCCATTGTCTATATTTTCCAGCAAGCAATCTTGGAATCCATACTTGACTGTTGATGAGGTTGAGACATTTATCAACCCAAACAATTCTGACCAGGCATTTATGGTGGGTATAGGAAGCTCATTGTTTTTAAATCATAAAACATTAGACATGGAGAAACAAAAACTAGAGAAAGAAAGAAAAATTAAAGAAAAGGAGTCCTTGGAAAAAAAGAAAAATGGAGATGATGTTGAAACAGAGGATGAAATAAAGCTAAGAAAGCAGAAAAATAGAGTTGTCAGTGATAGAGTGGATTTGAAGAGCAAAAGTCCAAAAATTGAAATAGTCCATTACGATGTGGCCTTCAAGTTGATGTACACTGATGATAAAAAAAAGAATAAGGTTAAGTTAGAAATTAATTATTGGAATGAAGAGTTATCCCAAAGCAGCTGTAAATTAACACCACAAGATTTGAGATTCATGAATGCCATACAAAGAGAGTTAAGTGCAAATGTCAACTTCAACAACACCGAAAGTAAGCCTGAAAATATTATTGAACAAGATAAATTCATCAGAATACAGTTTGAAAACTACTTGATTGATTTGTTGTATTTCATAAAGCTTTATTACTATAAGGAATTTGTTAAGTTGACAAAGTTGGATCTTGATGAGTTGAGACAAGAGGAGAAGTCAAAGAAGAACAACAATAGAGAAAGTTCAATTGAGAAGAACAACAGGAAACTGCAACTGAAGGCTTTAGAGATGATCATGACTGAGAGTGAACATGAAAATAGTATTTTAGCACAAGGAACCAAGATGAAAAAGGTTTATGACTCTTTTGGAGGCAAGGCCTTCTTCAAGAACTGGTATTCAACAAGAAACTATAAGCACTTCATCAAAAGTACTGATGACCGTTTATTTGAAATAGAAATGAACGAGGACTTGGACTTTATGTTGGAACATAAATATCCAAAGGAGGGTAAGGCAAATGAGAAATGGCACCAGTTGTTCTTATCCAGATTTTGGAAGCCTAACCATCCTGTTTATGCTCTTGAGAAATTGGTGAGTATAAGGGACGTTGAGTATCCAGAACAGTTGGAAAGTAATAGTTGGAAGGTAGTGGATTTATACAAGCAAAATGCTAGGATTTTGGAAAATTTGGGTGAAAAGATACCCCCTGTTAATGTGGAAAGTATAAAGTTCTGGAACAAAAGCAAAAATGAAAAGGTTGATGAAGAAGGTTCCAAAAAGTCATTGCAGAGTAGTATTAATGAAAATATTGATTACTATGCCACTAGTTTAACAAAAAGTGGGAATGATATCAAGGACGGATTCTTAAATTCATGGGGGAAATTAACAGGAAAGAAGAAATCATAATAATACAAATATGGCTAATAACATCAAATATATATTATCTTAGAAGTAAGTAATTGATAATGGGATATGACACAATCCTAGGCTGCCTTCTGCGTCTGGCTTTAAGCACTTTGAAAGAACGTTTTTATGATCAATATCGTCAAAGTATTGGTTTCCAAGACCATCCAAGTCAAGTTCAGGCTCGACAAACTTGATTAAAAGATAATAACTCAGTATATCAGACACAGATGGTTCCGTAACTTCATCCTTGAACAAAGGGATACTCATGTTCAGCATTTTGTCATTAAATAATGTGAGTTTATCCACCTTTGGAGACACTTTGACTTTCCCTTTGAAGTTAGGTAGGTTGTAATATTTGAATATCTGCGCTGATATGGCAGACACTTTATTAAATTCTTCAAATTGGACGGATATGTATATGTTGTCAAGATTTGATTCCAAGGGGTATGATGGCTTGTTTAATGATATTGTAATGACTTGCTTGTTGGTCTTTATGTTAAACATGTT
>ERZ794949.435-NODE-435-length-13431-cov-2.634196_pt1 | contig 13431 bp, 13 predicted proteins | sample MGYA00511363_ERZ794949 | MGnify/ENA primary metagenome ERZ794949 (study PRJEB30137, sample SAMN04331402) | food metagenome | isolation source: T1 must sample point D1 replicate B | place: Australia: South Australia ...
CTCGACGAGATGCGCACGCTGTCGCGGTACTCGCCGAGCGCGAGCGCCGACGCGCGGTCGAGCTGGAGTACGGCCGTGCCCGACGGCGTGACGTGCGTGAGCTGCTTGGCGTTGGCCGACGGGCGGGACTGGTAGTTGACCATGCCGTGCGTCGGGTCGGGCTCGGCGAAGTAGTCCCACGAGTCGAAGAAGGTCGGGCCCTGGTAGGAGCGGATGAGGGTCGGGACGAGGGCGGGCGGAGTCGGCGCAGTAGAGGGGAGCGCTGCGAGCGAGGACACGGTGTCAACACTGGGTCCACTTGCGAGAAAAAGGAGGAGAGAACGCACAGGTTGAAGAGACGCAGCCGTTACCGCCGTACCCAAGGACGAACCCGTCGTCGCACCGCCACGAGCAGAAGCCCGAGTTGCAGAAGTTGTGCGTGTCGGCCGGCGTGAAGAAGGTGCAGTCGATGTCGGCGGCGCAGGGACGCGACCAGTTGGGCGTCGGCAACGAGAGGGTCGAGGTCGGTGCGGCAGAGGAGGTCGTCGACGAGATGAAGGTGGACGAGGGAAGGGTGGACGAGGCGAGGGACGAGGTGAGGGACGAGGTGGACGCCGACGTTGATGAAGAGATGCTGGTAGTGCTGACGCAGGCGGAACCCGTGCTCGCGAAGCCAGAGCGGCATCCTGCGCGCGAGAGGAGCGAGTCAGCCCCATCCTCAAGAAGCGGTGCGAGCGGGGGACACACTCCATGTGCAGACGCCGCTCGAGCAGTACCGGTTGGCGTTCGTCGGGACGATGTTGGTGCACTGCGAGCTGAGGGAGCAGGTCGCGATCGACAGACTCGGCGTGCTCGAGGAGGAGGAGGTCGGAGCGGTCGAGGAGGGGGAGAGGGTCGTCGGCGTCGAGAACTGCACGCTGCTGGATCGGGAGGTCGTGACGGTCGTGATAGTCGTCGCTGCCGTCGTCGATACGCAGATCGAGCCGTTCAAGACGTAGCCGGTCCGGCATCCTGTTGCCGCAGAAAGGGAGTCAGCGCTGCTCTCGTCGAAGGAGACGAGCAGGTGGACGCACGCCATCCACAGGTACCAGCAGCGCAGTAGTGGTTGGCGTAGCTCGGCACAGCGCCTATGCAGTCGGTCGAGACGGTACAGGTCGAGCTCGTCGGCGCTGCGGTCGACGAGCTGGTCGAGGACGAGATGCTGCTCGCGCTCGAGCTGGCGGTCGAGGTCGACGCCTTGATGCACACGCTCCCGGTGTTGGTGAAGCCCGATCTGCAGCCTGCGAGCGGGAGGGAGACGCTCGTCAGCTCGAGAGCGCTCCACGACGAGGCAGGAGGTGGACGCACGCCAAGAGCAGAAGCCGCTCGCGCAGTACCGGTTGGCGTTGGCGGGCACCTCGTTCTTGCAGGTCGACGACATCGTACAGTGCTGGGCGCAGCCGTCTCCGAGGACGGCGAAGCCCGAGTTGCAAGCTGTGCGCGGGGAGGGACGAGGGTGAGTCGGGGAGCTCGAGAAGAAGAGGAGGGCAGAGGGAGAGGAGGGGGACGCACACCAGGTGCAGACGCCTCGAGCCTTGTTGCAGGCGTAGTGCGCGTGGCTCGGGATCGAGTAGGCGGCCGCCGAGCAGGTCGTGGTGGAGGAGCACTTGACGGCGGTCGTCGCGCGGCGGGAGAGGGCGGGCAGAGAAGTCGATGGCGAGCGGGACGGCCGAGACGTCGACGAAGGCGAGGCTGAGGAGGGGGAGCACTCTGCTCAGGCGCATGGTCGGAGGGTGCGAGGGTGGACTCGAGTCGGCGGGGGACAGGGAGAGGGGAGAGGGGAGAGGGGAGGACGACGGCGAGGTGGATGGCGGCTGGGTCGGCTCGTTGGAGCGGCGTGGGGCCAGAAGCAGCTCAGTCGTGTGCGCCTGGATGGCTCGGAACTCCAGGCGAGGAGCTCGAGGGTGAATGGACGAGCGCGAGCCGGGAATGCTGGGAGGGGCTCGTGAGGGCGACCGTGGAGCGAGGCGTGGGTGGCTCGAGTGCATTGCAGGTGCTCCCTCGAGGGCTGCCATGCTGCTCCTGGTCCGTCCTGAGCCGTGCTGGAGGGAGGGAGAGGGCGACGGAGCAAGTTGGGCAAGCCGGCGAGCGGGGGACTCGCTCTCGCCGCTCTCTCTCACCTGCTACCGCTCAGAGCAACGCCTGCCATGGCCGACTCCACCGATCGCACAACTGCGCCCGTCCACATCCACCAGCCGTCCCCCCTCGCCGCCGAGGTGTCTTTCTCGCCATCCTCATCTCTCCACCCCGACTCGCCCCAAGACGCGCTCGTCCACGAGCGCCAGTACGTCGAGGCCAAGCGCACAGAGGCCCACGAGGACGCCCAGGAGCTCCACAACTTCCGCGAGCTCGCCCTCGAGCGCCAGCGCGCCATGGCCGGCACCGCCGGCTCGTTCTCGTCGTCCTCCCAGGGCGGCCACTTTGAGCCGTTCGTCGGCTCGCGAGTCGGCAGCCCGATCCCGGACAAGCACGGCCTCGGCTGGCCAGGTGCGTCCCGCTCCCTCTCCTGCGTCCCTCGCCCCTCCCCACCCCCGCTTTGACTCCCCCTCTCGCGCGCGCAGGCAAGGGCACGCTCGCCCGCCTCGAGTCGACCGCCGACGAGAAGCTCGCCCGCGAGAAGAAGCTCGCCGACGCCGTCAGGACCGTCCTCGAGTGCATCGGCGAGGACCCGGACCGCGACGGCCTCGTCAAGACGCCCGAGCGGTACGCCAAGGCCCTCCTGTGGATGACCAAGGGCTACGAGGAGCGTCTGCCCGGTGCGTCCCCTTCTCATCCCACATCGCGCAACGAAGTCGAGCAGAGCTGACGCCGAGCACCCCCCGCAGACGTGATCGGCAACGCCATCTTTGCCGAGGACCACGAGGAGATGGTCATCGTTCGCGACATCGACATCTTCTCCCTGTGCGAGCACCACATGGTCCCCTTCCACGGCAAGGTGCGCTCGTCGTCCCCCCTCGCTCCTCCCGAGCCAGTCTCGAGACGCTGACCCGGTCATTCTCGCGCGCGCGCAGGTCTCGATCGGCTACATCCCGAACAAGTTCGTCCTCGGCCTGTCCAAGCTGGCGCGCATCGCCGAGACGTTCTCGCGACGACTGCAGGTGCAGGAGCGCCTCACGAAGCAGATCGCGACCGCCATCGACGAGGCGATCCGGCCCATGGGCGTCGCCGTTGTCATCGAGGCGACGTGCGTCCCGTCTCTCTTCTCTCGCTCGCTCTCACTCAGGGAGAGCTCGAGCTTACTCTCGTTCTCCACCACGCGCTCGCAGGCACCAGTGCATGACGATGCGAGGCGTGCAAAAGCCTGGCGCGTCGACCATCACCTCCTCAATGCTCGGCGCGTTCCGCCGCAGCGACAAGACGCGCGCCGAGTTCATGTCGCTCATCCGCTCGGGCCAGCGATGAGCTCGTCCTCGCCGTCTACGACCCTCGCTCGTCAACCGAGTGTTGCCCTCCAGCCCGCACTACCTCGCCTCGCAACCTCCCTCCGCATCACCTCTCCCTCTCTCGTCGCACCACTCGCCGCATCCTCTCGCCTCTCGATACCAGCCTCGCCTCTGCCCTCGGCCTTCAACGCGGCCCAGGAGCAAGCCCCTCCATGCACCTTTGCGATACCCTCTCTCCTCCTCAACGAGCTGTTCCCCTTGGTTTCTGTGCCCTCCCTCTCTGTGAGCGCCGGCCGGCGACGTCGTCTCTCTATCTCGTTGCGTAGTGCTTTGTACTTTCAACCGTGCCTCGCCGTCGATGCAGTACTTGTGCGAGCGAGCGAGAGGGAAAAGGCGAGACGAGTTCTCGAGCGAGGCACGCGTGCGAGCGCGTCTCGACCTCGAGATGGAGTTCCTCCGCCGCCTCCTCCTCCTCCTCGTCCAGCCCGAGCACTGGCCGTGCCAGCCACCCGCACACTGCCCAAGCTGGCTTCGATCCTGCCCACGGCGCACTCGCGGCCCACGTCCCCGCTGTACCCGCCCTCGACTCCCGGCTCGTCCACCTCGCACCACCACCCTTCCCAGCCTTCGCCGAGCCCGTTCGCCCTCGCCTCGCCCTCGCCCGCCGCACCACCAGGCGCACCGACCGCCTCGAACAGCTCGAGACCCGCCTCGCCCTCGTTCTCGTCGGCCCACTCGGCGTCGCCGTCCCAGGAGAACGACGCGTTCGACTTGGCCACGAGCTCTCGTCGTCGTCCCGGCAAGCGCGCATCCACCATGGGCCCCTCGTCGTCGTCGTCCCTCCCGCACTATGTCGAGCCCGACACGCCCATGATCGGCTCGACCGGGCGGCACCCGAGGCGGCCAGGCGGCGGCGGCGGCGGCGCAGGAGCAGGAACAGGCGTCGCCCTGTGGAAGCGGCCCCGAGTCGTCGGGACGCTCCTCTTCGCCGCCCTCGTCGTCCTCCTCGTCCTCCCCGACGACAACCGCGCGCGCACGCACGGCGCGCTCAGCAAGGCCGGCGTCCCCCTCCCCGACGAGCTCCCCGAACGGCTCCAGGGCTTCCTCGACTACATCAACTGGGACGACGGCCGCAACGACCTGCGCTACGTGCCGCCACCTCCACCGCCGATCGAGGACGAGGACATGGGCCTCCCCGACGAGGACCTCGAGACGCCGCACCGCCTCGAGCCCAACGGCCATATGGTCGTCGCGCCCCTCTCGACCTTCGCCGAGCCGCCCAAGCCGCACCCGATCTTCACCCTCATCAAGCGCGCCGAGCAGGACTGGAACCGCAAGGTGCACAAGCAGAGCAAGACGCTCAAGGACGCCGTCCACGAGTACCGCCGGCGGTACCGGCGCAACCCGCCGCGCGGGTTCGACAAATGGTGGGCCTACGCCAAGGCGAACCGCGTCATCCTCGTCGACGAGTACGACCAGATCCACCGCGACCTCGAGCCGTTCTGGGCCCTGTGCGTCCCGCTCTCTCTCTCTTTCTCTCTTGCTGCAACCCGAGCTCGTGCGCCTCGAGCTGACTCCTCTCCCTCCCGCCCGCAGCGAGCCGCAGGACCTCGCGCACCGCGTCCGGGTCATGCAGGAGCGCGACGAGACGTTCACGATCCAGGTCACCGACGGCAAGGTGGCCGAGGTCGGCGGGCAGGCGTTCCTGCGGCGCGCAAAGGACTTGGGCGACCTCATCCGCCGCTTCTCCGACTACGTGCCCGACGTCAACCTCACCTTCACCCGCCACGACCAGCCGGCGTGCCAGCTCGACTACTATCATCGCGACCGCATGGTCGAGCTCGCCCAACTCGGAGAATGTGCGTCGTCGTCCTCCTCTTCCTCCCCCTCCGACGCCGCTCGAGCCCTCTCGCTGACTCTCGCTCCCTCTCCTCTGCAACAGCCTGGGGCCCGTCCGACTACACGCACGACTCGGACCCGAACCTGTCCAACTGGGCGATCGGGTGCCCGCCGGCGTCGCCGCTGCGCAAGCTCGAGCAGTCGATCCTCGACGAGATCTACGAGGAGGACGGCGACATGCCCAAGCCGGCCATCATCGAGCGCTTCAAGGAGGCGTACGCGGCGTCGAGCAAGGCCGAGACGGGCACGAGGTCGTACATCGCCGACTACCAGTCGGCGCTCGACGTGTGCCAGCATCCCGAGACGATGAACTTGCACGGCTTCACGTCGGTGAGCGGCACCGACCCGGGCCCGCTCGTCCCGCTCTTCACGTTCGCCAAGACCAACGTGAACTCGGACATCCTCGTCACGCCGCTCGAGCAGTACTCGGACTCGTACATCGGGTACGACCCGGACTGGGACAAGAAGTCGAACGACAAGCTCATGTGGCGCGGCTCGACGACCGGCATCGACTTCTACGTCGGCAACGACTGGAAGAACTCGCAGCGCGCCCGCCTCCACTTCAAGGCCAACGAGAAGGACGGCAACGAGGACGTCCTGTGGGCCGAGGGCGACGGCGCCGTGCAGGAGACCAAGTACCTCGTCAACGGCCTCAACCGCGCCTACATGGACGTCTCGTTCGCCGGCGGGCCCGTCCAGTGCGACGAGCCGACGTGCAAGGTCATGGCCGAGGTGATCGACTTCAAGGAGACGATGGGCCTGAGCGACGCCTACCAGGTGCGTCCCTCCTCTCCCTCTCCCTCCTCGTCCATGGGCGCACGCAGCTGACGATGCCTTCTCGCGCGCGCAGTACAAGTACGTCATGGACGTCGACGGCAACGGCTGGTCCGGCCGCTTCCACCGCCTCATGTCGATGAAGGCGTGCGTCCTCAAGTCGACCCTGTTCCCCGAGTGGTGCGTCTCGTCCCTTTCACGCTCGCGCTCGTCGACGTTGCGCAGCGCACGAGCTGACTCTCCTCGTCCCCTCTGTCGCAGGTACGGCGACCGCATCCAGCCCTGGCTCCAGTGCGTCCCCTTCGTCCTCGGCCGTCGTCGTCGCTCGCCTTGCTGACTCACTCTCACTCGCCGCGCAGCTACGTCCCCGTCAAGGTCGACTACTCGGACCTGTACGACATCATGACTTTCTTCCGCGGCACGCCCGACGGCAAAGGTGCGCACGACGAGCTCGCCAAGAAGATCGGCACGGCGGGCAAGCACTGGGCGCGCGACCACTGGCGCAAGCAGGACATGGCCGCCTACATGTGTGCGTCCCTCTTGCTCTTCTCCCTCTTCCCCTCTCGCGCTGGGCGTCGTCGCTGATGGTGCTCATCGTGCAGTCCGCCTTTCGCTCGAGTGGGCCCGCCTCCTGCACCGCAACGACGACGACCCGGGCTCGCTCGACTTTGAGTTCTGGATCGACTGAGCGGCGCTCTCCTTCCTCGTCGACACGCCCTCCTCGTACTGTGCACCGAGCCTCGACCGACGACCTCGCCCTCCCTCCTCCTCCTCCTCCTCCTCCTCCTCACGCCCGCACACGACCACCGCATCCTCCCCGCACCTTCAGCTCGACGCCATCCTCATGTCTACCATCCATCCTCGACGACTCGCTGTGTATACCCCCGCCTAGAGGTTTACTTTGTCCTGCATCGCGATGTTCCAACTCGCCGTCGTCCCAGTCGAGAACCTCGAGCGCATCGACGTGCTGCTCTGCTGCTCTCGCTTGGGCTTGGACAGTGTGCGGTACCTATCTCGAATCTCGACGACGTCCAGCTTGACCTGTACACGAGCCAAGGTGCGTCTCTTGCTCTCGCTCTCCCCCCTTTGCGCTCGCACCCCTTGCTGACGATCTCGCCGCTGCTCGCAGTTTCGCCGCTTTCGGTCGATCGAGCGGTCTCGGTCAGGACGCTGTTCAGGAGGTGCGCGCGCGGACCTTGCTCCTGTCCGCCTCTCCGGCTTGTCCGCGGACGGCTCGCTTCGTCCTCCTCTCGCTTTTCGTTGCTTCGCTCTCCACGCTCGCCTCGACGACGCAGCTACGACGACCAGGATGTTCACGTGCGTCGCCTCGTTCGTCTCATTCGCAGTTTGCGCCATGGCTGACCCTGCCTCTCTCTCTTCGACCTTCGCCTCCTCATCGACTTCCTCATCTCCTCGTCCATCTGCCTCCTCGACCTTCTCTTCATCCCGCTCGACGGATTCACGACGAGCAGGTCCACGACCGACGCCTACAAGGGAAACCGCAACGCCACCATCGTGCGGCACGCCGGCGATTTTCAGCGAACGATCATGCCTTGGGCGGCGGCGGTGCTGGCTGGCGGGCTGGCGGGCATCAGTGCGTCTCCTTTTCCTGCTGCGACAGGTCTCGAGACTGACGCCATCGTCTCGCACAGCGTCGTGGGGCCAAGCTCAAAGCAAGGACCGTGCGTCTCACGCTCTCTCACTCTCGCGCTCCTCTTTTGCGACGGCGCTCACGCTTCGACCGACTTGCAGTGCTTCCACGGTACGTCATGACGCCCGCCATCGTCGGCGCCATCTGCTGCGCGCTCTACGGCATTGCCTGCGTCGTCTGCTTCTTCGTGTGCGTCCTCCTCTTGCCCTCGAGCGACGCCTTCGAGCGCAGGCAGCTGACTTTCCTCTCGCGCACAGGCTCCAAAAGTACGACAACTACCACGAGCGCAAGTCGAACGTCCCAGCATCGCAGCTCAAAGCAGCACACCCCATCGGGCACTGGCCGCGCATGCTGCTCCTCGGAGTCGGGATGGCGGCGTGCGTGACCGAGGGCAGCTACATCTACATGCTCTGGTTCATCGTGAGCGATAGCGAGGACGACTTCTGGTGCGTCGCTCTCTCTTTTTGCCCCCCTCAGCGAGTCAGTCGGTGCGACGTCTGACGAGGTCCGTGCGCAGCGTCACTTGGTCGCCGGCGAAGAGCAAGGCTCAGTGCGACACCGGCTGGTCTTTCGCTCTCGTCTACACGATCGTGCGTCCTCTCGTCCTCTCCTTTCGGAAGCCTCGTGCAGGACCGCTTTCTTCGAGTCGAGGTCGTGCCGCTCACGCTCTTCTTTTGCATGCAGGCTCTCGGCGCCCTCATCTCGGCCGGCGCCTCTTATGAGAGCGTCGTGCAAGAGGCGGTCGATTATTTCGACAATCGCAAGGCGATGCATGGTGCCGGTCGGCTCAATTCGCAGCAGGGCGGCGGCGGCGGCGGACAGGGAGGTGGCCAAGGGTACGGCGACGACGGCTACGATGACTCGCAGAGCATGATGGGCGGCGGCGGAGGAAGGCGAGGCTACGGCGCCGACTCCTACGCTTGAGTACCTGCTCTGATGGAGACCGAGAAGCGGGCGAGGCGAGGACCTGGAGAGGTGCGAGCGAGTCGGTCGAGCTGGAACTCACCACCTTTGCCGTCACCTGTCGTTGCAGCGAGAGCTCAAATGCGTCCACGAGAGCATGCTGGAGAGCAGAACGTCGCAGCTCGCAAGTTCGCTCACCGCGGCCATCGGCGAGGCGTGCGCTCTTCGAGGAGCGGCAACTTGAGAAGGTCGATCGGCCGACTGCTCTAGCTCGCCTTTCTCACTCACGCTAGGAGAGATGCCCGCTATCTAGTCAATGAAGTTCGTCTAGACAATGGACAGAGTCGAGCGAACTGCTGCGCTACAGACAAAGGAGCTCGGGATCCGCGAGCACCTTCTTCATGACCTCGTCCCGCAGTGCAAGCTTGACCCGCGCCCCTCGCTCCAACCACGTCCTTCCCTCGCCCGGGACGTCCTCGAAAAGGAGCATGCCGTCGACCGCCGGCATGACGCCCTCGGCGTACACCGGCGGGCCCGAGCCAAAGTCGGCGTCGTAGACGCCGGCGCCGATCCACGACGACATTGACGTGTGCTCCTCGCCGCAGAAGTAAGGCTGGACTTGAAGTGGGTCGAGCGTGTGCGCCTCGTGTGCGAGGAGTGCACTGAGCGCCGAGGGCGTCGCCGAGTTGATCGTCGCGCGGATCGCCTGCGCGGCGACGGCCTCGCCGCCTGCGCCTGCGACCTTGTCGCTCATCGAAATCGAAGCGAGGAGGACGAAGTTGGACCCGATCATGTCGGGCGAGAGCGGCGGGTCGAGTCGGGCGCGCACGCCGACGGCGGGCGTGATGCGGACCTCGGTCCCGGCGGCGAGGTTGCGCGCTCGGACGCACAGCCGCCAGAAGTGGCCGACGAGCGCATCGTGCGGGCTGACGCCGCCTTCTCGACCACCGGCGGCGGCCCAGATGCGCTCGAGGGTCGGCGGCGAGAGGAAGAGGGACCGGACCGAGACGGGCTGGTCGGGGTGCCAGGTCGACCAGGGCGGAGGCGAGCCTCGAGGTCGACCGAGAGCGGCCTCGAGAGCGTCCATGGACGGGTCGGGCCCCGAGATTACGGCTATGCCGTCGGTATGGCGCACAGGGTCGGCCCAAAGGTCGAGGGCCGTGCGCGGCAGCTTGGCGTACTCGCGCTCGACAGCCTCGTCGAGCTCGTCGGCGTCGAGGTCGCCCGTCGCGTGCTGGTCGAGGGCCTCGGGCTCGAACGGCCGGTCCGGTAGCGGCACGTCGTCGAGCGCGCCGCCCGCAGCGAGCGCTGCACGGTGAACGTCGGCCCAGTCGGCGACGAACCGGTTGAGCGTGCCGGCGTCGGCGAGCGAGTGCGACACCCTGAACCCGACGGCGACGCCACCGCACGTGAAGTGCAGGATCTGGACAGCGAGCGCGGGCGCCTCGGTCGGGCTCGGGCGGAGGGCGACGACGCTCGACAGCTCGGGGTACACGCCGGCGCGCTCGAGCGCCGAGCCGTCGACAATCTCGCCCTCGACGAGAGGCGGGACGAGCGGGGCGAGAGGTGTGTCGCTCTTGGCGAACGAGAGGACGACGCCCGGATCGCTCGACGAGCCCCAGTCGGCCCAGATGCGCCCGAACCGCGTCTGGTAGGGTCGCCCTTGGTCGCTCGACTTGGCGAGGCGTAGGCGGCCTGCCCAGTGAGGGTACGCCGAGAGGACGTGCGCGAGGGACGCCTCGACGAGCGCGGGCGTGAAGGGGTCGGGCCGGTCGAGGACGGCGAGGTACAGTTTGGCGGCGGCGAAGGAGAAGAAGGCGGAGCACGTGCTGTCGAGGATCGAGAGCGCCTTGGTTGTCGGTGGAGCAGGTGCTCGAGGGAAGATGCGCTGCAGGGAGAACCGGTGTAGGAGGGTCAGAGAGGGAGAAGGCGCGGCTGAGAAGAGGGAGGACGCACCCTGGTGCTCGTCGCGGCCGGTCGGGTCGTCATCGTCGACGAAGTGTGCGAAGAATGGGAGAGAGCTTGCTGCTGCTCGTCGCTGAGAAGCTCGTCCTCCACCAAGCTGAGGCCTCCACGGCGGCGGCGCACCTCCACTCGTGATCGAGCGGCGCCTCCACATGATCGTCGCGGCGAAGGTGAGCGACTCGAACTCGAGGAGCAGGACAGGACGAAGCTGAAGGCCAGCAGAGACGGAGAAGGAGAGCTGCAAGCGGAAGAGAAAGAAAAGCCTCTCGGCGGGGAAGGCATGAGCGAAACGAGCGCGCTCATTGCCTTCCTCCCGTTCCCTCTCACCCCTCTGCCCGCTTCTCCTCGCGCGCTCGCCTACCCAGCCGCGCCCACTCGTCCTCGAGATGCGTCTTGAGCTGCGGCAGGTTCTTGAACTCGGCGTAGGGCGGGTAGTGCGAGATGAGCGGGCCCTTGAGGAGCGGCTCGTACGCTCGAGGCGCGTCCTGCGAGGCGTGAGGGGAACGACGTGCGCAGTAGGGCAGGCGGAGGGGAGGGAGGGAAGAATGTGCGAAAGGGGCGAGCGAGGGAGGGTTGGCTAGTCAGTGTCCTTGCTCGGAAAGCGGTCAGGGAGGAGGTGAGGGAGCGAGTCGACGCACGAGCTGGTACCCATCCTCGCTCTCGACGCCCCTTATCACGTCGTCGAGGTGCAGGAAGAAGCCGAGGGTCGGATGGAACGAGTTCCAGTGCCTGCACAACCGAGCGAGAGAGGGTCAGTGCTCGTCCACCGTCGAGGACGGAGAAGGGGTGTGTGAGGAGGAAGGAGCAGACGCACTTCTTGTTCTTGAGCTTGGGCGAGATCATGTCGCTCGAGATGACGTGTAGGTGGACGTGGCTGTAGCGGTGAGGCGAGGCACGAGCGTCAGCTTCTGCCGCCTCGAGCACGAGAGGCGCGACGAGGAGGGGTCGAGACGCACCGCATCGACTCGACCTGCGGCGCAGCTCCCGCCTTATAAGCGAGGTCTTTTAGGATAGATGACGCTACCGAAGCCGAGAAGAGCAGGACGCACCGCATGAAAGCCCATCCGCACGTCCCACGTCCACCCCTCCTCCTTGTTCATCTCGTCGCGGATCATGTCCTGCACACGATGCGTCCGTCAGCTGCTGCCCGGCTTCGCCTCGTACGCTAGAGTGGGGGAGGGACTCACAGCGACCTCCTCTCCCGCCGTGCGCAACGCCTTGAGGACCGAGAGCGCGTGCGGGCTGTCGAGCAGGGCCGAGAGCGAGACGAGGGCGGAACGAGGGACGGTGCCGCCTGGAGGATCGGGGAGGGGGAAAGAGTCGCGAGCTGTGTAGGCGGAAGAGTCGCCGAGGTCAGCGCTGGCTCGTCGTCGAAGGAGGAGGAGAGGAGGGAGAGGGACGCACGCAGGACGAGCATGTGGTACTTGGCCTTCTCGAAGCCGTCGAAGATGGTCAAGCTGTCGGTCTGAAGAGTCAGCTTCGAGCTCGCGCACCGGCTTGCTGCTTCAGAGCTTCCTTGAGGAGGCCGTCGCCCGCGCAGGCCGCGGGGCGAGTAGCTCGCGACGAGTGCATGGTCCGTACTGCGACGACTGGTCCGCCTCTGAGTCCATCTAGCCTGCTTTCCCGCCTCGAAACGCTCCCATCTGCCCCAGGTCGCCGCTCGCCCTGCCTCGCAGGCTGCTGGAGAGGGAGGGAAGCGGACGCACGTCTGGTCGTTGTGCGCAAGCCACACGCCCTGCTGCAGCTCCTTGTCCGGCTTCTTGAGGCGCGCATAGTTTTCGAGGGCGGCGTTCCACGACATGCCGGGGCCTGGGGCGAAGGGGAGGAAGCGGGCGCGGAGCGAGGTGGGGTCGAAGGTCGGCGACGCGGCGGGAGCGGGGGTAGGTGGTGAGCGGGTCGGTGTGCGCAGGAGAGAAGGTGCTGGGATGCGGGTGCGCGGTGGCATGCGCCTGTGCGAGTGCGAGCCGAGGTGTGAGGGAGAGCGGTGCCGGCGCGGCGAGATGAAGCGAGGCGGTGCAGTCTCGACTGCTCGCACAGCTCCTGGTGAGCTCTTGAGGTCACATGCAGGCCCCGTAGCAATGCATTCGCACCCTCGAAGTCAGCTGCACGGAGAAGCGCGAGGTCGCCTCCTCGTCCTCGCCGCCCGGACCTGTCGCCGTCTCTGCGAAAGGCGTGCAGCTCGCCACAGCAAGCTCACGCTGCCCGAGGAGACGCACTGAGACCATTGCAGACGCTCTGTAGAGTCTAGATAGACGAGGAGAAGCACCCGAACGGTCTACCGAGGGTCGCGCCAGCCGTTCTCCGGGTCGAGCACCTCGGCGGCGAGAGCGTCGTCGCGCACAGCAGGAGCCAGATGGTCCAGCTCGGTGTCGAACGTGACCTCGGCGTCGAGCGTGCGCCCGTCGACGAACGCGACGAGCCGCCATACGGCGCCGCGAGGCGGTTGGGCGGCCGACGAGACGAGGAACGCGCCGACGCCGCAGTCGGCTCGACGGCAAGCGGGTAGAAGCTCGACTCGCTCGCTCGAGAGAGCGTGAGCACAGAGGAGCGCACAGAGCCGGTCCATCCGCTTGCGCTCGCCCGCCGACTACAGCCCGACGTCTTGCCGCTCCTCGTCCTCCTCGCCCTCGCCCTCGTCGTCGCTCCCGCTCAGCCCGCCGAGCGCGTCCTCGCCGAGCAAGTCCCGCACGACGCGCTCGGCGTATGCGCGCCGCTCGTCGAGGTCCATCAAAGCCGTCGCGGCGCGCGCGGTCGAGAGGCGCGAGAAGAGGTCGTCGAGCGAGTCGAGGTCGGCGTCGGCGGGGCCGAGAAAGGGATCGGCAGAGACGCGAGGGTGAG
>ERZ794949.436-NODE-436-length-13421-cov-144.658312_pt1 | contig 13421 bp, 8 predicted proteins | sample MGYA00511363_ERZ794949 | MGnify/ENA primary metagenome ERZ794949 (study PRJEB30137, sample SAMN04331402) | food metagenome | isolation source: T1 must sample point D1 replicate B | place: Australia: South Australia ...
GGATTGCTTGTAGGCAACAACGTTCATCTCCTCATTAGCATTGCTGTTGTTTGATGATTGTATTTGGAAGTCTACGGGGAACCAGGCTTCTTGTTTTAATGTACTATGGAGAGATGTGCTTTCTTGAATCACATGACCAAGAGGTATTTTTTTGATTTCGCTTACAAACTTAGCCATGGTGATTGGAGTGAACTCTTCTAACGCCGTAGGTCCTATTCTTATGCATTTGAAGATTTCAGATGTGTTTTGTTGGATAAGATCTAGGTCTCTATCACCGTCATATGTCTTTATATACCCAGATGTATTCAGAAAAGTTATGAATGCATTTAGTTTCAGATTTTTGGTTCCGCATGGTGTTTCATTGAGGTTGATGAACAATTCCAATGCCTCTTCCAGCTTGGATACTAGCATTCTGCCACCATGAATAAATAAGATTGCACAAATCAGGAAAATTAAACCATCCTCTTCCAGTTTATTATCTGGTATATTGTTTTCTATCTTGAAATCTGTCAAACGCTTGGTATTTTCATATTTTAACGTTTCCCTAGCCAATTGCTGCTGACCTTCTTGCCCCAAATCTTCATAAAAATCATTTCCTATAGGTATATCAATTTGATTTTTCTTTTGCAAATAATAACCATTCTTCAAAGCGATGAGTTGCAATCCGGCTGCATTAAGGTTAACATTGATTAGGTTTATAAGTTCATTTTTATTAAAAGAAAAGTTTCCGAGATCTTTGTCTTGAATAATAGCTGCTCTCCAATCAGCAAACTTTGTGATTGTGATTCTTCTATTCAAGTTATTAGATGTGTTTGTCAATAAAACAGAGACTAGTTCATTGGCTAGTGTTTTTAAAGAGGCTAGTTTCAATTCAGTCGAAGACATTGATCTTTTATTGTTGTTTTCTAGCTAGTTTTTAAAATTTTTACTTTTTGTTTTTGTTATTTTGTTTTCTCAGTGTGGTTTAATGTTTGATAAGATATCCAATGTTAAATTATAATTTCAGTTTCATTAACAAGCCAATATGGCTTTCTTTCGAGTCGTTTTTTCCGCTTTAAAAAAAAATATGTATAAGAAGAAGATTTAATGTGTTAGACGGACATAAGACTACGTTTGTTCAAGAATGGTTAAAGGACGTTGAAGATCACGAATATGGTAATTTATTGAGTTATTCTTACAGCAAAATTGTGATTAAAATATATCATTGTACAAAGTTTTCATTTAATAAATATTAAAAAGAAATGCAAAATATGCAATTAATTTCTGATAAACTCATTTTTTAAAAATAAAAATTAACTTTTTTTAAATGTAAACAAAACTAAAAAAGTGTAAACAATAAAGGCTGTATTACGTTTTTAATTCAACAAAATCACAGTAATCAATTCTTTTGACTTGTATTATAACAATCGAAGAAGATCATCTTCCTTTTCGAAGCAAAAAATACTATTAACTGCGTACATGATATGGTTTTATTCTCATTAGGGTAAGAAAGTCATATGATCTTTTTCTGTCAAGCTTTATGAAAAAAAAAACATCCGATTGAATAACAAAAAAAATCATTGTGATTTTTGGAGATGAGCTAATTTTGTCACGTGTTTATTTTGTAAAGCAAAAAAAAAAATAGGTACTTTTATACCGGTTGCATTGATGTGGTATCCTCTTATGTCCGAGGAAGGTTTTAATTGGTGAAAATTGATAAAAAAAAAAAGGTTCCACTAACATAAAATCTTATGAATAAAAAAAAAAAAATCAGAAGAGACAAAAAATTAGGACCCACGCATGACACACCACCCTCATGTGGAGACTTCCACTAAAAAGACCGCTTTTTTTCTCTTTTATCGTGTGGTTTTTGGTGCAATATTACCTGATTTTTTTTTTTTTTTCTAGAAAGAACCGCTTGCGGTGATATTGTGCTTCCACTTAACACTATACAAAAAATTTTCCTCTATTTTTGGTTTCTCAACATTTTGATTCTCATCATATAAATACATATGGTTCATTGCTTAATATTTAATTCAAGAATTTATGTTTCTTCTAATTATTTATTGTAGATAAGAAATAGTTAATAATAACCATCAATTAATTAATATTCTTAATTAACTAACAACTTATAACAAAAAAAAAAATAAAAAATGTGTGCTGATAAAATTAGAGTTTCCATTAACGGTTTCGGTAGAATTGGTAGAATTGTTGCCAGAATCGCTTTAACTAGACCAAACATCGAATTAGTTGGTGTCAATGATCCATTCATCACCGCTGATTACGCCGCTTACATGTTCAAGTACGACTCCACTCACGGTAGATACTCTGGTTCCGTTGAACACACCGCTGATTCTTTAATCATTGACGGTAAGACCATCAAGGTTTACAACGAAAGAGACCCAGCCAACTTACCATGGGCCGCTGAAAAGATTGATATTGCCATTGACTCCACTGGTATCTTCAAGGAATTAGACTCCGCCCAAAAGCACTTAGATGCTGGTGCCAAGAAGGTTGTTATCACCGCTCCATCCGGTACTGCTCCAATGTTCGTCGTTGGTGTTAACGAAGAAAAGTACGCTGGTGAAACCATTGTTTCCAACGCTTCTTGTACCACTAACTGTTTAGCTCCATTAGCTAAGGTTATTGACGATGCTTTCGGTATCGAAGAAGGTTTAATGACCACTGTTCACTCCATGACCGCTACCCAAAAGACCGTCGATGGTCCATCCCACAAGGACTGGAGAGGTGGTAGAACCGCTTCCGGTAACATCATCCCATCCTCCACCGGTGCCGCCAAGGCTGTCGGTAAGGTCTTACCAGCCTTAAACGGTAAGTTAACCGGTATGGCTTTCAGAGTCCCAACTGTTGATGTTTCCGTTGTTGATTTAACTGTTAAGTTAGCCAAGCCAACCACCTACGATGAAATCAAGTCCGTCGTCAAGGCTGCCGCTGAAGGTAAATTAAAGGGTGTTTTAGCTTACACTGAAGATGATGTTGTCTCCTCTGACTTCATTGGTGACTCTCACTCCTCCATCTTCGATGCTGCTGCCGGTATCCAATTATCTCCACAATTCGTCAAGTTAGTTTCTTGGTACGATAACGAATTCGGTTACTCCACCAGAGTTGTTGACTTAGTCGAACACGTTTTCAAGAACTAAATTAGTCAAAAATAATTCAAAAAAAGGATATTTGTCCTTTTTTCTTTTTTTAACTGATTACAACTCTATGACAAACTTATGAATCTAATGAAACTTTTTATGATTGAATTTTACCGAATTCCATCTTTAGATATAACAAAGAATTAATAATTATATATATATTTATAGTATAAATCAATAGTAATTATCTAATTTTTAAACAACAAAAACTTAATAAGAAGATACAGCTTAACTGCATCTTATTACAAATCTACATGAGATTTGCCACTGTAAGTCGAAGTTCCAGTGTAATAATTTAATGTCTTAAAACGACGGTGTAAAAGCAGATGGAAGTTTGGTAATTTAGCCGCCTTTTCCTCTTTTGGCACAGTTTTTCGAAAAGGGAAATTCTGTTTGGATTAGGAAATAAATCTAGGTTTAATCAATTGATGCTTCGCTACTGAAAAAAAGAACAGCAAAATCATAAACAAGGCCATGATATTAGTGGAATCACACAAATGTTAATAATTCACATATACTTCAAGTTAGAGTATAGAACCAACAGAATTGATAATCCTTAAAGTATGCCTTTGAATGCCGTATTTGAATTCTTCAATAGTGATAGATTTAACAGTTTTTTAGATTCATCAAGGAATGGGTCTGCACAAAACTTTAAAAACCAATCGTTTAAACTTCTTATAGAATCTATGTCGTTAGCAACCTTATTCTTTTTTATACAGCTATTTTTTTTTAATATTATCAAAAATTTCATACCTGAAATATACCAAACCAATGTATTACTTAATAATATGAAAAGAAAAGTATATGGAAAGCCATGTGATGATAGCAAAAATAATCTTAACAAAGATTTCGATTCAACTATTTATGAAAACTTTAATTCAAAGTCAAAATTTTGGAGTTTAGGTTTTGGATTTGAATGGATATTATTACTTTACAAGGAAGACATTGAACAGTTCGAAAATTTGGGGTTAGATTCGTTTTATTTCTTAAACTTTTTATATGTTTTGCAAAAATTTTTTGGAGTATTAAGTGTTTCAATAACACCCATTTTGTGTATGGTACACTACCACTACAGCAATAAAAGCACTAAATACGGAAGAGTGGAGATTAGAGGACTTGACAAGTTTTCTATCTACTCAATGACTGTACACGAGAGCAATATGCTTTATTTAAATTTATGTGGTACACTAATTATAATAGGAATGTTTCATTGGATGCTAGAGAAAGAAATACAATTTGTAATACAAAAAAGACTTCAATTTGCAAATTATATTCAAAAGAGTTACAATTCAATTAAATCTAGTAATAGCTTTCAAGCTGATACTACCAATGCAAATAAACCATCTGATCTCAAGTCAAACATGTTGTTTATCAAAAATATGCATAAAACTCAATCTACAGTTCTTATACATGATGCACCAATTTGTTCTTACAGTTTTTTGCATCAGCTTTTGACAAAGCTTGAGTTTCAAAATGAACGGTATAAGGCAAAACTAGATATTTTCTATATTCCAAAAGAAATAAAGCAGCTTATAAAGTATCAAAAGACTCATAGACATATAATTGATCAAATAGAGAGCATAGAACTTGATCATCTACTAGATACTTTTTTTGTAAAACATAAAGACGAAGTTGATTTGTATTTTGAAACAATGATAAAAAAGTATAAAGAGGAAACAAAGTCTTTAAAAGTATTGGAATATCAAGGTAAAAAGATTAAATATAAACATTCAAAAAAAATGCATAAATTCAAGTATGCTTACAAAATGCTAAAGTACAAGATCAAAATAAATAAAAAAACTCTTTCTATTGGAAAATATACATTTAAATATTATATTTTATCAATAAATTTGTTCAGGCCCACTAATTATCAGAATGAAGTTGAATATATCAACAACAGAATCAAAAAGTATTTGAAAAATTTGACTGATTGGAGAGAATTCAGAAAAAACATTCAACAAGACTATGTCAAAGAACAGCTACAACAACTAAAAAATTACAAAACCACCCAGTTAATTGTAAAATTTGATGATGTTTATAAAGCAGATTTGTTTTGCCAAATTTTGGTTTCTTCTTCTCCAAAATACTTTAAAAAGATAGAAAGAAAAATAGATTTCAATCATTTAATTTGGAAAAACGTTGTGGTTAGTAATTGCTACCAAAAATTTATTGGTCACTGTTTAGTAAATATTATACAAAGTTTTATTATGATAGGATGGTCCATTCCTGTAGCTGTGTTAGGTTTCATCTTTCAAACTCCATACCTTGCTAAGTTTGTGCCTTTAATAAATCTACTATACAGTTTACCAAATTTTTTTTCAGTATTAATAAACAGTATTGTTCCTATAATAACATTAATCCTACTTACCGAATTGGTTCCTGAGGTTTTTAGGTTTTTGATGAAGTATAAGTACTTTTCTAGCCTGAACAAAGCTGAAATTAATTTACAGAAATGGTTTTTTGTATTTTCCTTTATACAAATCTTTATTGTTGTGACACTATCATCTGGAATATCAATAATTTTTGAAAAAGTCATTACTAATCCTACAAGCATTCCAAGCCTTTTAGCAACAAATTTTCCTCAGTGCTCAAATTTCTTTGTAAGTTTCATATACATCAGAGGCTTAGGCTACAGCATGGGAAACTTGATCCAATGGGCACGAGTATTGGAATTCATTATAAAAAATTATTTATGTATATCAAGTACTAAAACCCCTAGAGCTCAATTTGAATATTTGAGTAAAAAATCATTGGTTTACAAATGGGGGTCTGTGTACCCAATTTTTACTCTTATGGCAAGCATAGGTATCATATATGGTATAATACAACCAATAATACTACCAGTGGCGTTTGTAGCATTTAGTGTTGTGTTGATGTCCTTTAAGTTTAGTATCAAATACCAAGTCAATAGAACAAACAATGAATTAGAAACCATGGGGTCTTTTTACCCAGTTGCTTTATTTCAGATGTACAGTGGAATCTACTGTTTAGAGGGATTCATGATTGGATTGTTTGTACTTTCAAAAAAATATTTTTTAAGCATAATCATGTTTTCAGTATTGGTTGCTTCCATAGTGGCACATTGTCAATTATCTAAAAAATATAAAAAGTTGTTGAAATATCTTCCATTAAGTGATTATGAGCCAATGAAACATTACATTCGATCTGATCTAGATGACAAAAAATTTAATGAATTCGGAATACCAGGCAATTTATCCTGTATAGATTATGAAAAAAATATTGATATAGTGTCATATGCAGATCCTGATTTAGTCAACTCAATTATCTGGATACCAAAAGATGTCTTTGGTGAAAGTGACCAAGAAGTTGATAGGTTGAAATTTCTATTTGGTCAAAATCTACGTATAACAAACTTACATGCTAGCATAAATTCATGTGGAGATGTTCATATAACTTCATAATTATGTATATATTCCTATTTCTCAGTTTCTTTAGGTTTACCATCCGTAGCTTTATTTTCACCTGTATTTTTTGTTCGTGGCCATACATTCGGCAGTCTAGCAAATTGGAATCTAGGATTGACACATCTCTCAACAAACCATTTTTTGATTTGGTATTGAATGATATCTGATATTTTTGGTATGTTTTCAAGTTTTGTAGTGGATCCAATCAATGATTCAACTTTAAAGTCCATAGTATACTCAGGTGAAAAAGAAAACATTAAGAAGTACCCACTCATATAGTCTTCACTGGCATAAACACCTTTATATGCCTTAGCAAATTCTTCACCAGTAGTCAACGAAAGGGTTAATGTGGCTTGAAATTTTATCAAAGATACTGTCAACTCTATAGGCAAAGATCCGCTTAATGGTTTTGGAAAATTCAAAGATAATTGTGTTTCAACACCAAAGGCTAATCTGTCATCAAGATTGATATCTATAGTGGCTTCAAGCCTATTGTTAGATGTATTAGGAGAGTACTGAATTTTACAATTGGAAAAGATAGGAAAGTTATCACCAATATCTAATTCTTTGATCTTAATATATTTTATAAAATCAGGCACATCCTGAGATTTTCTGTCTATAAAATCATTCAATGAATGTATAATATTATCTTTCAACAATGCCTCTAATCTCAACTGTTGGATTGCTTGAGCAACAAGAACATTAAACCAACCTAGAGATTCTGGAGGATGAGTATCAACGTTGTATTGGGTCTTTTCCAACAAAACCGATAGCTGTTTTTTCAAATTAGCATCTTCCTCAGATTCATCAACTAGTCTCTCCTTCCCACCTAACTTGATTATTGATAGCTTTGCTAATATAGAATCAGATGGTCTTTTAGGGTCTGGTGTTTTAGTATCGGAGAAAATAAAGAACTTGATAAAAAAGACAAAAATCAACAGAACAGTCACTTGACCCATAGCCAAACCTTGTAAAAAATACCACCATCTTTTAGAATTTGACCCTGTATCCAAATTAAACAAATCATTTGCATTGCTTTGTGCTGCTAATATCTTCAAAGAGTCTTGAAAGGATTTGATTGAGTGTGGATTTCCTTCCAAAAGTAATTTAACAAACTCTTCATTTATATTTTTTAGAGTAGAATTTTGTACCGCGTTTTCACCCAGCATTAGAATTCAAATAGTGACTGAAAATTATTTGGTAATAACGGCAAATTGTTTTTTGTTAAATTTGTTCAATAATAACGATCTTAGTTCAACCTTAAACCAAAGAAAACAAATGCTAAATGGACTTCCTTAACTCCGTAAACAAATCACGTGACCTAGTTTTTTTTGACAAAATAAACATTTCTTTTTTTTTTTCAAAAGAAAAATATTTCAAGTTTCGGATATAAGCAACCCAAGAAAAATAACAGAGAAAACGATACCAATAGAAAGGAACAAACGAGCACGAGCCAAAATTACCCAAATAGGAAACTGCTTTTAGTTCAAGTCTCATCATGAACTGAAAATTTAAAAAAAAACAGAATTTAAAAAGAAAAGAAAAACTTTCTACTGTAATAATATGGTTTTGAATTGATTAAAGTAAGTGAACATCAAATACCAAATCATAATAAAAACAACCGATTTTTTTTTCATATTAAGATTTAATTTAAAAAATGGCTACTAAGGTTAAAGCAAAACAAGCTAAGAGTGTAACTCCTAAGCTGAACAAAGCTGTAGATTTGGATCAATTGACTACAATCAGCAGTGATGAAGAAAACGAAAACTTAGAATACGAATCTGAAGACGAAGATGAAAAAGATAAGGATAAAATCATTAAAGACAAAAAAGATTCGATACAAATGAACAAGAATTTTACTTTTCAATTGGAAAATACTTTTGAATTCGAAGATAAAGATCTAATGCAATCTTGGGATTTTGAAACAGGTGAGAAGAAGAAAGAAGAAAAGAAAGATGTCGATTTGGACAAGATCATTAAGAGAAAAGGTGGTTTGGTAGGTTTAGTTGGAGTTGAAGAACAACAAGAACCAAAAGAAGAAAGTGACGATGATGATTTAGCCATGGATGGATTTGGTATGGGTGTCAAGAAAGATGATTCCGAAGTTGAAGAAAGTGAGTCTGAAGCTGAAGAAGAAGAAGAACAACAAGAAGAATTAGTTGAAGACATAGAAGCTGCTGAATCTGATGAAGACTCCGAAGAAGCCATCAAAAATTTCTACGCTGATAAAGAAGAAACTGCTGACATACAAAAACAACAACATCAAACTTTCAATTCTTTAGAATTAGCTAGACCTATTTTAAAGGGTTTAGCAGCTTTAGGATATGTAAAGCCTTCTGCCATTCAATCTGCTGCTATCCCAGTAGCTTTGCTTGGTAAGGACGTTATTGCTGGTGCTGTCACAGGTTCCGGTAAAACTGCAGCCTTCATGATTCCTATTTTGGAAAGATTGGTTTATAAGCCAAGTAATGTTCCAACAACAAGAGTTATTATTATTACTCCAACCAGAGAATTGGCTATACAAATTGCTGATGTTGGTAAGAAGATAGCTCAATTTTTACCTAAGGTTTCTTTTGGGCTGGCTGTTGGTGGTTTGAACTTAAGACAACAAGAATTACAATTACAAAAAAAACCAGATATAGTTATTGCTACACCAGGTAGATTGGTTGATCATTTAAAGAACTCTATGAACTTCAATGTTGATTCTTTGGACATTTTGGTATTAGATGAAGCCGATAGAATGTTAGAAGATGGTTTCCAAGAAGAATTAAAAGAAATCTTGGACATTTTACCTAAAAAAAGACAAACCATGTTGTTCTCTGCCACCATGAACTCTAAGATTAAACAATTGATTGCTTTATCTTTAAATAAACCAGTAAGATTAATGATCAATCCACCTAAACAAGCTGCCAATAAATTAGTTCAAGAATTTGTTAGAATTAGAAATAGAGATACTCTGAAACAAGCTTTGTTGTATAATTTACTAACAAAGTTAGATGCTCATCAACAATTTAGAATTGTAGTGTTCATAGCTAGAAAAGAACAAGTGCATAAATTGAGAATTATTTTAGGGTTACTGGGGTTGAATGTAGCGGAATTACATGGTTCTTTAACACAAGAACAAAGATTGCAAGCAGTCACACAATTCAAAAACTTGGATAAATCCGTTTTGCTGTGTACTGATTTAGCTTCTAGAGGTCTGGATATTCCAAAGATTGAGGTTGTTATTAATTATGATATGCCTAAGAGTTATGAAATTTATTTACATAGAATTGGTAGAACAGCCAGAGCTGGTAGAGAAGGTAGATCCATCTCATTTGTTGGTGAAACAACACAAGATAGAAACATTGTCAAGGAAGCTATCAAATCCATCAGTGAAACTGGAACAAATAATAAATCCAGAGGTAAGGCTTTGGGTAGAAATGTCAATTGGGAAGAAGTAGAAAAGGTTAACAACATTTTGGAAGACAAAAAAGATACTATTGATGAAATTCTTGAAGAAGAAAAGCAAGAAAAGGAAATATTAAGAGCTGAAATGGAAATAAGAAAGGGTGAAAATATGTTAAAGCATCAAAAGGAAATTTTATCTAGACCAAAAAGAACTTGGTTCAAATCTGAAAAAGACAAGAAAAATAATGATATGTTGCAAGCATTGAAGGATACTAAGAAGGATATGAATTCAAAGAAGAGAAAGGTAATGGAAGATAAAGAAGACCTTGGTGGTAAAAGATCATATAAAAAAACCAAGACTGATAGAGCCACAGACCAAGAGAAGTCATTCAAAAAACAAAATGGAAAGAAGTTCAAGAAGGGTAAGTTTGGAAATAGAAAGAACTAATGCTGAGGTGAGTGCCTGTTATATATGAATATATAGCTTAATCTAGGGTATTTAGTGCCTTGTAATATGTCATTTTGAAACACAAAAAAGCATGTGACAAAAAGTGTCATATGACAACTTTTAAAAGACCAAAAAACACGTGACACAAAAGGTCATGTGACGCTTTCCATAAGACTCAAAACACGTGGTAACAGGCCATGTGACCAGCATCAAAGCATCCAAAAATCAAAAATTCTTTCTTTTTTCTTATTTTCCTCTTTTAGTATATATTTCTCACACCATGTGAAAATTCTTCAAAAACAACAAAAAACAGCCAAAAAAAATATATTGCTATATTTCCTCGAAGGAACCCTTAACATTTTTTTTTTAAAATTTTATTTGTCGTTAATTGCTTGTAGTTTTACATCGAATATCGATCATATTGGCGATTCCAACCTTCTTTAAACAGAGACACTGAAGGTAAAACCTGAGATATTGTATTTACGAAAAACAAAATCACAAAAAAGAAAAAAAAAAAAAGAAACAGGCCCCAATTCATTTTTTAAATCTAACTTGTTAAAAAAATGGCTAATTTCAAATCCAATTCCTTTACGAACCTTTTCAAACTGAAAACCAGAAACGGGAACAAAAAAAGAACTATACATGAAGTCAATGATGATCAAGATTCGTTACAAACTTCTAATGAAAACGTTGAATCTGTAGCTTCAGAAAGATCAAACTCTAGAAATAGTTCTATTTTGAATAATCACGGAATAGCTTCATTAATTGATCTACACTCATTAATAACCAATGGGGATAAAACTAAGAAGAAAAAGAAGAATTCTTTGCATAGAAAAGCACTTGACAACAATAGAAAGAAAGCTGGTCTTATGACCAACAAAAAGAGAAAACTTAATAACGGAGAAGCTGCTGAAGATGAAGATGATAGTGAATACGATACAGATGATATCAACATAACTGATTACAGCGATGTGTCAAGTGAATCTGAAATAGAATCCGAAGAAGATGAAGAAACCAGAAGATTGAGAGAAATTGAACTACAAAAGTTCTTAGAACAAGAGAAGAAGTACGATGAACTGTTACCTGAAAAGTACAGAAAATATAGACCTCAAGGTTACAAGTTTAACCTGCCAAACGAAGATTCAGATAAACCTATAAGAGTATATGCTGATGGGATATTTGATTTGTTTCACATTGGTCACATGAAGCAACTTGAGCAATGTAAAAAAGCATTTAAGAACGTTACTCTAGTTGTAGGTGTGCCAAGTGATAAAGTCACCCATAAGTTAAAAGGTTTAACTGTTCTTACAGATGAGCAAAGATGTGATTCTTTGAGACACTGCAGATGGGTTGATGAGGTCATACCTAATTCCCCATGGGTGCTAAATGTTGAATTTCTAAAGAAACACAAGATTGATTACGTTGCACATGATGACATCCCGTATACATCTGCTGGGATTGATGATGTTTATAAACCAGTCAAAGAGCTAGGTAAGTTTTTGGTTACACAAAGAACTGACGGTATTTCTACAAGTGATATCATTACAATTATTATCAGAGATTATGACAAGTACTTGATGAGAAACTTTTCAAGAGGTGCTACAAGACAGGAATTGAATGTATCCTGGTTGAAACAAAACGAACTTAATGCAAAACAATTCATAACCAAGTTAGCAACCAAATATAAAAGAGCTAAAAGAAACTTGAAAAAGGGTACTAAGTTTGAAGAATTGTCAACAGATTTTGAAGAAGAGGAAGATGAAGTTACAAATACCGATGAAAATAAATCCGAATCATCTGATAGTAAAAAAGAAAGTGAAACAAAGGAGTCATCTGAAGAGCTGGTCACTGGTGGACCAGAAGAATTTGTCAAAGAGTTTGCATAGTTATATAGTGTTTTATCAATAGTACGTTCTAGTATTTTTTTATAGTGTTATTACTAATATTCAGATGTCGTTTTTCCACTTCTTTTAGCATTCACGATCGTGCGATCCCCATACAAGCTTCTATAGAGAAAAAAAAAAAAATAACTAGATAGCACTTTATAACTATACGTTTTAAACACATTTTGAGCCTTCTTCATGAATAAATACTTTAGAAAAAAAAGAGTGTCTTAGATGCCACCAGCAATAAAGGAAATACAAGAAGCAAACAAAAAATGACCAACAGTGTACTGCCTACAACGCTTAACGGGTTGAAGTACATTAAAGCCGAAGATTTATATAAATGCATAAAAAACGGACACAAGACTACACTGGGCATAAAAGGGTACTCCAAACAAGATGCTAATTCAACGATAGACATTGGAGAAGGGGAAGATGTGGTAATTATGGATATGAGAGGAGATGATTATATAGGAGGCCATATCAAAGGATGTATCAACATTCCGTATGCAGAGTTTCGTCGATATGACTCTCAAACAGGAGATTATACGAATATTCACAACTTTATAAAAAAAAGCATCATTGATAAGAACACAAACAATGTCAATGTGGTATTTCATTGTGCAATGTCGCAGCAAAGAGGTCCTTCAGCTGCCTTGATATTGAGTAGAATTTTACAAGAAAAAGAGTACGAAGAGTTAATAACCAAAACAAACATTAACATTATGGTACTTTATAAGGGCTTTATCAACTGGCAGCAGGAATACGGAAAGGATGAAGATGTCACCGAAGGGTACAGCAGATTTGTATGGGGATAACCAGATGACTGTTGTCCTGCACCGTTGAACATAGCAACATTCACACATATAAATATATACACAAATGATTTGAATTTAATACTTACCACCAATTAAAGCATAGTTTTTTGAGCCTAATCTATCAGACCTTATTTAATCGGTTATATAATAATACCATAGCAAAATGGTCATAGGCAGAAAAAAAATAACCCCGATTATTGAGATGAAGCTAAGCTTGCAATGAATATAGGCAAAATCCGTCTATACCCGAGAAGCAGCGTTTTTACCCTAGGCAAAATGATTAGGTAATGCTACATCAGTATAACATCCTTTATTAA
>ERZ794949.437-NODE-437-length-13421-cov-3.865255_pt1 | contig 13421 bp, 1 predicted proteins | sample MGYA00511363_ERZ794949 | MGnify/ENA primary metagenome ERZ794949 (study PRJEB30137, sample SAMN04331402) | food metagenome | isolation source: T1 must sample point D1 replicate B | place: Australia: South Australia ...
TGATCCTGCGTGAGATGGAGATAATGGAACAGGCTTGAAGTCGCTAAGGTTTTTATTTTTTTTTGTTTCTTTGACACAGAGTGTAATCAGAACATGCTCTTGTTTCTTATCGTGAGTCAGCAGTTGACATCAGGATGTTGGTGTCTATGGATTGGTAATGGACCTTATATACAGTGTACAATGGATGTGCTGTGTACGCTACAGAGACTGTCTTCCATGAAGGAAAAATAAGTGCTATGTTTAGTAACACTGCGAACCTTATTCTGCATTCCGCCTACAAAAAATATACGTAATCATAAGAATTAGCGTTGCGGATGAGCCCCCAACACGGCCAAAAAAAAAATAAGATAATGTTTTTTCCACAGGAGGCTTTCAAACGGTTATGTTCCACTTGGGTGAAGTGGCATTCTTACTATAAATAAACACAGCTCATAGCACTGTTTGCTCAGTGGAAACAAAACTCATGTTATTTGAAAAGCGGAACAAATGTTTGCTAAATAAAGAAAGTTTTTGATGTTTGTGTGGTCATTGTCCTGTTTGATTATTGTTTCTTGGAAGCAAATGCCATTTGTGACGATTATTTCATTGTGATCTCAACGTCATTTACTATTATTTGCTTCTATTAATGTCTCAAAAAATAGATGTATCACTATTGTAAGATCAATAGGTGGAATGGATTGTTACTTAATGATAAAGACTTTTTCTTTTTTTAAATAATCAACTAGTGTAGTATAACTTTTGGTTTTGTATAGTTTTAGACATAGAAATATGATGTCAATCACGTGGATAGTTTACCGTACTGTACAGTCAAAATCCCGTAATTAACATGAAAATCTCCACTTTCTAGAGATAGTCAATATATTTGTTATTGGCGCATACCAAGTAAGCAAAAGGATATTAATATTTTTAACCAAAGATTTTGATGTTTGCTGCTATTAGAAACTGCATTTTAGCTTAATATTCATTGCAACTTAACTAGAAATTTTGTAAAAAACAACTCTTAATGAATACAACGATAACAAATGAATAATTATATCATCCACAAGTGAAATTATTTTAGCGCAACACTATATCAACCATATGCTATAAATTCTATTCAAAACATCAATGAATGCTGTCATTTGCCAACAATAAATTCCATATGTCTTAAGTAAACATCATTCACTAGTACTAAAATTGGGATTTTTTTTGCTAATACTTCAACCTTCTTTTTTGCACTTTCCTATTTAGGTAAAGTCACATGACTTTTACCATTTTTCGCCAAGTTTTTCACATTTCCCATATTTTTCAAAGAAAAACAAATAAAAAATTTTCCAAGCACATAATCAATATCATAACAAACAGCATCAATTGTTCTGTATTCCTATATATCAATATACAAAAACCCTAAACACCATTTAACATACTAAGTGTATAAGAAGTAACCAAAATAAGCTTATACTCAATATATAAATTTCCAACAAATTAGTCGTGACTATACAATCTCCTCTACCTTATACACAACTTCAAAACCAAAAAGAGGTATAACAATTGCTTTAATTTTTGCTAAAATTATCAATTATAATTAATTTATTACAAAAATATCATGTCTACTCTTGATACAACAACTAATAACTCATATGGTGAGCAAATTGACAAATATCACAGCACCATAGCAAAATACATCCAAACTTCAGAAGAACAATCCAGTATCACCTTTGATGATGATTTACAACTATCTCTTACAGCTTTGTTTGACTCTGCCGACATTTTAAGTGAGAAGGAACCTAAGAAGTTCTCTGAAACTTTTCTTCCATTATTCATCAAATTTCTAAACAATGTTGAATGCTCCATGAACAAAGCTGACTTGAACAACACCATCAGACATACTGTTTTAGAAATTTTGGGCAAAGTCAGCCCTCATATAATCAGCTTAGCAACAAGTCCCGAGCTTATACAGTCTGAGGATCCTCAAGCTAAGCCATCTATAAAAACTGACAACATGGTTGTTCCCCCAACATTGGTTGAACCTCTATTCAATTGTCTTTACAAAGATGTCTTGGTTGTTGATAATGAAGTAAATGCTGTTCTTGCCTTGAAACTTATCAACAACATCTTTAAGTTCTTCAGATACTTTTTATTGAATCAAGTTGGTGACTTTTTGGAGAACTTTTTATACCCTCTTTACAGAAATGCTTCTTCCTTAATTGAAGAAAATTTTTCCACAGAAAGATCAATCTCAGATGATTCTCAACCATTAATCAAAGGCTTAAGCTCCTTCAAAGTGTTGGCTGAATGTCCTGTTTCTGTTGTCTCCATATTCTCATCTTTCAAATCCATTGTCCCTGCTGAAACCGAAAAATACCTGCCTCTGGTAATGGAATTCTTGGATGCTGAAGTCACATTCCAAAAACAAGCCAGAGAAAAATTTGAAAACTCTCAATTAAACAAAATCAAGCAATCATTGAACATTGATCCGTCTGCTGAAGTAACAGAATCTCAAAACTTCAAAATTCAAAAGAACATACAAAGATATTGTACCATTGCTCCTGCGATATTCAACATGAACAGAAGAGATGAATTTTGTAACTTGTTAACTGCTCAAATCAAATGTGCCTCCTTTTTGGTTTACATTTTCTTGAGAAATTATGTTCCTGAGCTTTTGAAGCAACATGCTCCAAGAGTTCCTGCCATTCTTTGCAGATTACTTCAAGACTTACCTGCTGACATGACCCATTTAAGAAAGGAACTGTTGCAAACTATTAGACATATCTTCTCCACTCCTTACAAAAAACTGTTCATTTCCCACCTTCCTGTGTTACTTAATGAGGATGTTTTGCTATCTCAAGGATTCACCAACACTGACATTTTAAGAACATTGGCCTTGTCGAACATTGCCGATTTGGTTCACAACCTTAGAGGTATGTTGTCCTTGGACCAAATAGAAACATCCATTAACTTGTTCATAAAGTACTTGCATGATACAACTCTTCAAACCAATGTCCATATAATGAGTTCAAAGCTTTTAACCAATTTGGTTGACTCTATTTTGCAACATGGTAAGGAATTCCCTCAATATGCACCAAGAGCTAGAAAACTGATGATCACCATCATTGAGGGGTTCATTGTCAGGTTAAAAATGCTGAACTTCACCAAGGATAGTATTGTTCATTACCAAGGTCTATATGCCAAGAGAAAGCAAAGAAAGTACGATGAGCTACCAGGAAGAATCAAAGAAAATGATAGAGAAAACTTTATCAAGGAAGTCATCTTCAAAAACACTGAATCAAGATTTGAATCAAAAAGCGAGCAAGATTCAAGCCATACAAAGGCTGTCGATGAAGATGTGGATATGGAACTTCCAAGCAACTTTGCGGGCTTTTACATGGATAGATTTGACATAAAGGACCACTCTCCTATATTGATCACCTCAAACACCACATACACCAATGTCATCAATGTAACCAATAGAGAAAAAATGAGAGATCCAGATCCAGCCTCTTTACTGTATGGAGCCCCAATCAAGGATGCCTTGTATCTTTACAGAACCCTGCTACCCTTTTTGAAGTCTGTGATCAGTGATTTGAGACAGTTCAACCCACCTCCTAATGACTTCACTGAAAATCAGAAAACCTGGTACACATTGGCAAGAATATTCACATTGGAAGAAATCAAACTATTCAAGACTTTGTTCCATGAAACTTTGAAAGGCTTCCTGTTCTTCACAAACAAGGCTGAACCTGAAGCTAAAGACAGTACAGACACAGTGGTGAAAAGAAAGTACTTTGACATAAGATCCCCAAACTTGCCTCTTTCAGTGTCGAGAGAATCTAGAGACTTGATGGAGTCATTTGTTGTTATCTTCATGCATCTGGACATACCAACTTTCAGTGAAATTGTTGAGAGCGAAATGGAATTCTTTTATCAGTGTATTCTTGAGGATTCAGCCATCTTGCATGTTGCTCAATCATTCTTGACTGGTGAAGTCACCTCCCCTGCATTCAACTCCATCCTATTAAGATTCTTAAGCAAGAAATTGCCAACTTTGGGTGATGCCGACATCAATGTCTCAAACATCATTATCAGACTGTACAAATTGAGTTTCATGTCTGTTAATGTATTCCCTGTGAAAAATGAACAAGTCTTACTTGCTCATATCAATGACATTGTTCTTGATTCATTGAAATATGCCACTCTTACTCATGAACCGTTGGTTTACTTCTATCTGATTAGAACTTTGTTCAGATGCATTGGTGGTGGTAAGCTGGAAAATCTTTACTTAGCCTTGATTCCTGTTTTGAACACTTTACTGGAAACTTTGAACAATTTAATAAAGCAAACTAAGACACCATATGCCAAGAATCTTTATGTTGAGATATGCTTAACCATACCTGTCAAGCTTGTTGTGTTAGCACCATTGTTCTCTAAGCTTCTAAAGCCTTTGTGTATATCTTTACAATGTCATGAACAAACCGATTTGATCCAACAGGGTTTGAGAACTCTTGAGTTATGTGTTGATACTTTCAATGCTGAATATCTAGATCCATTGATTGAGCCATCCTCCGATGAACTATTCAATGCTCTGTTTGGTCTGTTAAAGCCAATCCCAGGTAACCCCCAAAATTCACATACTGCGGTAAGAATTCTTGGTAAACTTGGTGGCAGAAACAGAAAATTCTTGAAGCCTCCAACAGATTTGAACTTTAGAGATAAATATCCTGAGATTTTGGCTTCTTGTGAAATCTATGGCTTGTCCCCAATGGATCCTTCCAATAACTCAATGGTTAATGGATCTTCAGCTCAAGCTCAAGCAGTTGAGTCAGGTGTTTTAGGTGTCAATGGTTGGAACAACGAATTAGTACAGAATGAACTTCAGAATATGCAACAAAGTAAGGATGTAGACACATCATTTTCAATTGCAACTTGTGTTGAAGATGTATTAAAATTGTTTTATGACCCAGGTTGTGAAAAGGAATATAGACTAAAGGCATTTGAATACTTATCCTCAGTTTTGAAAATCACCATCGGTTCAGGCTTGGAAAAGTCCCAGTTATCCCAAGATAATTTGTTGTTAAAAGTTTCTCAAGTTTTGAACAGCATAAATGAAAACAAGTTTGATGACGCCACCCTGGATTTATCTACAGAGAAAATGAAGGATTTGAATAGATTTGAAACCTTGATCATTGACTTGCTTGATTCCATATTTTTTGCTACTTCCATTCCTGAATTGGTTGAACCAGCTACTTTGTTTTTATTGAACTTAGCAGACCATTTCTCTATTTGTCATTTGGCAGAAACTGTTGAAGAGTGTTTAATTGAAGAAGCTGCTTTAAAAATGGAAACTGTTAATCCTGCAAAGACTATCCAGTCCACTGTATTCATCAAAAGTTTGATCAATTCATTAGGTAATTATAACGCTGACACAAGAAAGACAGCTGTTAAAGTCACTGAAAGATTATTTGTTACAAGTGAAGTTTTGTTGAAATCTCAACCAAACAAAAGTGAAGTTCTTGCTAAAAATCTTTTAGCCATGAACATGTTCAAGGAGTTTATTCACGGTACCACCAATGAGGAGTTTTACATCAAATGTGGATGTGTTTTAGGACTACACACCATTATTACCAAATTTATTGATTCAGAATACATTCACTTCCTAATCAAAAAGTACCAATTTTCAATTACAAGTGCCATGTTTTTTGTCTTGGAAGATACAAAAACAGAATATCCACATGTTATTGTTACTAGAACTACTGATGTTATTTGCAAAATCCTTTCTAGCAGCTTAACACCAATTACTGATGAGCAATTGCAAGAGGACAAGTTTTTACTTCATTCCTTGTCAGAGGTTATCTGTTATTTGAACAGTCCTGCCCAAGTTACAAGAGATGCTTCAAGACAAATTTTAGACATGATTTCTGAAAAAACCAATTTACCTATATCCTCTTTGATGAGCCATGTCAAGACTCTTTTACTAAAGCCAATTTTCTCAAAGCCATTAAGAGCATTGCCAATTCCTATTATCATTGGTAATGTTGAAGCTGTTACTTATTGTTTGAAGACTACAGAACAAATCTCATCCAGCGATGAGTTGTTAAGGTTCTTGGCTGAAGTCATTGCTCTTGTTGATGCAGATGATAAATCACTATCAGGCAATAACAAAGTTGCTGACTATTCTATGAAAAGACAATTGGTTGTATTAAGAGTCACTTGTATTAAGTTGTTATCTGCTTCTGTAGCCAATGAACAAATTGCTTCATCAAAGGATGGTCAAACTAGATTGGATATTTTAAATTTGTTCTTCAAGACAATGACTAAAGATTCAAATGAAATCATCGATGCTACTTATGAGGGATTGAAGACTGCCATTACAACTTCAAATTACAAGCTTCCTAAGGAAGTTCTTCAACCTGGTTTAAAGCCATTGTTAATTAACTTGTCTGACCGTGAAAACTTGTCACCATTCAGACTAAAGGCATTGACAAGGGTTTTAGAAATTTTGAACTCTCACTTCAAGTTGGAAGTTGGTAAAAAGCTTTTGGATCATTTAGATTGGAAATCAAATGTTATGAATCTTGACCTATTAGCTGATCAAGATATCATTGGTCAAACACCTACTGAGATTTTGGTCCACATTGTTAATATGTTCCATTTACTACCTAATCAAGCTGATATATTCCTAAAGGACTTGGTCACCAAGGTAATGAGATTAGAAAATAAACTGAGATGTCATTTGGATTCTCCATTTAGAGTTCCGTTGGCTAGATTTTTGGACAGATTCCATGAAAGTGCTGCTGAATATATGACCAAGAACTTATCATACAGAATTTGGGTCTCTTTCATTTGTGCCATTTGTCAACTACCAGAAGCAACCCAGTTGTATCAACAGTTGAAGGCCAGATTACCAAGTTATGTTGAAACATTCAAAAAGGCTATGGAAAATACTCCTGATAGATGCGTAAGCTTCTATGCTTCAGTTGTTGACTTGGTTACCACTGTATTTAAAATGGAAGGTACTCAATGGCTTCACGACAATTCTAACATAGTCGAGTCCTTGCTTCAAATGACTATCAGTGTTAAGGCAACTGTGAAGAGCTCTGGCTTTTACTTTGATCACACACAATTGAATCAAGCTTTGACTGGCTTCCAAAAATTGTTCATTGATCTGATCAAGAACGGTCCTAAGGAAACCCAGATTAAATATTTCATGGAATTTGTCAAGTGTTTGTTTGACTCTGAAGTAACTCCATTGGAAGAGTTCAATGATTTGATATTCAGTAAAATTGTTGATGCTAGAACGGCCGATTTGGCTCAAAGAATTGAGTTCTTGAATGTTGCATCATCATATATTGTTGAAAATATGGAAAAGCCAATTTCTCTATTTTTGGCAAGAAGTGTTATCAAAGATGTTTTGGTATTCGAAGGTTCCTACTCTAATCACTTGAACAATCTGTTGCCAGCCCAATTAAGTAATGAATCATTAAATGATACTTGGTTTGGTATCTTGGCTAAGAATATATGGGCAAATGAAACTCTATTGGAATCAAACATCATTCAATCTGAATTGGACTTTTTGAAATTTGAATTTATCAATTTGACTGCAACCTTGGTTAAATGGGCACCTGAATGTGTTAAACTTTTCAAAGAAAATATAATTGAATTTGGATGGAGCTGTATAAAAATGAAAGATGAATTATGCAAGCAAGCCTCATACATGCTTTTTGCTATGTTCATTCCTGTATTTGGCGTCAATTCCCAAGTTATAACTCCTATATTTGTTTCCCTATTGAGAAACGAACAAACTGAAGGTCGTTTCTTAGTCAGCCAATCATTGGACTTGTTGATACCTGAAATGCACAAAAGACACTTGGATGAAAGCGATGCTGATGAATGGTTAACGTGGGTTAAATGGATTAGAAGAGTATTGTCAGAGGAAAAAAGCTCTCAAAATCTGTTGATTTATCATTTACTTTGTGGATTCCCAGAAGAGTTTTTCTCTGTTAGAGAGTTATTTGTTCCTAATATAATCAATTATTTGGACAGATTATTCAAGAGACAATCATCAGGTTTGTTGGAAAGTCAAAATTTAGCTATGGATCTACTGGAGCTCATTTTGAAATGGGAAGAAAAACACATTTCTTTGAAAATTGAACACGAAGATGAAGATAGAATGGATGTGGAGGTCGAAGAAACTGCCAAATCTGGCTCTGTAGAGTCCATTGAGTCAACAGCCTCTCAATTCTCCATGAACTTTGAAATTCCTTATAACCTGAGAGAAACTTGTGTTAGTTCTTTGATCAAATATTTGTGTTCAGCATCCTCCAAGAATTCCGATATTTTACTGAATTTAAAAGGGTTAGATTTATTGTCAAAGTTCCTATCAACCAAGTTATGGAATGATGTTAAGCCAAGTTTAGAGTATTACGAAAAGACTTTGACTTTTTCAGGTACTCCAGCTGATAACATAGTTCCTTACATCATTAACTATTTGCAAGTATTTGAAATTGTCTTGGAACAAAGACCTGCTGACTGGATATGTGAAAATATTAAGTACTTATCGACTTTGCTGAAATCATGTTTGTCATCAAATCATCATGATATACAGAGAGGTTCTCAAAAGATCTTGAAAATCATTTTAAAGGCCATTGTTGAAACAAAGGCATTAGAAAAGGAAGCTGAAATTTTGGAAAATAATAAAGCTATGGATGATGACGATGATGTTGATGTGGTTGGAAATCATGGAATTTCAGCCGATGACAAGTTGAACAAGCCTCTGGACGAAAATGATGTTGACTTGACCCCTTGTTTATCATTTGTCAACAACATTGTTTTGATCATTTCTAAAAACTTGGTTATTCATTCCACATCTATATCATCTGGTGTTATGTTGGCTTGGACCTTGTTCATGAACATCCCTGCCAAGGTTGACTCATTGTTGACAAGTTTGTTGACGACTTTTAATAAATTAGTTAATGATTACTTAAATGCACCAGTTTCCACTGATCCAAAGGCCGTTGAAGAAGTCAGATTGAATTTGAAACTAATTGAATACTCTTTCTTTATTTTGTCAGATAAGATTGCCTTATTAAATGATCAAAGAAGAACCTTTTTATCATTGATAGCAACTTTAGTCGATAAATCTAATGATGTCTATATCTTAAAGCAAATATTAAGAATGTTAAGATATTGGGCATTCTTGGGTGAGAATTATCCAACTGTTAAGGAGGTTTCTGCTGTTTTAACTAGAATGTTGACTTTGGAATTGAAGGGACAAACCGAGCTGACTTTGGAATACTTTGAGTTAGTTATATCCATATTTGAAAACAGACATGAATTGAACTCTGATTTCCCTATTAGAATGGAGCATCCTTTCCTGGTTGGTACAAAGATTTCTGATTCAAAGTTGAGAAAAAGATTTATGAACATGTTGAACGACAGTATTGAGGCTGATATCCATGAAAGATTGTATTACATTATCAAGGATCAAAACTGGGAATATGTGGGAGATTCACCATGGTTAAATCAAGCTACCCAATTGTTGTATGGTTCATTCAACAGAAACTCTGAAATTAAACTAGCCTTTGAATCCAAGTTGCCATCTATCAAGAGAATTGAAAGATTGTTAAAGGATTCAAAGTGTGCTGATGAAAGTGTTTCTTCTGATTTGAATGACAACTTAAGATTACTTGTTGAAAATGAACACAGATTTGTCACCGCTGATTTGAACGTTACTGCTGGTGACTTCACCGACTACTTGTCTGAACTCTTTTACAAGGCACCATCCACTATAAGATCAGCATGGGTATCAATATTCCCCGTTGCTTTCAAATCAGTTCAGCCTAATGAATTGTATGGTATGAACAGATCTTTAGTTGCATTGCTATCAAAGGATTACCATGTTAGACAAAGCAGATCACCAATGAATGTTATAGGTGCTATGTTGGAAGGGTTCAAGAACATTGAAACCATTGAAATCCCACCACACTTGTTGAAATACTTAGCATTGACACACAATGCATGGTTTGAAAGTTTGTACTTGCTTGAGGAATCCTTAACCAAGGGCAAACTTGACAATGGTAGAAATCAAGAAGTCATTGAGGATGCCATTTTAGAGTTGTATTCCACTTTAAGTGAAAAAGACATGTTTTACGGTTTATGGAGAAGAAGAGCCACTTACTCAGAAACGATTGCAGCTCTGTCTTACGAACAAATAGGTATGTTTGACAAGGCACAACAATTGTATGAATCTGCTCAGGTTAAGACAAGAGCCAATGCCCTACCTTATTTAGAAAGTGAGTACAGTTTATGGGAAGATGGATGGATTTATTGTGCCCAAGAGTTACAGCAATGGGAGATTTTAACTGACATTGCTCATGATGAGGCTTACACTGACTTGATGGTTGAATGTGCTTGGAGAACGGCTAACTGGAACGTTGACAGACCATCCATTGAATCATCTTTGAAGGGTCTACTGGAAACACCAACTCCTAGAAGACAGTTATTGGAAACCTTTGTTGGATTGCAAAAGCAATTCAAATCTAAGGGCAATGATAGTGATGTTAAGAGAATGATAGAGGATGGTATTCAAATATCATTGGCAAAATGGGCCACTTTACCTAACAGAGTATCTGATGCTCACATCCCATTGTTGCATATTTTCCAAGAATTTACAGAAATGAGTGAATTGCAATTAATTTATAAGCCATTGTTTGAAACTACTCAGGCAAACATTGAACAAAAGTCCGCTGATATCAAGAGGGTATTGTCCAATTGGAGGGAAAGAACGCCTAATCAATGGGATGACTTGAATATTTGGAATGATTTGATCACTTGGAGAACACATGTCTTTGACAACATCAACGAAACTTACTTACCTATGTTGAACAACTTGCCTAAGGGTACCAAGAATGTGCCAAACTACTATTATAAAGGATATCACGAAGTTGCTTGGGTTATCAACAGATTTGCTCAAGTGGCAAGAATCCAAGAATCGACCGATGTGTGCTTAGATCAATTAAACAAGATCTACTCTTTACCAAATATTGAGATTCATGAAGCCTTCTTGAAATTGATGGAACAAGCTAAATGTTACTATGAGAATCCAGAGGAATTGAATACAGGAATTGAAGTCATTGGAAACACAAACTTGACATACTTCTCTGAAAGCCAAAAGTCAGAATTTATCACTATGCAAGGTATGTTCTTAACCAAGAAGAATGAATATGAAAAGGCCAATGAATCATTTGTTAAGGCCATTCAACTGGACATCAAGCTTCCTAAAGCCTGGGCCGAATGGGGTCGTTATCACGACAAGCGCTTTACTGAATCCAAGTTCAAGATGGAACATGCATCATCAGCATTTTCATGTTATTTACAAGCAGCTAGTTTGTATAACAACAGGGAATCTAGACAAATGTTGAGTAAAGTCTTATGGTTTATGAGTTTGAAGAATGATGGAAACAACATTGAAGAATTGTTTGAAACATCTAAGCAAGAAATTCCAACATGGTATTGGATCACATTCATTCCACAGTTGATATCTGCCTTGTCACACAAAGAGGCCAAGATGGCTCGTTCCATATTGATACAAATAGTCAAGGAATATCCACAAGCTGTACACTTCCATTTGAGAACTGCTAGAGAAGAGTTTATGGGTTACGAATTGATGAACAAGAAGAATGCAGCCAGTGCTGAAGGTGAGGGAGTGAATGCCACAACTGAACCATCCAAGACTGCTCAAACATTGGAATACTTGGATGAAATGAACAAGTTCTTGAAAACATCATATCCATTATTGGCTCTGACATTAGAATTCTTAACTGATCAAGTATCATCATCAAAGAAAGCCATCACACCTGATGAGACATTCTACAGGGTGATCAATACTTTATTGAATGAAGCCCATTCAACATATCAAAGATTGCCAGATTACAATGAGAATGTTCAATTGCCAGAAAAGATTGTTAGCAATATATTCAAGCAGTGCAATGACAATTCAGATGATGGATTAAAGTTGAAGTTGGTTGTTGACTTTGTTCAAACTAAGCCTACATTTGAAGCCTATATCAAGAGATTGAGATTGTGGAAGGAAAAGATCAACAGTAAGCTTTCAAGATATTCAGATGATGAGAAGTTTGAGGAAGTGTTCCCATATTTGACTAGATTCCATCAAAAGAAATATGAGGATATTGATATTCCAGGCCAGTACTTGTTGACCAAGGACAACAACAAGTACTTTGTCAAGATAGGAAGATTCTTGTCGAATGTGAACTTTGTTGTTAGAGCCAATGGTAGTTACAGAGTCTTGAACATAAGAGGAAGTGACGGTAGCATCCATTCATTCAGTATTGAAACACCAACAACTTCTTCTAGAACATGTAGAAGAGAGGAAAGAGTTATTCAGATGTTTAGATTGATGAATGATATTTTGGACAGATATGTTCAAACAAAGAAGAGAAACATTGTGTTCACAACACCAATAAGTGTATCCTTCTCTTTGGATGTGAAGCTACATAGATACTCCAAGAAGTACAAGACCTTGCAAGACATCTTTGAGGAGTATTGTGAAAGCATAGGAATGGATAAGAACAAGGTTTATGATTATTACATTGAACAAATCAAGGCGGCTAATAACAAGGACTTGCCGAAGCCAGATGTAGTAGCAGCCAAGGTTGAGATTTTATCAACAATACAACAGATGTACATATCAAAGAATGTGTTAAAAGATTACTTCAAGGTGTTATACAAGGACTTTGAAAGCTTCTGGGTATTTAGAAAGACATTTACCATGAGATATGCAACACATTGTTTGATGACATACATGATGTCCATTGGAAACAGAACACCAAGCAGAATACATATCAATGTTGAAAGTGGAGATGTGTTCTCAACTGAGTTTGTGCCAAATAAGGTAAGCCTGGAAAGATTACCAGAGGCATACAGAAACAACATGCCTAAGTTGGCAAATGATGCACCAATATTGCAGTTGCAAGAGCACATACCATTTAGATTGACACCAAACATTCAAAGACTGATAGGAGATGTAGGATTGGAGGGAATATTCTCATCAACAATGCTGCTGTTAAGCAAAGGGTTGCTAAGCAGCCAAGAAAATGACATAAGAAACCATTTGAACTTGCTGATCAAAAATGAAGTTATAACATGGTTCAGTGATAATTACAAGGGAATGAATGTGAACAGACTGGAAGGAAACGAGCTGGAGATGTTGTCCATAGTCCACTTGAACACTGAGTTGATCGTGAGAAAGATGATATCGTTGTCACACTTCTCATCTCAATTTGCAGCATCCAATCACTTTGTGTTGGAGGCTATCTCAACGGCCGTGTCTCCAAGAAACTTGACAACACTGGAAATCACAAGCATGCCTTACTTCTAAGGGGAGAATATACATGGGTTTGTTACAGATTTTTATCATTAAGTTATAT
>ERZ794949.438-NODE-438-length-13399-cov-2.433828_pt1 | contig 13399 bp, 9 predicted proteins | sample MGYA00511363_ERZ794949 | MGnify/ENA primary metagenome ERZ794949 (study PRJEB30137, sample SAMN04331402) | food metagenome | isolation source: T1 must sample point D1 replicate B | place: Australia: South Australia ...
GCGCCCGCACCCGAGCCGGCGGCGGCGCCCGTCCCCGCGCTCGCGCCGCCGATCCCGGTCGTCGAGCCGACGCTCTCGCCCGAGGACAAGAAGCGCCGCGCCATCGTCAAGAAGCTGACGGCCATCGAGCAGCTCAAGGTGAAGAAGGCCCAGGGCGAGAAGCTCGAGCTGACGCAGCACAAGAAGCTCGACTCGGAAGCCGAGCTGCGCAAGGAGCTCGCCGCGCTCGGCGCCTAGGCGGCGCTGCCGTCGTGCGTCGCCGGCCGCAGGAGGAGGAGGAGGAGGGAGGGCGGGCGAGGAGCGGGAGGAAGCGGGGTTCTCTACCGGTCGGGGTTCTCGTTGTTCGGGCCCGTGCCGCATCATGTTGATCTTCGCAATCTCGCATCTCCACTGCATTGTCACCTGTCGCTCGTTTCGCAGGACGCAGCGAGAGGAAACTGCGAGACCTCTGCTGGCTCGAGCCTCCTCCTTCCCCGCCTTTCGCTCGTCGCTCGTCCTCCCGCCTCTCGCCCTCCTCGTCTCGCCTAGCTGCACCCGCACGGCACCGCGCGCACACGCCATGGACAGCACTGCCCCCGCCACGCAGCCCTGCCACCTCGACAAGCTCCCGAACGAGCTCCTCCTCGACATCATCCAGCACACGGTCGCCGACGAGAGTCCGCACCTGCGGCGACACAGGCTGCTGCGCCTCGGCCAGTGCTCGAAGCGCATCGCACGACACGCACAGCGCGTCCTGTGGCGCCACGTCAGCCTGTCGAGCGAGCGCCTCGGCTGGGGCAGCCAGGACCCGCTCCGCCGCGTCGTCGTCGCCTGCGCCGACCTCGAGTGGACCGCCGGCGCCGTCAAGACGCTCGACATCGAACACTTCACGCGTGGGGAGCCGCTGCACCTCGACCTGTTCGCCATGGCGCTCCCCGCCGTTCAGCACCTCGACCTGCGCAACATCGGCATGTTCGACTTGACGCACACGGCCTTCTTTCACGGTGCGTCGCTCTGCTCCTGCTCTAAAGCTAGGTGCTCGACGAGAAGCAGCGCTGACGCCACCTTCTCACAGAGCTGCGCACCCTCGTCCTCGACCGCATCATCCCCTTCCTCTCGCCGCGCCAAGCGCCCATCGTCTTCGCCAAGCTCGTCTCGCTCGACGTCCGTGCTCTCGACCTAGGCGTCGACCCGGCCGCAGCGGCGACCTTCACTCGGACGACCTTCCCCGCCCTGCGCCACCTCTCGCTGCGCGCGTTTCCTCAAGTCACAGGCGCAGTGGGCGCCTTTCCGCCTCTCTCGTCCGACTTCATAGGCCAGCTCGACGACCTCCAGCTCGACCTCTACGACCAGCGCAACCTCGACGCCCGGCACTTCCCGACGACGACCGGGTTCACCCACGAGCGCCCGATCCTCTTCCACTGTCCCACCCTCTTCGCCGGCAAGCGCCCCTACACGAGGTCCATCCTCCCCGTGCAGTACCTCATCGTCGACGACCTCGACTGGGTCGACACCGTCAAGGCCAAGTTCGCGCGCATCCACCTCCTGCCCGCTCTGCGCCTCATCCTCGTCCCGATCTTGCCGCGCTACGACCGCTCCACGCACTTCGCCGGGCGCGTCGCTCGACGCGAAGCTCGCACAGTACGGTATCATTGTCCGGACGTACAACATCGCCGAGCCGCTCTCGCAGGTCGTCGAGCGCGAGTTTGTCAAGTACCTGCGCGACACGGCGGCGGCGGCAGCGGCGGCAGCGGCAGCGGCAGCGGCAGCGGCGGGCGGGCAGCAGTAGGGCGGGACGCAGCTTGAAGTGCGAGTGATTTGCGTGCTTGAGCTCACTCGGCCTGGATCGAGAGAGAGCGAGAGCGAGAGCGAGCAGCGAGGAGGAGCGAGGTCCGAGCGAGGCAGCAGAGACGGTCAAGCTCGCTCTCGAACGCCCCTCTCGTCGCTCGCGATACATGTTAAGGATGCATTGCGTCTCTCTACAGGTCTAGAGCTACATCTTGGGAGCCTGCGTGCCCGTCGAGCCCGGGCCCTGGTTGAAGAGCGTGCCGTTCGCCCATGCCGTGACGAGCGTATTGGCGATGGCCGTGCTGCGCGAGGACAGACGTCAGCAGCTTATCCAGGGAGAGCGAGAGCCGCAGGGTCGAGAGGAGCAGAGAGGGAGGGAGACGAGGGACGCACGCAGGAGGCATAAGGAAGTCGCCCTGCTGCCCGGCCTTGCCGTCCTGGGTCGCCCCCGCCTCGCCCTCCTTGCCGTCGAGGCGCGACACCTGCTCGCGCGTCATCTGCAGCGGCTTGGACGAGTTGATGACGGCGAGGACCTGCTCGCGCGTGAAGAAGCGGGCGTCTGCGGCGAGAGCGAGAGCGAGGGAGAGCTTCAGCGAGAGCCGGCGGAGGGAGAGGACGAGGGAGAGGAGGACGCACCCTCGAGCTCGTTGTCGAGGTCGATGCGGATCGTGCTCTCGTCCTTGGCGATGCCCCAGCAGCCGAACATGAGCGACGCCGGGAACGGCCACCTGCAGGTCACGAGCTCGACGTCAGCCGGCGCCCGGTCGACCTTAGAGAGAGGAGAGAGCGAGAGAGGAGGACGCACGGCTGCGACGAGTGGTAGCCTGCGTCGCCGACGACGATGCCGGCCTCCTCGTACACCTCGCGCCGGACCGCCTCCTCGAGCGACTCGCCCGACTCGATGAAGCCTGCGAGGCACGAGTAGAAGCGTGCAGGCCACGTGCGCTGTGAGGAAGGAGAGCGTCAGCACGTCCAGAGCGTAGCAAGTGAGCGAGGGAGGGAAGGAAGGGGACGCACCTGACGGCCGAGGAGGATCTTCTCGCGGTCGGGCGAGAGCACAGCCACTGCGCGCACCGAACGAGTAGATCTCCGTCAGCTTGTTGTCATCGTCGGCCTGGCACTCCTTAAGCTAGAGCGAGGGCTGCGACTGAGAGAGGAGGAAGAGCACGCACTGATGACGACCGGGTCCGTGCGCGGGTACGAGAAGTTGTGGACGCCCTTGCGCGAGAAGCACGGCGGCTGGTCGGCCGAGCCCGCCTCGCCGTCGGCGCCCGAGCTGCCGAGCTCGCCCGGGATGCAGCAGCGCTTCCAGCCGGCCCAGACGGACCGGATCGGGCGGGCGCAGGCGGGGCAGAACTGCGAGCGGGTGGAACGACGAAGCTCGAGAGCGTCAGCGCGCGCTCGAAGAAGGAACGGCAAGAGCGAGAGCAGAAGAGAGACGTCGAAGCGCACCTTGTTGCGCGTGTTCCAGTCGATGAGGCTGCGTGCCTCGGCCGCGATCGATGCCTCGTCGTTCGGCATCGTCTGCGCGCCCGAGCGCAGCTCCATGAACTGCAAGACAGGTCGCAGCGTCAGCTGAGAGTGCGAGACGAGGTGAGCGGGCTCGAGAGCGCACCTTTGCGCCATCCTTCTGAGCCGAGCTCTTGAGGTCGCCGAACGACGACACGTCGACGGCCCAGTACGGGACGCCGTACGGCGAGTGCGTCTCGAGGGTCGAGTTCTCGTCGGGCTTGGACAGCGGGAGCGACTTGGCCGACTCGGGGGCCGAGCGCTCGTCGACGCCGAGGAAGACGAGCGAGCACTGCGAGCAGCGGTTTGACGAGTCAGTCTAGAGTCCCCCGGGCGGGCACGAAGAGAGGGAGAGCGCGAGCGCACCTGGTTGAGGAAGTAGTGGCGCTTCTCGTCCGGGGTGAGGTCGCCGATGGTGGCCTTTGCGAGCTTCTTGCCCTCGAGGCCGAGGAGGGCGAGGGTGGGCACGTCTGCGTCGTTCTTGCCGTCGATGCCCTTGAAGACGAGCTTGGGGTCGCCGATGTAGTCGCGCACGTCGGCGAAGGCGAGGTACTCGAGGTGGCGGACGCCGTCCTGGGCGGTGCGCGAGAGGGGCGAGAGGTTGTCGAGCGGGAGGAAGCGGGCCTTTGGCGAGTCGAGGGCGGACGAGAGGAACGAGGCCGACGAGCGGAGGTAGCTGAGGCGGTTGAGCGGGTTGCCTGCGCTGTGCACGAAGGAGGGAGCGGGAGCGAGGGCAAGGTGAGCGGCGATGAGGGGGCGAGGTGAGGTGGGGAGTGGAGGAGGAGGAGCGAGGGACGGACTAGTAGTTGTCCATCCTTGGGGCGTACGAGTGGCTGTGACGGATGAAGCGGAGAATCTTGGGCAGTCGCAGAGGAGCACTCGGCGACAGGAGCGAGCGGACGACGAGAACCAGAGAGCGACGCAAGAGGCGAGCCGGCACCATCTTGGTCATCGACCCGGCCTCCATCTCCCTCCTCGATGCCTCGCTCGGCCGACCCAGACGAGCCTCTGCGCGTCAAGGTGGTCGTGTACGACCTCGTGCGTCCCACTCTCGTCCGCCCACGTCCCGGCCTCGCTCACCTCTCCTCGTCCCCACCTCAATGCAGCTTCCGCCCTCTCGACTCGGCTCCCTCCTCAACTTCCTGTGCGTCCCAGCTCGCCGCTTCTGTGCCATACGCTGCACGCACACACTGACCCTCCCCATGCCCTCCCGCAGCGGCTCGGGCGTCTACCACTCGAGCGTCCAGCTCTCGCTCCCCCTCGGCCCGTCCGACCTCGACCCCTCCCCGCTCGAGTACGCCTTTGGAGGCCACGACGAGCCGGGCCTGTCCGGCATCTTCAGCATCCCCGCCGGCACCGCCGCAGCCCGCATGCCCGGCCTGCGCTACTACACGACCGTCGACTGCGGCGAGGCGTTCGGCGACGACTGGCGCCGCGCGTTCAGGCCCGAGCAGCGCAAGGGCGAGCTCGAGGCCGAGGCGGCGAGCGAGGGTGCGGGACGGCCGTACTCGGGCTGGGCGGCGGTCGGGTCGCGCTCGACGGTCAACCTCGCGAGCGGCGACGGCGACGACCCGTTCCGCGACCCGGACGAGGACGACGGCGGCGCGAGCGACGGGACCGAGTACATGACGAGGGCCGAGAGGAGGGCATGGCGCATCATCCAGGACCTCAAGGGCGACGCCGAGTGGAACGGCCAGAGGTACCGTCTCCTCGAGAAGTGCGTCGTCACCTCTCGCTCTTGGTCATCCTCTCCCAGTCTGTAGCTGACGCTGCTCCTCCCTGCTCGCAGGAACTGCAACCACCTCACGCACGAGCTCGTCTGGCGCCTGACCGGTCGACGCGCACCGGCGTGGCTCAACCGAGCAGCCTGGGTGCGTCCCTCTCTCTCCGCTCTACGCCCTGCTCGAGGGCCGGACGCTGACCCTCACCCTGCAGGTGGCAACCTCGCTGCCTTGCATCGTGCCCGCAGGCTGGATCGACGACGCCGACCAAGCCGCCCCGACCGCCGAGAGCGCCCACATCCCCGACCCGGCTCACCTCGCAGGCGACGACGACACGCTCATCATCAAGCCTCCTCGAGCCGACAAGATGAGCCTCGGCGGCCGTCCTCGGTGAGCGGCGCGATTTCCGCTCGCTCCTCGTCGTCGCCGACTCGGAGCCACCACCCCGCTCGCCCACCCGCATCCACATCGGCCCGGCGGCTCGGGCGCGCCCGCACTTCGCGCAAGGCCATCTTCTTCTTCGTCTCGGGCGCCATCGGAGCGCATGCTTCGGCGCCAGCGTCGCTCGAGCGCCGTCGGTACCGACTAGCGCTCGTCGTCCCCCTTCGAGCCTCGCTCGCCCTCATACTTAGTGCGTCCGCATTCCCGCTCTCGCCAAGGCTCTCGTCGCACGTTGAGCTGACCGACGCTCTCGATCGCGTCCGCAGGAACGTTCCTCTGTGCCTACTCGCGCTCGCTTCGCTCGGACCTTGTGCAGTTGAGCCGGTACAGCAATGTCACTTCGTGCGTCTCGCTTCCTCCTCCTCGCCTGTCTAGCTCACAGTCGCAGTTACTGATGCGCTTCGCCGTGCACGCAGGTTTCTTTCTCGAACGTTGCCGATAAGCGTCTGCGAGGAGAGCGGCGCTAGAGCGTCGGCGAGAGGAGCTTCACCGGCGTCGCCTTTGCCCGGTTCGTCTCGCAGCGTTCGCCCAGTCCTGCTAGCTTTATCGTCCCCACCTCGCCTTCGCCTCGGTCGGCCACCTCGTCGAACCATCTCCGACTCAGCATCGCCCCCTTCCTCTCCCCGCCACGTCATCTCCGCGTCGCGATTAGCGCCTTGGCGCTCCTCAGTCCGGGGTCGAACATTCACCGCCGCAGGACGGCAGAGCTCTCGCAGCGGCGAGGGTTTCTACGATCTGCGCTACCGTGCCTTGGCGAGGCGTGGAAGCGATCGCCGGTTCATTTGCGTCGAGCTAGTCGAGGTCCGTCAACTTATCACCCCGCCCTCCTCGACGAAGCGACCGTCGCTGACGACACTAACGTGCCTGCAGCGAGTTCTCGCTCCTCCTCCTCTCCCTCTCTCCTCCCTCTCCCTCGTCCTCCTCATCCTCGAGGCTCTCTTCACTGTACGGCATGACCCTGATCTGCTTCGGCCGCCCCGACGTCGACTCGTCCACGCAGAAGGCGCTCGCCCTGCCGATCGTCAACCCGCTCGACCGCCATGGCCGCATCTTGTACGTCCTCGCTCCTCTCCTCTCTCCATCGTTCCCCAGCCCAGCAGTACCTCGTACTGACTCGAGACCGGCGTACGTCGTCTTGTTCGTGCGCGCGCAGCTTCTTCGCCTGGCTGTCGTTCCTCCTCTCGTTCATGAGCTGGTACGCCATGCCGCCGTTGCTCAACGCGACCATCAAAAAGGACCTCGGCCTCACCGACAACGAGGTCGCCAACTCGACCATCCTCGGCGGCGTCGCGTCGCTCCTAGTGCGCCTCATCGCCGGTCCGCTCTGCGACCGCTTCGGGCCCGTGCGTCCCTCTCTCGCTCTCCTCTCAGACTCCTCCCTTCTTCTTCGGGCTCGACTGATGAAAAGCTACGGCACACAGCGCTACGTCCTCATCGGCACCCTCTTCTTGTCGGCCATCCCCTGCGGCTGCGCCGGCCTCGCCAAGAACGCGCTCGGCCTGTACTTCGTCCGCTTCTTCATGGGCATCGCCGGCGCCGCCTTCGTCCCCTGTCAAGCTCTCATGTCGGCTTGGTGCGTCCCGCTCTCTGCTCTCAGCGTCGGTCGAGGAGCTCGAGCTGACGCCGCCGCCATCGAGCAGGTTCGACAAGAGCGTCATCGGCACGGCGTCGGCGTTTGCGGCAGGCTGGGGCGACGCAGGTGTCGGCGGTGCGTCTCTATCTCTCTGTACCCAAACCGAGAGAGCCGAGAGCTGACCCTTCCGTCCTTCCCTCACCTCGTCTCGCTCGCGCTCTTCTCGCAGTGACCTTCTTCGTCGTGCGTCTCTCTCTCTCTCTCTCTCTCTCTCTCTCTTTATGAGGCAATCCAGGAAAAGAACGATCGCTGACGTGCAGCTCCTCGCGTAGATGCCCGCCGTCTACGAGTCGTTCCTCGGCAAGCACGATCACCCCGAGCGCATCGCCTGGCGCCTCTCGTTCCTCGTCCCCTGCATCCTCCAGATCGTCTGCGGCCTCGCCGTCCTCTTCCTCAGCGACGACACGCCGACGGGCTCGTGGTCGTCGCGCAACCTCGACATGTCGCGCCGCCCGAGCGTCGCGCCGATCCTCCAGGACCTGCGCTCGAGCAACTCGTCGATGACGTTCCTCGAGCGTCCCTCGCGCGCGGCGTCGACGTTCGGCAAGAAGATGACGCCGCAGGCGACGCTCGACCTCGAGAAGGGCCAGGCGACGACGGCCGAGGTGCTCCGCCGCGGGTCCGGGGCGCCGACGCTCGCCGAGGCGCAGCAGGGCAGCCCGTCAAAGCCGACCAAGCGCCAGATCCTCGGCGACCTGTGCTGCGTGCAGACGCTCATGCTCGCGTCGGCCTACTTCTCGACGTTCGGCCTCGCGCTCCTCGTCAACGCGATCCTCGTCAACTGGCTCATGTCGCCCAAGTTCGGTTGGGCGCAGGGCCTCGCGACCGACTGGGCCTCTTCGGTAGGTCTCCTCAACTTCGTCACGAGGCCGTTCGGTGGGCTCATGGGCGACGTATTGTACCGCCGCTTCGGCGAGCAGCGCGGGCTCGTTGCCAAGAAGTGTGCGTCCTCTCCTCTCTCTCTCGGCGCGCCGCTCTCTCGCTCGAGCATAGGCTGACTCCGTGTCTCGCACGCAGTCTGGATCAGCTTCCTCGCCGTCGGCGGCGGCGCGTTCGCCCTCCTCATCGGCCTTCTCAACCCGTCCTCGCCGAGCGTCTTCCTCGTCCTCCTCGCCATCCTCGCCGTCTTCATCGAGGCCGGCAACGGCGCGTGTTATGCCCTTCTGCCGCACGTCAACCCGCACGTCAACGGGCTCATGGTGCGCTCGCCTCTCTCTTCACCTCTCCCCCTTCGGCGACGAGGAGAAAGACACTGACGCTCGACAACCTCGCAGGGCGGCATCGTCGGCGGCTCAGGCAATCTCGGCGGCATCGTCTACACGACCGTCGCTCGTCACAGCTCGTTTGACAAGACGCTGTGGACGACCGGCCTAACGAGGTGCGCCTCGTTCTCTTCCTCGCCCGGCCTCGCCCGCTCTCGACTGACTCCCTCCCTCGCGCTCGCACCCTCACAGCCTCCTCATCGGCGTCGCCATCGCCTTCGTCCACCCCGTCGTTCCGCACAACCGGCGCACCCTCCACGCTTAGACCTTCCCGGGCCTCACGGACCCTCTCCCTTCCCTTCCCGCTTGTCCACCTTAGACCCTTTGATACCTCGCCCTCTTCGTACATACACCAGCTTCCCCTCCTTGTCGAACTAGAAACAATCCGTCCCGCTGTAGTACTCGAGCAACGCGCCTTCCCCTCGAGCAGGTCTCGACCCCCTTCAGCATGTTCTTCGAGCCAAGTGTTCTGCCTTGCACGACCCTTCTGAAGCTATAACTGACTCGACGCAGTCGACCGAGCAGAGCGAAAGAGCGGTGAGAAGCGCGAAGTCGTCGACGGTGGTCGAGGAGGAGGAGCGAGGCGGTGAGAGAGCGCTCTGCCGCCCACAGCGCAGCTCGTGCCGTCGTTGGAGCCGGCTTGTCCTCTAGCCCGCGCTCTAGTCTCATCAGTGAGTCCTGTCGCGCCGTCCCAGGCCTCGCTGCTCGCGCTGACCCTGCTTCGTGCTCCTCCCCCGCAGAACGTCCTCGTCGACACCCTCGCGCCTCGTCACCAGCTCGCACGGCCACTGAGCGACCTCCACAAGGTGCGCTAGACCTCTGCTACTATCCCTGTCCGCCAGCGAGTGAGCACGAGCGCGCGCAGCCACCTCGCCTCGGCCTCATCGCATCCCGAAGCTGATGTCGAGCTCTCCCTGCAGCCGAGCCCGCCATGGCGACCGAGGACAAGCGCGTCGATGCGACAGCTCCTCCACCATCAGGACCGGCACCAGCAGAGCCCACCTCGGCCCTCTTCCGCGCCCGGCGTTGGCTGCACGTCCTCCCCTTCCTCCCCGCCGGCTCGACCTTCCTCTCGGGCCTCGCCCTCCTCGCCCTCCTACACGGCGTCGCCCTCGTCCTCTTCACCCGAGGCTTCCTCCTCACGCGCAAGGCCCTGCCCAACATCAACGACTGCAGCCCGGTCGCACCATCGGGCAACCTCGACGCGTCGTGCTCCCTCCCGCCCACGCACGACAAGCTCGTCTTTCTCGTCGTCGATGCTCTCCGAGCCGACTTCGTCCTCCCCGTCGCCGAGCCGGGCGACGCCAACCAGTTCTACGCCAACCACGTCCCGCTCCCCTCTCGCCTCACCGACGCGCACCCGACCCAGTCGTTCCTCGCCCACTTCATCGCCGACGCGCCGACGACGACGCTCCAGCGCATCAAGGGCATGACGACCGGGTCGCTCCCGACCTTCGTCGACGCCGGCAGCAACTTTGCGGGCGAGCAGGCCGACGAGGACAACTGGCTGTGGCAGGCCAAGCGCGCGGGCAAGCGCATCGCCCTCGCCGGCGACGAGACGTGGCTCAACGTCTTCCCGCGCGGCGGCAAGAGCAGCGTCTGGGCCGACGGCCTTGTCTGGCCGTACGACTCGTTCGATGTCGAGGACCTCGACACGGTCGACCGCGGCGTGCGCGAACACCTCCTCGAGCTCCTCGACGAGCCGCGCCAGCGCGACTGGGACATCGTCGTCGCGCACGGGCTCGGGCTCGACCACGCCGGGCACCGGTTCGGCGCCGAGCACCGCGAGACGACGCGCAAGCTGCGCGAGACGGAGCAGCTCCTGCGCGACGTCGTCGAGCGCCTCGACGACCAGACGCTCCTCGTTGTCGTCGGCGACCATGGTATGACCGACCGCGGCGACCACGGCGGCGACAGCCGGGACGAGGTCGACGCCGCGCTCTGGGTCTACTCGAAGAAGCCGCTCATCGACGCCGCCTGGTTCGAGCACGCCCTCGACTCGCCCCAGCACCCGGCGGCGTCGTTGCGAGCGAGCGCGAGCGCGTCAGTCGACCTCGCCGACCGCTTCGAGCTCGCCTGGCCCGAGAAGGGCCTCGCCCGCTCGACCCGCTCGGTCAGCCAGATCGACCTCGTCCCGACCCTGTCCCTCCTCCTCGGCCTCCCCATCCCGTTCGGCAACCTCGGCCTCCCCATCCCCGAGCTCTTCTACCGCCAGTCGAAGCTGCCCGTCGCGCCCGCCTCGCCGTCGTCGCCGGCCGGCGAGCCCGCCAAGAAGCCCAAGCGCAGCTTCTTCGGCCTCGGGTCGTCGTCGCAGCCAGAGCGCCGCGACCACGAGGTGCTGTCGCCGTTGCAGACGTACCTACAGGCGACGCTCCTCGCCTCGTCCGAGCTGTCGCACTACCTCCTCACCTACACGGCCCTCCCGACGGGCAAGGACCTCCTCCCCTCGATGCCCGAGCTCTCGTTCATCCTCGAGATCGCCAAGTCGGCGTACAAGGGCGCGCACGCGCCCGGCCACTCGCGCGACGACATGGAGCGGCGCGCGCTCGACAAGTTCGTCGCGTTCGAGCGCAAGGCGCGCGACAAGGCGCGGCACGTCTGGGCCCGGTTCGACCCGGTCCTCATGGGCGCCGGGCTCGGCGTCTTCCTTGGGAGCCTGCTCGTCGCCGCGCGGCTCGCAGGTGCGGCCAAGCGCGGGCCGACGGCGAGGTTCCTCGTCGGGCGCGCCGTCGAAGGGTCGCTCGCCGCAGGCGTCGTCGGCGCAGGGCTCGCTGCTGCAGGCGGCCTCGCCGGCAGGCCAACGACCCTCGGCGCACTCTTTGTCGCAGCCGTCGGCGCCGAGCTCGGCGTCGTCCTCGCGCCGACCACCTCGTCGATCCCGGCGGCGTTCGGCCTCGAGCAGTACCTCTCGCTACGCCAACTCGCCCCGCTCCTCCCACTCGTCGTCCACGCCGCCGTCTTCGGGTCCAACTCGCTCACCGTCTTCGAGGACGCGGTCGTCCTGTACCTCCTCACGACCCTCCTCGCCCTCGGCCTCGTGCGGGCCTTCGCCGCTCCCGAGGCGCGCCTGCGCAACCGCCTCGTCGCCTACACGGTCGTCGCACTCGTGTGCGTGCGGCTCATGGCCGTCAGCACGATCTGCCGCGAGGAGCAGGTCCCGAGGTGCCACCCGACCTTCTACCTCGCGCCGGGCTCGACGGCGAGCAAGGTCGTCCTCGGCCTGTCGGTCGCGGCGGCGCTCCTCGTCCCGACGCTCCTGCGCTCGTCGCTCGCCGTCTCCAAGTCGGACGAGGGCGTCGCGCCGCTCTTCCTCGGCGTCGGGGTCCGTGCGCTCCTCCTCGGCGGGTCAGCGTACTGGGCCCTCGACTACGCCGTCGCGGCCGGGTCGTACGGCCTGACCGGCGGCGAGCTCGCAGGCGTCGCCAAGACGGGCTTCGCGCGCGCCGTCCTCGTCGCCGGCACGCTCGCGGCGACGCTCGTGTGGCGGTTCTCGCCGCTGTGCATCCGGGTCCAGCGCGAGCAGGTCAAGAACTCGGCCGGCCAGCCCGTGCGCACGCAGATCAAGGTCATCGGGTTCGCCAACGCGCTCGGCTCGTCGTACCTCCTCTTCTTCGCGGCCGCCTTCACCCTCCTCGTCCTCGCGTCGCCGCCGCCAGCTCAACTCGTCCTCACGCTGCACCTCGTCGTCCTCGTGTGCCTCCTCGAGATCTGGGACTCGGAGCGCGACGTCGCGCACCTCACGTCGTCGCTCGCGTCGACGGCGTCGCTCGAGGCGTTTCTCCAGGGCGACGACCTCGGCGACGGCGCCGGCGGCTTCCCGCCCGCGCCGCCGCACACGGGCCCGACGTTCGTCCAGCTGTCGACGCTCGCCCTCCTCGCGCACCTGTCGTTCTTTGCGACGGGCCACCAGGCCGCCCTGTCGTCGATTCAGTGGTCGTCTGCCTTCATCGGGTTCCCGACCGTCACCTACCCGTTCTCGCCCCTCCTCGTCACGCTCAACACCCTCTCGGGCTTCCTCCTCACCGCCCTCGCCCTCCCTCTCTTCGTCCTGTGGAACCTCCCGCCGCCGCTCAAGGACCAGGGCGCCCTCTTCGCGCCGCGACACCTCCTGCGCGCCGGCGCGGGCTACCTCGCCTACTTTGCGGGCCTCGCCCTCGCGAGCGCGGCCTGCGCGGCGCACCTGCGCCGGCACCTCTTCGTCTGGAAGGTTTTCGCGCCGCGCTTCATGCTCGCCGGCGTCACGCTCGTCGCGACCGACGTCGCCGTCGTCGGGTGCGCCATGGCGTGGGGCGCGACGGGCGTCTTGAGCAAGGTGCGGGCGTCGCTCGGCACAAGGGTCGCCGAGTAGAGCCGCAGAGCATGCAGCAGCAGGAGGCGGAGCCGATTAGAGCATCTCGCATCGTCGCAGCATCGCAAAGCATTTCTTATCACCTCGTCGCCTTTCTCTCCTTGCTCTCTTCCTCGCTCTCTCGCTCTCTTTTCTACTCAACGCGCATGGAGGACTCGAGAGCACGATCTGTACATTGCGAGGCTTCGAGGCCTGAATGAAGAGGGAGCTACAGGTGGAACGAGCGAGAGCGAGCGCGCTCAGACCTTGTAGACGACCTTCTGGGCCGATTGCTGCGGGCGAGGGACAAAGGCTCGTCAGAACCCTGCTGCCTCGACGACGAGAATGATCGAGAGCGAGGGCTGGACAGGTCGAGAGCGGCAGGGAAGCGAGAGAGGGAGAGGCGAAGAGAAAGAGCTCGACGGAGGAGAGAGAGAGAGAGAGAGAGCGAGCGCACCTTGCCGGCCTTTACGAAGTCCATGCCCTCCTGAACGTTGGCGAGGCCGCCCTCGAATGGCAGGATCGGGTTGGGCTTGATCGTGCCCGACTCGAAGAGGCCGGTGAGGTGCTTGGCGCACCACTCCTCCATGCGGCGCTTGTCCTCGGGCATGGCGGGGAACTTCATGCCGGGCCACTCGAAGGGGACGCCGAGGACGGTGTCTGCAGCGCCGAGCGAAGAGGAGAAGGTCGAGGAGGGAGGGCGAGGAGAGAGGGAGGAACAGGGAGGAGAGAGCGAGCG
>ERZ794949.440-NODE-440-length-13380-cov-3.631895_pt1 | contig 13380 bp, 5 predicted proteins | sample MGYA00511363_ERZ794949 | MGnify/ENA primary metagenome ERZ794949 (study PRJEB30137, sample SAMN04331402) | food metagenome | isolation source: T1 must sample point D1 replicate B | place: Australia: South Australia ...
GCTCAATTTTCTTCATGCTTTCAAAGTCAAACTTTAAGTTGAACGTCTTCTTGGTTTTTTCAGTTTGTTTTTTATTGAATGACTTCTTAATTGGTATTTTCAAATCGATTGAATCTTCCTCAATAAACACCCTTGGAACTTGTAACTTGGTCAACGCAGACATCAATGAGTTGTGCACATGATCATACACAGGCCCTTCTCTAGAGTAAACAGTGATTTTGGCATACAACACAAATGTATACTTATTTCTAACCTCATTGATTGTTTCTTCATCAACATCTTCAACGTCGTAGTTTACTTTGTCATCTTCAGAGTTTTTTATTCCAACCTCCTTTATAATCAAATCGTCTTGCTTTACGAATCTTCCTGCAATAAAATCCTCATAAACCAACCTACTAGCAATCATCTCCTCGTCTGTTGGTGCACCAAGTCTTCCTCTGTTAACTACAACTTCTGGCCATATCTGTGCATACTGGTTGGAGTAGCTGTTATCAACTTCAGAAACACCTAAGGATATATCCGTTTTTATCACCATGGAAGCACCTACTTTGCTGGTGTTAGAACTGACAATTATGGTGTTTGACTCTTGTGTGGCTTGGTTATCACATGTTATGCTGTCTGTGGACACTGATATGACATCTCTGCACTCATCGAACTTCATCAATGATCTAGGTCTTAGGCCCAGATTGAGATGTCTCTTGAAAACTAAGTCCGGTTGTAGTCTTTGTAGAACTTCTTTTGGAAATTGCATCAACGCAATGCCATTTTCTTCACTCATCTTGTTTGGTAATAGAGTTTGTTTTTGCTATATTGCTTTGGTTGAATTTACTACTATATCTAACAAAGCTTATAGTTTGTATATGCCTGGCTACGACTCCAACATTTTCCTTAATGAAACAAAGCCAGAAGGGTGAAAAAAAAAAAAGAAATTTTTTTTTGGACAAACGCAACGAGTCACGTGTAAAAACAGCAAAGGCACACATCAGCCACTCAGTTTTGCCAATCTCTAACACTTTTGAATACGTATCAATACAAACAACGTAACATTTCTAGTACAGATCATATAACAGTTAAGATTAAAAGTTATAATAGAAACCAAAAGCACCAATAAAAATCAACAACATGTCTAATACTCTTATCACCATTGTGGGATCATTGAACTATGATATCACCACATACTTGAAAAAAATACCATCTGCCAATGAGACTTCAATTTCGGAAAACGTCGAGTACAATCTTGGTGGTAAAGGATTTAACCAATGTGTGTCTGTTTCCAAATCATTGGATTTCGCCAATGAAGTTAATGTTCGTATGCTGGGTTCTGTTGGTTCTGATGTTTTTGGAACATTTTTCCTAGACGAGCTTAAAAAGAGAAATGTTGATATAGGTTCAATCAAGGTTGTTGACAAAGAAAACACAGGTGTTGCCAATATTATTGTTGAATCTGAAAACAATCACAGCAATAGAATAATGGTCTTTTCAGGAGCCAACAAAAACACAGTGTTTGATGACAATGATCTGATGAGAATATTTGAAAATCCCTTCAATGAGTTTGTCGTGTTACAAAATGAGATTCCTGACCCCCTAAAGGTTATTAAACACATTCAGTCAATGAAGCAAGATAAATGTATTGTGTACAATCCTTCCCCTTTCAACGCTATAGATTATCCAACTGATTTTGAGTGGCACAATATAGACATTATAATTGTCAATGAGATTGAGGCCTTCCAATTAGCTATGCATCTTGACATTGCAAGCAATGAAGACCCACCAACGGATGAAAGCTCCTCTTTCGTTAGCTATTTTATGGAGTTGACAAACAAGATATCAGAAAAAATCCCAGATAGAAGCAAAAACAGTGCTCTAATAGTCACCTTAGGCTCAAAAGGATCCATTTACAAGAATATGAAATCTAAAAATATAACGCACCTAAATGCTTCGGAATTGCAAAGCCCACCTATAGATTCTACTGGATGTGGCGATACATTTTTGGGTTATTTCACCTCCCATTTCGCCAAATCAATAGACAATGTAGACTTTGATAATAGGGTCTTGGAAGCTTTGAAAATTGCTACTGTAGCTGCTGGCATTGCCGTTACCAGAAAAGGTGCTTCCAGCAGTGTTCCAACAAGACAGGAAGTTAGAGATATGTATAAAATATAACTATAACCTCATTTTTCATTTTCTTTTTGATAGATATTAGAAACAGTATACATAGAATAGAAAAATGCCATAGGTTTATTTCAACTGAACTTTGTATACTTTGTTATTTTTCAAACATTTTAAAATAATCAATTGAACACAGGGAAAAATCAAAAGCGCCACCCATTAGTCTATCTCTTCGATCTCATCTATCTCATCAATCTCTCTTTCTTCTGGGTTCACATGTACGTTCGCTTCGGAACTGTCACTTTCACTATCATCACTTTCATCAACAATGCTAACACCATGGTTTTCCAATATTATAGCCACAGCCTTTTGTTTTTCGTCTAAAAACTTTTCAAACTTCTCATTCTCTTCTCTCTTCTTGTTGACTAGTTCTTTCAACTTCTCATGGTTTTCATCGTTGTCTGAGCCTCTTCTCTTGTAAAATAGCAAATATGCCGCACTGCTTATTGATTGCTCTTCTTGAGCCTCTGTGACCTTCGAATCGTTGTAGTAATACCACTTTCCATCACTGAAGTTCTTTGCATATGCAGTGTAGTGTCCACCACCAATGCCACCGTAATGATTGTCCACTGCTATCAAGTCATAAATGTACTTCTCATCATTTTTAGGATACCCAATCTGCGAGGTTAAATCAAACTCGCTGATTGGGAATTCAACCAATTCATCAATCTTGTCACTTGTCATTGAGTGATTTTTGAATCTCTTCAAATGAATACATAGAATGTCAGGCAACTCCCAGATCTGTATTTTCTTATCTGCTTGCTTATGGTCTTGGCAAACAGAGCAGTACCACGTGTTCTCTTGAGATAGGGTTTCTGTCTCAGTGAATCTTTTCAAACAGTCATCCAAGGTGATAGTTTTACTATTGGTTTCATTCTCTAGGGCCGTTTTGTTTTTCTCTTCTAAATCAGTGTTCGTGTAAATCTTTGGTGTCTTATAAAAGCTTTCTTGTTCTTCTCTGCTCATTTTCCATTGAATCACAAAAATTCCTGCCTTTTGAGTCAACTTAGTAAACAAGGACTCCTGTGGACTCCAATCTGTTACTTCATTATTTTGGTCAACATTTTCCACATCATCACCAGCTTGTAGTTCCACATTGTCGGTAGAGTTTTCGTCAGTTACTTCATCCTCCAAGTCACTATCTTTATTAGCTGAAACTGCTTGTTCAAACAACTCCTTAAACAAATCTCCATGTGCATCAACGAGACTAATTGCTCTTGACAAATCCATTTTGCCTTCAGGTATAGCTATTTTTTCCGTTGTTTCTTGGGAGCTCATATTATCTTTAAAAGAGAGAGAACTTACATTTGTTAAGAATGCTATATCAAACCAATTACTCATTACTTTGTAATTGATCCATGTGTCCTTCAAACATTTCATCTCATTGTAAACATCATCACTCAGTTTCTTTGATGTTTTTAAATCATCGACCACTTCGTCAAATCTTTTACTCAAAAGCTCTTGATCCTCAGTCGGAATTGTTAAAGGATCTATAGTTGTGGAGTTTTTGATGCTCTTACATATAGTATCCATGATGTATTGGAAGTCCCCTAATCTACTCTTTTCAAACTTGATTAGTGTTGGGTAGCCACATAGATTCTCATTAGCCATTTGATTAAATCTCTTAGGACCTTCGCTGGAGTCTGTGCTATTGTACAGTGGTATAATCAAATCCTTTTCAGGATCATAAGGACCCACCTCAACAAAGAATGGTATGTCATGAGACGTTATCAAGTCTTCAAGAGGTAAGAAAACTGAGCCTGAGCTTTCGTTTTCAAAACACTTGTAAATGGATGATGAATAGAATTCAAAACCAACCAAATGTTCAGGTTCTACTTGCATGTATCTTGCAACCTCTTTTTTCAAATCATTATATTTTAGGTTATCATGCATCTCAAGCTCTAGCGTATGTGGATCATCATTCAATGGCAAAATATAGATATTCTTCCTCCAAAAGCTTTCAATAGGAATAGGCAAGGACAAATCATTAAATGGATCAAATGTTACTGACACATTTTTACAGTCCGGACATTTCAAAGTTGACTGGTATAAACCTACAAACAAATCCAAAACAATGGAATCATTTCTAAGCTTGTATTTCTCCCAAGTTTCTTTAGCCAATGCCAATAATTTTTCTTTGTCATTGACATCAAAATTTAAGCCTGAACTTGGGTTTTCAACGTAAGGCTTTTCTTTAATTCTGTTTAAGTCTTCGTGTAACCCATCTAACAAGAAGGTCAAAAACTCCTGTGAGTCCTGTTGAGAGTAGCCTGCAAACATTTGGTTGCACATACCTAGGGTCATTTTGAAGTTTCTAGGAGCTTTTGACCTTTTGTCAGTGTTCTTTTCATACAAATCTTGAATTAAATCACCAAAAGCTACGGCTATTTTACCATTGTAACCTAATGGATTGTTCAAATTTAGCTCTTCCTTGTGACAGCCATAGACAAAATAATCCACAAGCTCTGGAATGTGAGCCAAACATTGCAAGGCACTGTTCATAAAACATGTATTACCTAGATTGTTCAAACCAATTAATCCTTGGTGAGGTGCATTAGCTTCTTGAGAGTTATTGATGTTGTTCTTGGTACTGTTATACAAATGACACAATGAGGGCCAAACATCACCAAATCTTATTTCAATTATCAAAGTATTCAACTTAAAGTAATTTTGTTCAGGTATGTGCATATCTGCCATGGTGCTGTCCACAAATTGTATATCTTCAAGTTTCAAAAAATCATTAGGCAGCATTAGAAAATCGTTGACAGGATTTTCATCAACGCTTATATCAAAGGAAGAATACCAACATCTTTTATCAAAAGAGTCCAAAGAAACTATATCTTGAAGCTTATTGGCAGCTGTTTGGAATAATTGACTTAAATTGGAATATTTGGAAGAAGTAAAGAATACTGGTACTGATTGGGAAACTTTCCATCTGTTCTCAACCAATAGACATACTTGCATGTTTAGCAGATTGCCATCAATGCTAATGCCATCTTCATTTTTTATTATAAAGCCTTCAATGAACTTTCCTTCAAAGCCATAGAAATTGAAAATCTCTGTCATCAAATCAAAACCCATAGGCATTAAAACATCTGACTCAATGTAAGTCAAGTAATTGCTTTGGTCTATATATTGAGGCAACTGCGGAGCCTTAAAATAAAGCTTCAAAGCCTGTTCATTGCTGAAAGATTCGTTATCCTTGTCAATTGTGTCAGTCTTGAAATATGAGATAAACCAAGTCTTTGGAAATATGTATACAGCATCTCCAGATTTGCCTTCTTCTATAAACTTTTCATATAACTTTTGGAATTTTGTTTTTTGATTTTGAAAGTATTCTTGAATGGATACTTCATTTGAAATTGGTGCTCTTTCAGGAAGTTCAGGTGGAGTGATATTTTCTTCTTGTGTTAGTGTTTCTTTTGTAGAGGATTCGCTATTGGTGCTAGCGGATAGATGTGAAGCCATTTTTTCACCAATGTGAATCATGAAGTTATTTTTTGATTAATTTTCAATATGAAATAACTAGTAGTCTGTTTGGTTTTGGATAAATCTGAGTATTTACCTTCATACATAGACACAAGAAGAAAGTACAATTGAGACATCAGATCCCCCTTTTTTGTTCCACGCTTTTCCAAAAGGTTCAGGATGATTAGCATCGTAAACACACAGAAAAATAAAAAATTTTTTTTGCTTGAGAATCTTCCATTATATCCGACAACGATTAATGGATATCAACCAAATAGATTTAATCAATAAATAAAACTGATATAAAGTTTTACATTAAAAGATTGCTTATATATATTACATCTATGAACTAATTTGAGACACATAATTAACATTAGTGAAGATAGAGTTCATTATACCAAATCCAATGGTAATGATTACTACATACCCAATAAAGGTAGAAGGAATACCTCTTGTCAAGAAATGGTTGACAGTTAAGTAGTTCTTGCCTCTGTCATCCAATTTACCAAAGGCTGTAATGTTTGGGAAACCTGAACTTGGTAGAGCCATACCACAACTGGCTAACAGACAACATCCAAAAATTAGGATTGGAGCAGCCTTGTTACTAGGTAACTTGGAACCAACTTCTTGAACCAATGGAACGATAATGATGGCAGCAACAGTGTGGGAAACAAATGTTCCGAAGACCAACATGATGATACCAAAAATGGCCAAAATTGACAATTGACCAAAGTTTTCAATTCTCTTTTGTAAGGCAGTACCAATTGTGCTTAACAAACCAGAGGATTGGACAGCCGAACCTAGTGCAATACCACCCATGGCCAATAAGATGATGGTCCATGGGAATTCAGACAAATCATGGGCATTTAACATACCTGAACCAAAGAATAACACGATTGGAATAACAGCAATGATACCAGCACTACCAAATCCAGGAATCTTTGTCAACAAACACCACAATAAGATGGTGACAACAGTAACAATACAAACAAACCATTGTTTGACAGTGAATCTGGTTTTTATTGGTCTGAATCTTTGAATTTTGTGCTTGTTGATATCAAAGGTTAAACACATCTCACCCCAAACCAAAAGAAGACAGATGACACCACAAGGTAAGGCAACGGCAAAGAATTGACCCCAACCAACACCATATGGCTTCAAGTAGTTCATGGAAAAGACATTTTGTGGGGAAGATATTGGAGAGGCCATACCACCAAAGTCTGCAGCAAATGCAACACCCAAAACCAGGGCCTTGGCAAATGGAGCATCAGCATTCAAGGTTCTCAAAACTGGCTGACACAATGAGTAAGTCAAGACAGGAGAGGCAACATTGGATATCCACATGGATAAGAAGAAAACAACACTCATGACCATTAACAACACATTTCTAGGCTTTTGTCCAGCTGCACTTAGCAAGTAGGAGGCCAGGACCTTGGCAACGTTGTATTTGGTCAAGGCAGCACTCAAGGTGAACCCAGCAAACAAAACCATGATTGTACCGGACCACATAGCAGCTAAAACAGTTGAGGCAGCCTTGGATGCCGTCATGACTGAGCCATCTTCAGCTTTGTAAACCAACAAAACAACAGATAACAAAGGAACAAGCAAAGCAGTTACAAACAATGGGATGGCTTCAGTGGCCCAGAATAATGCAACCAAAGCCAACATGGCCATACATCTCTTTTGAACATGATCATTGAATGTTTTGATACACAACAAAATAATGAACAAGGTGACAATCAATGTAACCTTTAAGGCTTGTATGGTCAACATAAACTTTGGAACCCTGACAGGATACTTGTTAAACAAATTTACTGTTTTCATTTCTAGCAACAGGTTGTCTTCTGATTTTTGAAGTTGATTTAGCTCATCGGATTTTATGTATTTGTTTTGACTGTTGGTGATGTTGTATTTAGTTGAGTATTCCAAGCCCAACATATCCTTCCAAACAGTGGATCTTTCCCAAACAATATAGTCTCTCAAGTAGGATCTCAAATCCTGTTTGGCATCCTCATAGTTGTCGTTTTCAGTTATTTTGGCAAAACACTCAACTATGATATTTAGTCTATCATCAATGCCATTGATTGTACCTGGGTTGTAAATATTACTGTTTTCAAATAGCTTATCATTGTGGATGAATTCTTCTTTTATGTTGACTTCCAAAACCTTATCGAATTTCTTGACAATCTTGGTGAACCCGATCTTGTTCAATTCACTGAAGGATCTTAGCTGAGAAATGTCAACATAAACGTTGATTAAGGCCTTTTTCAAAATAGCTCTCTTTTGGGACTTGATGTTGAAATCATCAGAGTTCAATAGAGCACTAAATTCATTGCTTCCGTTAGCACTGTCAGCATCGTTATTAAAGGAGTTGTAATCATAGTCGTCATCGTCCTCGTCAGAGAATGGATTTTCTTCAATGATACCGTTCATTGCAAAGGCAGCATTGACTCCCTGAGTGGCGCTGCTGGTGGAGTATGTTCTCAATTGTGTTTGGTTGGATAATGTTCTTGTGGATCTTACGGCAAAACTGTTGCTTCTAGAGGTAGGTCTGGAATTTCCTCTTTGCTTTCTAATCTTTTCTATATCACTCATCAAAGCATTGAATCTGGAAGTGAATTCAATTTCCTTTGAAGAAAAAAAGCTGTCAATCTTGTTCAATTCCATAACCAATCTGGAAATAAACTCCTCTTTGATGTGCTCAACATCTTTGTTGAAAACACTGGAGCTTCCTGAAGCTACGTCTTCAACTTTGTCGTTCAAGGAGCTGATATCACCACTACTGTTTTTGTTTTTCTTAGAGAAAACATTCAAGAACTTTTTGGTGCCTTTGCCTCTTTTGGAAAGATCGGATGAATCTTCAACAGATAGAACATGTTCTTCATCAGAGGTTTTCTTCATATCAGAAAGCTCAATGTTCTGATCTACAGAATTGTTATCGATGGCAGTTGAGGTTGAACCTTTGTTGTGAACTAACTTATCCTTGAATGATTTCAATCTGAATTTGTGATTAGATTGAGTCTTTTCATTTTCCAAAGGCTCATCGTGACCGTTAGGAGATAATCTAGTGTCCAAATTAGAACTGTTTTCAGCAATGATATCATTAACTCCTAGTTCCAATTCAAGGTCCATGTCTTCTAGAATTTCTTCAATTTCTTCGTCATTTTCACCTGGATTTAATCTCTTCTTTTGCAAAGCGTAGATCAATTTCTTTAACCCATTGTAGTTGATGTAGTATTGTTTCCACTCTGGGACTGAGTTGTATTTTAAAGATTCGGAGAACTTCATTTTTTCTGTTCAAAATGGTATTGTTTTTATGCTATTTATTTGAGATAAAAACGGTACTTGTCATGTATGAGCAAACTGTATAACTTTTGGCCTTATAATTATTAATATTTACAATAAAAAAAGGGGAAGTAAGTTTTTAAGCAAAGAAAAAAAAAACTGATAAATTAACTGGTAAAATTGTTTAATCAGGTATAATAATTTAAAGTTTTTGTTTCTTTCAAATACTGATCAATATTGTATGGTTTTTTGGTGCTATTTCTTGTTATATTGACAAATCAAGACACAATTTTAAATGAATGATTTAAGATGCTAATATGTCAAATTTCTTATATATGCTAGAAAATACAATACTGTGGGAGGAAAAAAAAGGAAAAAAAAAAAAGAAATTTACACCAGTCTTGGTATGGCTATATTTCTAATGCATTTTTTCCCTAGAGTGAAATTTACCGTTGAATACCAAAAAAAAAAAGTACCGAGGAAAACCAGTGATCAAAAGCCTCCACGATCCACAATCTTGACAACATACATCTTAAGTCAACAGCCTTTAACTTGCTTCATTCAGCGATTCACCCCTACTGATTAGTACCATTAGAAACCCAGAATAAACAGCTTTTACTTGTTAGTAAATAAAGCTTTGATTCATTGAATGGTATAGCACAATATGGATATAAACACAGGCAATGCTTATTTTTCAGTCAGAGAAAAATAATCCGGGACAGCTTAGCAGAAATAAGTCATTATTTGGAGCGTCCCAAAAAAATATAAAAAAAGGGTACACGTGGGATACGCAATATATTTTAAATTGGCCAGCCCCACATGGCCATCATGCCACGCTCATTATCCTCTGAGTATCCCGGCTTAAAGATTGATCATAATAAAATGAAACCGTTAACAATTCCTTTCTATAAGATCGTGTTCTTTCCATGAACGAATCACAAATGCTGACGCAGAAGGTGTGTTGTCAAATTGTGTGGATAGTTACATCAGCCTTGAGTGTCTTTTCTTAAAAATGTAAACGGTACATACTTATTGTTTCGGATATAACACTTTTGTTGTCATCTCTATGATACCCTTCATTCATGTAAATACTGTCACTGATCGGCAGAAGAGGCTCTTTGTAATGATCATCAGCTTTCCAAAACATTATTCTAAATGAAAACAGTTAATGATATTAACTGTTCATTGGTTTGTAACATCAGTTTATACCTTTCTTCCAAATATATAGTAGTGGAAAATAAAGATAAATACAAAAAATACTGTGTTAATTTTGAAAACATACATTATATTTTCATTTTTTTTTAGTACACATAGCATGTTGCTTATATATAGCAGGAGTTCTGTTTAACACATTTTAAATGTATGAAAATGATGGGCACATGGGTGTTTGTTTTGTATCGTGTGTGATAAGAACCGTTGCTCATTTTAATTGATAAAAAATTAAATTTAAGCCTTAGTCGCGATAAACACACGTGGATGCACGGCTGCTTTTTTTTAATTCTCTAAAAGATTTTCAAATTCACCCTTTGAAACTTAGATATTTACTACTGCTGTAGGCTTTTTATTCGAAGAAAAACAACTTATATAAGCATATTTTTTAAAAAATAACTGAACTGATCTTTCATTGAAGCAAGAAGTTGATAAATTTATCAGGTTTGGGTGTAACTTTCGCTACAACTGCTTATTATGATTCAGGAGGGGTTATGTTTAAGAAGGCTTTATTTTCACAGTGTCTTATTTTTTACTTAACGGTTTTATACATGACTGATTTTATAGATTCAAGAAAAAGCTCTACCAAAATTATTTTGTGCTGTGAATAACTTCTATCAAGTAATTAAATGAGTTTTGTTTCCACTTGTGCAATAGCTTTAATCATCTAATCATATTTTCATAAATGCGAGGATGGAAAAACGCTACCAAAAGTTAATATGGGTCGTTCAAAACAATCTCCCTTTTAGGTAAGAGTTCCGGATAAAAAGGGATCATCAAAATTCCATTCTCTCTTCAGTTTATCTGTCAAGTAACAAAATTTTACCATGTTGCAAATCAACAGGGCAAAACCTACATATAAAATAACTAAATCGTAGAAACAAAAACGGCCTTCTGCTTGTTATAATTTACCAATGATTTCCACCAGCAAGAAAATAAAAAAAGTTAAACAGGCATGTTTAAATTGCAAAAGAAGAAAGGTTAAATGCACAGGAAATGCTGACTGCTTGAAATGTGTTGAAAAAGGCTTAAAATGCGAATACAAAACTGATCCGTTATTTCACAAAACAATGTATGCTAAAGAATCCTTCTCTATGCCCATTAAAAACAGAAGCTTCAAACTTATAAACAAATTTAAAATGAATGAGGATAAAATTGCAAAAAACGGTAACACTATGAATATGTTGGAATCAAGACAGGAAAATTTTGAAGACTCCCATTTTTACAATGCCGGCAATGGATTGAGCTCGTCGTTTAGAAATGAATATAATCAGTTATCCTCAACCAGTTTCAAAGAATTAGGTTTATGCAAACTCCCTTCAAGATCCGATGCGTTCTTATACATGCAGACAACTTGGAACATTGCTTGTATCTCTTTCAGATTTTATCACAGACCAACTGTGTATAAGCTTCTAGAGTCTATTTATGATATGCAGGACCATGGGGTTGATATTCATGATATTAAAAACTACAATTATGAACAACGAAAGGCACTTCCTTTGTTTTATTTAATTTTTGCAATGGGGGTATTGTTCATAAATGAGGCCAATGTGTTAAAATCAACAAATGGCTCAAACCAAAACGAAAATATAGATGCTCATATGAACAATTTTATTCATCAAATAAACCAACTTGAGTATATAGGATTGAATTATTTTGAAAGTGGGAAAAAGTTGACCAATTTCATAACGGCCTCAGATAATAGAACAATACAGACACTTTTCATGATGTCCTTGTATTGTCAATTCACAGCCAGACTTACCGAATCTTATACATATAACTCTCTGGCACTGACTTTATTGATAAAGAAGGGATTTTATAAACACCAAGATAACATTAACTTAGATCCGAAAAACGGCTATAACCCATTACAGCTGGAGGTTGTGAAAAGAATGTTTTGGGCCTCATACAAAACAGAAATATACATGAGCACTATTTTGGGGTATCCCGTCAAATTGAAACTTGATGACATAACCCAACAGTTTCCAATCGACACAAATGATGAAAATATTTCAGATACAACCATCACCATGGATAATGAAACCGATATGATCAGCTCCTGTGGTATCAACAATTTACATACCAGATTGATGCTTATGATGTATGAAATCAAGGAGTTTTACAACAAAATTGATATCAAGTCGCAGTATGCTGCATATGCAAGTGAGTCCCCTAAATCTGAATTGGATGCCAATATACTTTTAGAGTTTGTATCTCATATGGAAAATTGTTTGGATACATGGGTCAAAGGACTACCTGATTACCTGAAGCCATCAACAAAAAGCAGCCACATGAGTGAGGATTTCTTGAGAATCAACAAACTTTTGCAGCTGGATTATTTAAACATTAAGTTGATGCTTTATAAACCATTTTTGATAGAGAATGCAATATACAACAGTGAGATGATAAAGGAAAAATGTGTTAATACTTGCGTTGAAATCATAAATCTGTCTCAGTACATGTGGAACCGTGGACTTTTGGTGGCTTCTTATTGGTTTTCCCAATACACGATCTTCTTTGCCATCGGTGTTTTGAGCTCTCTAAAGAAAAAACTCAAGGAAAACTTTGACGATGTATTGGAAGTTAGGCTATGCCATGGTATTGAACTAGTCAACAAACTGAAGAATTGTTCTGCCACGAGTATGTTCATATTCAATGAGTTGATGAAAATCTTCCAACTAGATAATAGCAATGAGAATAATACATATGATATTGAGGCTTCTGTTGAAAACCTCAATGACAACATCAACATCTTTAATGATACAAAGAAAATGGATGGTGAGCATATATTTGAAGGGATGGAATTTTTTGAAGAAGCCAGTGGTACACCATTTGCATCAGATAAAATAGCAGGAAACACAATCTTTGACCAATTCAACAATCTATTTAGATAGCAAATAACCTTGCAAACAACATTTATGACATTATAACATTAAGTACGTCTATATATTCTAATAAATTCTCCTTTTCATTAGTCAAACGATCTGTATTACCTTCTCTCTCGAAATTCATCACTGAGTTTGCCTTCAGTTCTAAATTTATTGACTGATCTACTGAGTTAGTATTGCTTAGGTAACATGTTTGCTTATCAAGAAAAATCTCTTCTCCAATAAGTTTTCTTCCACGAAGATATAAAATCTCTTTGTTGTTTATAGACTCCTTGGGATCAGGATATAGTTGATCTAGTTCTGTTGTTTTATACACCTGGTCTTTCGTTAAAGTAGGGGTTTTGCATGGGAGCATTTTAAC
>ERZ794949.442-NODE-442-length-13292-cov-16.946740_pt1 | contig 13292 bp, 11 predicted proteins | sample MGYA00511363_ERZ794949 | MGnify/ENA primary metagenome ERZ794949 (study PRJEB30137, sample SAMN04331402) | food metagenome | isolation source: T1 must sample point D1 replicate B | place: Australia: South Australia ...
ATGCCGATGGTGCCATGGATGCAGGAAACGTTTTAAAGCCTGCTTTAGCTCGTGGCAGCTTCCAACTAATTGGTGCTACTACCTTAAACGAATACCGTGGTATCGAAAAAGATTCAGCACTGGCTCGTCGTTTCCAAACCGTCCAAGTTGATGAACCTTCATTGAAACAAGCACTTCATATCTTAAACGGTATCAAGGGGCGTTATGAAAAGTATCACCACGTCAAATACAGTGGTGATGCCATCAAGGCAGCGGTTTACCTATCAAACCGTTACATTCAAGATCGTTTCTTGCCAGATAAGGCTATCGACTTAATCGATGAAGCTGGTTCTAAACTTAATATAAAATCAGACGTTAAGTCACCTGATGATTTAAAGGAAGAACTAAGCAAGTGCGAAAGCGAAAAGAAGGATGCCCTACAAAAGGAAGACTATGAAAAGGCCGCCTTCTATCGTGATAAGATTGAAGAACTTAACTACAAGTTAAAGGACTTTGACGAATCCGATAATACCTACCCTACTGTATATACGAAGGATATCGAAGGAATTATCGAATCAATCACTAAGATTCCTGTTGGTCAATTGCAAGAACAAGAACAGGATAATCTAAAGGACTTAGACAAGAAGCTAGCTGGTAGCGTGATCGGACAAAACCAAGCAATCGAGAAGGTTGCACGTGCTATCAAACGTAATCGAATTGGTTTCAACGGAACTGGTCGTCCAATCGGATCATTCCTATTTGTAGGAACTACCGGAATTGGTAAGACTGAACTTGCAAAGCAATTAGCTAAGCAACTATTTGGTTCCAAAGAAGCAATGATTAGATTCGACATGTCCGAATATCGTGAACCACATTCCATTTCTAAACTAATCGGTTCACCTCCTGGCTACGTTGGTTACGATGAAGCCGGTCAATTAACCGAAAAGGTAAGAAGAAATCCTTACAGCTTAATTCTTTTCGATGAAATTGAAAAGGCTCACCCTGACGTTCTCCACGCCTTCCTACAAATCCTAGATGATGGTCGTTTGACCGACTCTAAGGGAAGAACTGTATCATTCAAGGATACTGTCATCATCATGACAAGTAACGCAGGTACCGGTGCTTCTACAGCTAGTGTTGGTTTTGGTGCCGAAGCTAACAACAAGACTCATTCAGTATTGAATAAGTTAGGTGATTACTTCAAACCAGAATTCCTAAACAGATTCGATGACATCGTCGAATTTAACCAACTAAGCAAGGATGACTTGAAGAAGATTGTCAGCTTAATGCTAGACAATGTTAACAAGATGCTTGAAAACCGTGGTATCACCATCGATGTTTCTGATGCTGCCAAGGATAAACTAGTCGAAAAAGGCTACAACCCAGAAATGGGTGCGCGTCCACTTCGCCGTGTAATCCAAGAAGAAGTTGAGGATAAGGTCGCTGACTACTATCTAAACAACCCAAGCAGCAAGCATCTAAGCGTTGAGGTCAACGACGAAAACAAAGTATTCGTTAACGCTAAATAATTGAATAGATATAAAAACAGCTAAGACTTATTCTTAGCTGTTTTTTTAACTTTTTTTGTACTATCATATGTTAATATGGTTATTAGAGAGGAGGAAAAGGTATGTTTCATTTTATTCATGACATCATTCGTTTGTTTAGACCCAAACGTCAACCAGATGAACCACAAGAAAATGACTTCACAGATTTCACAACGCAAACCGTTGATGAACCTGTAGAAGCAACCGCCGATAATATTGAAGAAACCCCTTCTCCTTCTCCTAAACCAAGGGCAAAGATGACTATCTACTATGTAGATGAAGACGGTCACTATCTTCACGAGTTCAACGTAATTAATGGATTTGTCGGTGATCCAGTCAGTTTCATCATCCCCGATTTTAATCACTACGTTTTATTCAAAATAATGGGTGTTTCCACCTACATGCAAAAAGAAGATAATGAAGTCACACTTCAATATAATCGATTGAATGGAAAACCAGTTAATATTTTCTTCATTAACTATGATACATATTCCATGATTCGTCTTCCTCAAATGGCAATCGGTAAATATAACAATGAATTTCAAATTAACATCCCAGAACTATCTGGTTTTAAACTAATCAACTATTCCGGTGATTCAAACGGTATCTTCGATGACTACATGAAGCATTTAATCATCTACTACCGTCGAAACGATTGGCACAGCGTTCAAAAGGACATGTTCTACATTCGTTTAAGAGAATACACCAGAGTCTACAACGACACTAACGGTGATGTGCTTCACGTCTTATTACCAAAGAAAAGTATTTGGAAGGTATTCTATCAAGTCACTACTGACGACGCTCTGTGGTTAAACATCGGACCAAACCAATGGATTGTCGATAGAAACTTCTTTAGAATGCAATATCCATTCGCTAAAGAACTAACCAATACGGATTCTTGGAAAATTAAACAAGTACACTACCCTGCAACCGTTGAAAACGATAATCATCAGAGTGTGGTCGTATACAACTTTCCTTACGGTAGCTGTATTGGATTCCTCCACAATGGTAACTCCTTCATCGTCACCCAGGAGATTGTTGATCAAAACAATGTCCAATGGGTCGAAATTAATAATCTGCACTACATCGTTTCCAATGACGTAAAAAAAGAGCTTAGATAACATCTAAGCTCTTTTTGTTTTATAGTTTTGAAGTAAGTTCTACATCTGGATACTTTTCCTTGAACCAACGTTCAGCAAATGAGTTTTCGAATAAGAACAATGGATCGCCATGACCGTCTTTTACCAAGATGTTTCTAGATGAAGACATCTTTTCGTCTAATTGGTCTGGGTTAATCCAACGAGCAGTCTTGCTACCCATTGGTTCCATTACAACTTCAGAGTTGTATTCGTTTTGCATTCTGAATTGGAAAACTTCGAATTGAAGTTGACCAACGGCACCTAGGATGTAGTCACCGGTAGTGTAGGATGTGTAAAGTTGAACCGCACCTTCTTGAACTAGTTGTTGGATTCCCTTGTGGAATGATTTTTGTTTCATAACATTCTTAGCGGAAACCTTCATGAATAGTTCAGGTGTAAATTGAGGTAGCTTGGTGAACTTAACATCACGTTTATCAGAGTAAATGGTATCACCGATTTGGAAGTTACCAGTATCGTATAAACCAATGATGTCACCGGCTACGGCGTTTTCAACGTTTTCACGAGTGTTAGCCATGAACTCAGTCACGTTAGATAGACGTAGTTTCTTTTGGTTTCTTTGTAAAGTAACATCCATCCCACGTTCAAACATTCCAGAACATACACGCACGAATGCGATACGGTCTCTATGCTTAGGGTTCATGTTAGCTTGAATCTTAAAGATAAAACCAGTGAATTGTTCATCTTCAGGTTTGACTTCAACGTCGTTTTCAGTTTCGTGTTCACCTGGTTTTGGTGCAAAGTTTAGATATGCATCTAAGAAAGTCTTTACCCCAAAGTTAACCAAGGCTGAACCGAAAAATACGGGAGTTTGTTCACCATTCTTAATCTTTTCTTCGTCAAATGGATTACCCGCTTCAGTGATTAGATCCATGCTTTCTTTAGCATCTTGGTAAACACTGTCGTCAGCTAACTTGTTGTCTTCTAACAAGTTACCGTCTTCATCCAATGGTAAGTATGGATTATTTTCATCTTCTGGACGGTATAGTTCGACACGTTTGTTGTATCGATCGTATAGTCCTCTTAGAATTTTTCCTGAACCGATTGGCCAGTTCATTGGGTATCCTTCGATTCCCAAGACATCTTCTAGTTGACTGATTAATTCCATTGGGTCTCGACTATCACGGTCAAGTTTGTTCATGAAAGTAAAGATTGGAATTCCACGCATTTTACAAATTTGGAATAATTTCTTAGTTTGTGGTTCAATCCCCTTGGCAGCATCAATAACCATGACTGCAGAGTCAACGGCCATCAAAGTACGGTAAGTATCTTCTGAGAAATCTTGGTGCCCAGGGGTATCCAAGATGTTGATACGCTTACCAGCGTAATCAAATTGCATCACTGAACTTGTAACAGAAATTCCACGTTTCTTTTCAATTTCCATCCAGTCAGACTTTGCAAAGTTACCTGACTTCTTAGCCTTAACAGTACCGGCTTCACGAACAATTCCACCAAACAATAGTAATTGTTCAGTAATTGTAGTTTTACCAGCATCCGGGTGAGAGATGATGGCAAAAGTACGACGCTTATCAACGCTTTGCTCTATTTTTTTATTACCCATTATTCGAATCCTTCCGTTTTATAATATATAAATACAATTGTAACATATTAAAACAATCTTCCATATGTGAATTAAAAAACATCCCCGATTAAATCGAGGATGTTTTTTTATTTCTTCCAATCGCCTTCGTCAGTAAGACCTAAGTCCTTCTTGATTTTAGAAGTTGAAATACCTTCAGTTCTTGGTAGGTAAACGACTTTACAGTAGTCCTTTAGGAAGTCGAACTTGCCTTCCCAGTCATCTCCCATAACAAAGATGTCGATGTTATTATCAACAACGTCTTTAATCTTTTGGTCCCAGTTGTTTTCTGGAATCACGTGATCAACGTAACGAATAGCTTCTAAAACATACTTTCTGTCTTCGTATGAAGTGTAAGCCTTCTTACCCTTTTCAGCGTTAAATTCGTCGGTAGAAACACAAACTGTTAAGTCGTCACCTAATTCCTTGGCACGTTTTAATAAACGAACATGACCCTTGTGTAATAGGTCAAATGTTCCATAAGTAATTACTTTTGTCATATTATCTCCTGCTTTGTCTCTCTTTGTTTTTGCTAACTCACTTGTGTGATTGTTCAATCATCCAAATACTGTAGATGTATTGCACGACCACTTTCACAACGGCATATAGTGGAATTGCTAGAATCATTCCCATTAAACCAGCAATATTTCCGGCAGCCATTAAGATTATTATAATGGTTAGTGGATGAATATTCAAAGACTTTCCGATTACATTTGGATAAACCAAGTTACCGTCTAGTTGTTGAACAATGACTACCACGATTACCACCCATACTAATTCGCTGACACTGGTAGAAAGTGCTACGAATACTGATGGCATGATTCCAATGTATGGACCAACGTATGGAATGATATTACAGATTCCGGCAAACACCCCTAGTAGTAGTGCATACTTTTGGCCGATTAGAACGTATCCGATGGATGTGAATACACCAACGAATAAACATTCGATCATCTGACCACCAATGTAGTGAGAAATGGTATCACTCATCTTGCCCAATAGCTTGATAGTTCTACGACGACTTCTTGGTGGCAACATCTTAGCGATATTTGGAATCATCTTGTGACCATCTTTTAGCATATAGAACAATACCACTGGGACGGTAATCATCACAATCACAGCTGAAGCAGCGGTTGAAATGATTGATCCAACACTAGAAGTAATCCCACCTAAACTGTGTTGGAAGTAGTTGTAAACGTAACTTTGTAGTGAAGAAATGTATTCTGATGAATAGAATTTCTTAAAGATACCCTTTTGACTGTGCACTTCCACATAGTGATTAATATCATTGGCAATCTTTGGTAGGTTAGTAACCAAGTTGGTTACCTGAGTTACCAAACGTGGTAGAAATGATGAGAATAGATATACGATTATTCCAATTAGAAATATGTATACAATCAAGATTGCCCAGTTACGGGAAATTCTTTTGGTTTTACTAATTTTAATTTTCATTATTAGGTTAACCACTGGGTTTAACATGTAGAACAATACCCCAGCAATTAGGATTGGCATGAATACTGCTGAGATAAACATCCCAATTGGGCTGAAAATAAACTCAAGTTTTGTACATATCCAGATAATGCTTACGACCAGTAGCAATTCCACTGTCCATAGGATTATCGAGGAATTTTTAATTTTATTAAACATATTCGAAACCTCCAATAATCATTATACCATTTTATTCATCCATATTTTTATCATCTATGAATGAATTGATATCATCCATATCAAAACCTTTGCGGTAAAGTGCTTGCTTGGTCTTCATGACTCTTTGCATCCCATCATACTTACGATTACGATGCCAAATCTTGTCACCCTGTTGTCTCAATAAATCCATTTGGTCTTCTTCATCGACTTCAAAGTCCATGTCCTCCATAACGCTTAAAACTACGTCAGTTGGATACCCCTTCTTCATCAACGCTAGTTTGGTCTTATCCAAACGGTTCTTGTACGCATCACGCTTATGTTTTTTAAAAATTTTATCGGCTTGAATTTGGCAGTTTTCAATCATTTCTTCGTGTGAGTAGAAGTTATTCAAGGCATTTTCAATCAAGTTTTCGTTGATTTGTTTTTCCTTTAGCTTATAAAAGACGTTTGATGGTCCCTTATCCTGCTTCTTTACTTCCGTTCGCACGTAACTGTCAGCGTAGCTTTGATCATTAACTAGTTTTAATTCAACCAACTTCTGCATGACTACAGCAATGTGTTGTTCGTTTTCACTATAGGTTTGAAGTTTCTTTACGACTTCGTTTTCAGTTCTTAATTGGTGGGATAAGAAGTTAATCGCCTTACTGTAAAGTTTGGAAATGTCATCAGCATTGACGAGCTCTTCTTTTAGCTCGTCGTCGATTTCCATTCCCTTAAAGATACGATATTTAATCATTACGTTTTCACTGATTGGAAACGCGTATACCCCGTCTACGTAAACATTAAAACGCCCTTTTCTCTTTTGGGCTTCAATCATGGTGATTTTAGATGCCATTACTCTCACTCCTTTATTTAACATCCCATTTTACATTTGGTATAATTAGTTATCAGATTGCGAAAGGACGTATATTACTTTGAAAGCACATGTAGTTTTTGCAACCATCACAGGTAACAACGAAGACGTCGCTGATATCGTTACTGAAGGCCTAGAAGATTTAGGCGCTGAAGTTACCCAAACCGAAATTTCACAAACAGATGCACAAGATTTTGAAGATGCAGATATCTGTGTCGTTTGTGCATACACCTACAACGAAGGTCACCTTCCAGAAGAAGGTTTAGACTTCTTCGACGACCTAGGTGACTTAGATCTTTCAAACAAGGTCTTTGGTGTTGCCGGTTCTGGTGATATCTTCTATGAAGAATTCTTCAATACTTCAGTTGATGACTTCATCAACCAATTCAAGAAGACTAACGCCACTCAAGGTTTTGAAGGTGTTAAAATCAACTTGGAACCAGATGAAGATGACATTGAAAAACTTGACGAATTTGCCTCAAGTTTAGTTGATACTTACAAAAAAATAAATGGTTAAAAAGAAAATCGTTGATGTTTATCAACGATTTTTTGTTTTGCAATCTTATCTCTTCTTGTTTGGAATAAATGATTTGATGCTAGGCTTTCTGCCTTTAATTTCGACGTTCTTAACGTCTTGCACGGAGGCATTAATGACCGCCCCTAAAATCAATATCATACCAATGATGTATAACCAAAGCATTAAAATAACAAAGGTTCCTAATGCTTTATAGGCATCAACACTACGTGCGAAATAGTGAAGATAAATGGAGAATCCTTTGGATAGAACAATCATACCGATTGTAACGATTAATGATCCCATCCAAACATAACGCCACTTTGTGTTAACATTTGGCACGAAGTAATACATCAATAATACCAATAGGAATACCCCAATGACGGTCAAAGGATATCTCAACAGGATAAATAGTCCCACATTCATCTTGGATAATCCCATTAGATAAGCTGAGTAACTAATGATGACCTTTCCAAAACCAAAGAATAATAGGAAAATTCCTAGCGAAATTACCAACAATAGCATCCAGATAAACGAAACGATTCGATTCATCAGATTACTTTCGTTTTTAATTCCATATGACGAATTAACCGCCCGTTGAAACGCTGCTAAGGCCCGACTAGCTGACCAGATGGCAACGATTAAACCAATCGATAACTTATCGGCATTGGCTCCCTTTAAAGCTGAAATAACGATAGGACTAACTGTCTTGAAAACCGTCGAAGGTAATAATGGTTCTAGATAGTCTAGAATTTCGTATTGGTTAACGTGCAACAATTCTAGTAGGTTTCCAACGATGATTGTCGCTGGGAATAGTGATAGCAAAGAATAAAAGGCAATCACGACTGCTGAATCGGATACGTTGGATTCTTTATAATGCTTCTTTACGACTAGGAAGAAATGCTTCCATTTTCTAGCGGTGTCTTTATTAAGCTTCATTATTATCACCACTTAGTTTATTAGAAGCAAACACTTCTTTAATTGCGTCTAAGATTTGCTTAGAAGCAGTTCCATCCCCGTAAGGATTCTTGGCAGTGGCCATCTTCTTGTATTCTTCTGTATCGTCTAATAGTTGGTCAATGCTTGCACTAATCTTTTTCGGATCAGTTCCCACAAGTTTTAGTGTTCCTGCATCGACTCCTTCTGGACGCTCGGTAGCTTCTCTTAGTACCAATACTGGTTTACCTAATGAAGGAGCTTCTTCTTGGACTCCACCAGAGTCAGTCATGATGAAATGACTGCGAGCTGCCATGTTATGGAAATCGACAACATCCAATGGTTCGATTAAGTGCACACGGTTCACCCCATCAAACACGCTGTGAGCAACAGATTGAACTGATGGGCTCAAGTGGACTGGATATACGACTTCGATATCCTTTCTTTTTAATACTTCGTTTTTGATTGTTTCAAAGGTACGACGCATTGGTTCACCTTGATTTTCACGACGGTGCATGGTTAATAGAATAATCTTGTGAGTCTTGTCAATATCATCTAACACGCTGTGGTGATAATTTCTATCAACGGTTTGTTTTAACGCATCAATTGCAGTATTCCCTGTAATATAGATACGGTCTTCTTTTAGGTTTTGTTTTAACAGATTTTCTTTACTTAATTCAGTTGGTGCAAAGTACACATCTGAAAGGATGTCGGTCATTTGACGGTTCATTTCTTCAGGATATGGAGAGTACTTGTCCCAGGTTCTAAGCCCCGCTTCAACATGGCCTAGTGGAATTTGGTGATAAAATGCGCTGACTGCAGCAGCAAATGTGGTTGTGGTATCACCATGGACCAAAATCATATCTGGTTTGGCTTCGTTAATAATACTGTCTAGTTTGTTAATGACAGTGGTTGTGATTGAGCTTAAGGTTTGTTGTGCTTTCATTACGTGTAAATTGTAATCAGCTTCAATATGGAAAATATCCATAACTTGATCTAGCATTTCTTTATGTTGGCCAGTCAAAACTGTGATGGGTTGAAACTCCTCTAAATTATTTTTCATTTCTAGAATGATTGGAGCCATCTTAATAGCTTCTGGACGAGTTCCAAAGATGGTCATCACTTTAATCGGTTTTTTCAAGTTTATGCCTCCACAAAAAAGTATATTTATCTAATTATAACAAAATAATGTCGAGGTTGCCGACCATAAATACATCTTAAGAAAAATTTATGCTATCTATGAAAACCTTTTTGAAGTATTATGATAAAATATAAATAATTATGGATTAATGAAGGAGGTTACAATTATGGAAAATATTGGTTTAATTGTACCCTGTTATAATGAAGAACCTTCCATTAAAATCTTTTATGATGAAGTCGAACGCGTCTTCAGCGAAATGCACGCTAACCACGTTGACTACAATCATGAATACTGGTTTATTAATGATGGTTCCTCTGACAACACTTTAGAAGAAATTAAGAAGCTACGCGAAAATGATGAAAATGTTCATTACGTATCATTCTCACGTAACTTTGGTAAGGAATCTGCAATGTCAGCTGGATTAGAAAACGTTGGCGGTGACTATGTCGCCGTTATGGACGTGGACTTACAAGATCCACCTGCATTACTTCCTCAAATGATTAAGTACATAAAAGAAGATGATTACGACGTCGTTGGCTGTGTGCAAAAGAGTAGAAAACAAAACTTTGTGAGAGCTTTCCTATCTTCAAGTTTTTACAAGGTTATCAACAAAATGTCTGACGTTGAAATCAAACAAAACGTCAGAGATTACCGTCTAATGACTCGTCAATACGTTGATAATGTTTTGAAATTAACTGAATACAACCGTTTCACTAAGGGTATCTTTAGTTGGGTCGGTTTTAAAACTAAATACATCGAATACGATGGTGTTGAAAGAGCTGCCGGTGAATCACACTGGTCACTATACCAACTACTTGAATATTCACTGGAAGGAATCGTCGACTTCTCAGATGTCCCACTTAAAGTGGCAACCTGGGTCGGTGGTGTTTCATTCTTCCTATCATTGATTGGACTAATCTTTGTTATTTTAAGAGCTATTTTATTTGGCGGATCCGTATCTGGATGGCCATCACTAGTATCAATCATTCTATTAATCAACGGTGTTCAACTATTCTGTCTAGGAATCGTTGGTAACTACATTGGAAAGATTTACTTAGAAACAAAGCATCGTCCTAAATATATTGTGAAAGAGAAGAAATAATGAAAAATTTGTGGAATAAATACAAACAAGTAATTGCTTACTTGTTTTGGGGTGTATTAACCACTGTTATCGACATTGCTGTTGCATTAGTGCTTTATCACCTACTACCAAACATGGACGTATTCTGGAACACACTAATCGCTTGGGTAGCCAGTGTATTATTTGCTTACTTTACTAATCGTAAATGGGTGTTCGAATCTAAGGCGAACACTGTTAAAGAATACATTACAGAAATGATTTCTTTCTTCCTTGGCCGTGTGGCTTCATTAATTTTAGAAGAAATCATCCTAATGATTGGTGTTTCAATTATTAGCGAAAATAACTTTGATCTACTAAAAATATTCGCTCAATTAGTTGTAATTATTTTCAACTACTTCTGGTCAAAATTAGTGGTCTTTGTTAATCATAAAGAAAAATAAAAAAAGCGATGAGATAAATTTTTATCTCATCGCTTTTTTCATATCTATATTTGTTAGTGAATGAATAGACTTAATAGAAGTACCATCAACAATCCAGTAACAGAAATGATAGTTTCTAGTACAGTCCAAATCTTCAATGTTTGTTTTACGTTTAAGTCAAAGTATTCTTTGAACATCCAGAATCCGGCATCGTTAACGTGTGATGCGGCAAGTGAACCGGCACCAATTGCTAGTGCCATTAATACGGGACTTACGCTCATTGAGTGCATTAATGGAGTTACTAGTCCAGCAGCAGTCATACCTGCAACAGTAGCTGAACCTAATGAAACACGTAAGATAACAGCGATTAACCAAGCTAAAATGATTGGTGATAGATTAGCGTGGCCCATTACGTTTTGAACGGCTTTACCAACACCACCATCGATTAATACTTGCTTGAACGCTGATCCACCACCGATAACCATTAGTAGCATTGCAATTGACTTAATGGCTTCAGTAACAGTGTTTGTGATATCTTCCATCTTCTTACCGCGGTGGAAGCCCATTGCCCAGATAGCAAATAGTAAAGTAACAATCATGGCAATAACTGGGTTACCAAACATAGCAACAACAGCACCGATACCATGTGGATTTTCAACAGCTTTACCACCGTTAAATACCATGTCATAAACAGTTGAAATAGCCATTAGGATAACTGGTAGTAATGAAGTAAATGCGGCAATTCCAAAGCTTGGAGTGTCTTTTAAATCATACTTCTTCATTTCACCAAAGGCTGGTAGAGAAGTTTTTACAACGAATGTTTCTGGAGCAACCTTCTTAGCAATCTTTGTGTATAGCGGACCGGCTACGATCACACAAGGAATAGCAACGATAATACCTAATAGAAGTGTTTGACCAATGTTTGCACCTAATGCTGTTGCAACAGCTGTTGGAGCTGGTTGTGGTGGTAAGAAACCTTGAGTAGCTGATAATGCAGCTGCCATTGGAATACCTAGATAAACAAATGGAACTTCAGCTTCAAGTGCTACGGCAAATACAATTGGTGTTAATAGAACCAATCCAACTTCAAAGAATAATGACATTCCAATAATAAATGAAGCAACAACGATTGCAAATTGAAGTTTCTTTTTACCGAATAGATCAATTAGTGTTCTGGCAATTCTGTAAGAACCACCTGCATCAGCAACTAGTCGACCAATCATGGCACCAAATCCAAAAACGATAACCAATTCCCCCAAAGAACTTCCGATACCGTTTTTAATGGAAACAGCAATATGTGCTGGGTTCATTCCTAAACCTAAAGCAACAATAACAGATGTAACAATTAATGAAATAAATGTATTTAATTTACATTTAATGATTAGGAACAAAAGCAATAATATCCCTAATACTAAAACAACAAATGGCATATTTTAATACCCCTTCTTTTATTAAAAATATTTTTTATGTTTCTTGAATGAAAGCGCTTTACTTTTCTGTAGAAATAATATAACATACTTTTTAGAAAATGAAAACGATTTCATTTAACTTTATGAAACATAGTCCCTAATAAATATGTTATATTACTTTAGGCGTTTTAAAACTTAAGATTTATTTAAGTTTGGATGAAATCTACTCGTTTTCTAACTATGTTACCAACACTTGTGGTAAATTGTTAATTATAGAAATAATATATAATGATAAGGAGGACACGCTTTGAACGCTGTTGCTTTATTAATTGGACTAGGTCCAGTTTTAGGTTGGGGTCTATACCCTACTATTGCTTCATTATTTGGAGGCAAACCTACTAACCAAATTTATGGTTCCACTTTAGGAACACTTATTTTCGCCGCTATTTTTCTTTTAATCTCAGGTAATTCAATTCCGACCGGTATGGATTTTGTATTAGCATTACTTTCCGGTGCTGGTTGGGCCTTTGGTCAAATTATGTCATTTAAGGCATTTGAATTAGTTGGATCTTCAAGAGTAATGCCTATCACCACTGCGTTACAATTAATTGTAACTGCCCTATGGGGTGTATTCGCATTAGGTAACTGGCACTCAGAAACACACCGTATCATTGGTTTCATTGCTTTATTAGTAATTATTATTGGTGCTACTATGACTGCTTGGCAAGAAAACAAAGATACTAAAAGTTCAGCTGACTTAAAGAAAGCAATTGGTCTTTTGGTTATCGGTGTTATTGGTTACTGGGGTTACTCAGCAGCACCACAAGCATCAAGTCACTTAGATGGTATGCATGCGTTCTTCCCTCAAGCTCTTGGAATGTTCTTAGTTGCTGTTGTATACTGCTTGTTCCACGTTAAGAACAACAATGTATTTGCTAGTAAGACTTCCTACCTACAAATCATTTCAGGTTTCTTCTTCGGATTTGCAGCTTTAACTTACCTAATCTCTGCAGAACCTAAAATGAATGGT
>ERZ794949.444-NODE-444-length-13235-cov-3.027086_pt1 | contig 13235 bp, 9 predicted proteins | sample MGYA00511363_ERZ794949 | MGnify/ENA primary metagenome ERZ794949 (study PRJEB30137, sample SAMN04331402) | food metagenome | isolation source: T1 must sample point D1 replicate B | place: Australia: South Australia ...
TATGATCTTGAATATCGCCCAAATATAAACCAATGTCTGTTCTATAATCGGTTGTTTCATTTTTACGATTGGAGTTGAACCTTTTCATGAACATCTTAATAACATCGTTTTTACCTGATAACAATCTCATTAAAGTCATGGTCTTTCTTCTAGATTCACCAATTCTTTGAAGCATTTCTTTAAAGTTCAAATCTCTGGCTATGAACACAGAATCTTCAATGACATCGGCTTCCAGTTCCAAATCAGTTATGGCAGGTTGGAAAGAATCTGTAATGTCATCAATGATTGCATACGAAATCCAATCTGCATTAACCTTCAACACCTCTCTTAGCTGTCTGACTCTTTTTCTGACTGTTTTGAAATGAGTGACTTCTTCATCTCCAAACTGGAAAGTCAAAATACCTCCTCCATTATGGAAGACTATGATATAAACAGGAACAATTTCTAAATTCTTGAAAGTTGGATAGGATATGAAGTAATAGTTAGGGAAGAAGTTCACCTTTTCTCTAATTTCCTGCAATCTGATATCTTCAATGGTCAATGGATGGATTTTGAAATTCTTACAGATTTTCTTCAATTCCTCATCTGTAGGAGAAGTTGAATGCAGCCACCATGTGTTTTTCAATAACCCTTCAAAAGAGTCATATCCTGATCTTAATAACAATGACGGTATGATAGGTGCATGAATTGTTGAATCACTAGATAAGTGAAACAATGAAAATCTATTTGGAACAACATAGTTTGTTGGTAATATTTCCTCCTCTGTAAAATCCTTGGTGCAGGTTTTCAAAGATGGATCTGAGGAACTAGAAAGTAATAAATCAGATGTTTTTTCTTCGATATCGTCATCCTCAATTTTGTTCATGTGACCAAAAGTCACTCTGTTGTTTGATGATTCACTAGCAGCAGATGTTTGCAGCTTTAGAGTAGTGTTCAAAATTGGATTTTTAGGATGCTTTCTGTTGTAAAGATCTATACATTCCTCAAATGAAAACTTTTCTAACACATCGTATTCGAAGGAATCTGTGGAGCTGTAGCTAGACGTTCCGGTTTCGTCTTTGGCATCATAGACCATGTCTCCTGTTGCATATGCAGCTTCTGTGCCTCTTATTGATCCTCCTAAACTCGACTGTGAGGAAACATTGGTCTTCAAAGGTTCCATTGGATACCAAACATCATCTTCATCCATGTTTTCATGGTCTGAGTTGTGTTCATCATCACTGGTTCCGGTGTTTATACTTGACAGAGAGGTCATATATGATGGAACATTAGACGCAATTGATGATCTTCTACCCAAGGAAAAGTTCTTAGGCTGGTGATAAGGATTATCAGTGTATTTTGAATTGTTGTGCTTATTGGAGGACATTGTTGGTATGCTTCATAGGGTATAGAAAGTCACTGTTGGTAATACTGTAAATTTTTAGCTCATCTCTAGTATACTAAGCTTATGTATTTCTCTTATTTGTAAATTTACTGCAGTTGTATGTAAAAAGCTAATAAATAAAGACGTTCACTTTAAATTATCTTTCCTTTTGCTTTGAAAAAAACAGATATGCTTAGTTTTATTAAAGTTCCGTTTTTTCTAATGAAAAAAAGAAAAGAAAAAAACGTGGACAAGTCCAATATTTATTTCACGCAAAGCAATTTATGGCTAATTTAGGAAATTGTCAAATGGACTGTTGGCTATATCAGTTTATCTCTGTTTCTTCAAAAAAAAAAGAAAGTAAAATGAAATTTATATATATTAGCCTATACATCATGGTCATTGTCACTAACTGGCTTTGAATGTATAGCATCCGATACTTTATTTAACATAACGCTATCAATCATTTGATGCGAGTGATCATTTGACATCACACCGGACTTACTGATGTTTGGTGTGACAAATAACTTGTTTATATCAAAACCGTCTTCATTATCTTGCTTTGTTTTTTTGTTTTTCTTCTCCTCAGAGTCTTGATCAGCTTCAGTTGCCTTCAGTTCTTCTGTTTCCTCATCACTTGTTTCTTCCAATCCCTTTAAGGATATGTCCTCTTCAACTATTCTGGACACCTCGTGTTTGTTTTCTGCCGCTGCCTTTAACTTATTGTTTAAGTCAGCCTTTCCGGTCAAAAGAACCACATCTGGTATTTCATAGTTGCTGTGAAGAACACTCCCGCCAGACATTGTGGCGTACCTGAGAATGGAACTCTCTAGACCAAAGCAATCTCTGTTTTTAGCGACAGGTGTGGACAACAACTTATATTTATTAGAGTGAGCTACATCACCATTAACGGATTGTCTAAGCTTATCATGCTCGTATGTCACATTGTTGTTTTTATAAGAGTTGTGTGTCATCATGGTAGTTCCATCATAATCAAGCGCCGTTGATGGTGCAGACATGTGATCAAAATCCTTTTTGCTTAAGTTCTTGTATGATTCATAAGCTTCCCTTTCTTTTTTACTTGAGTTTAAATACGTGGATTGTGAATGTGGAATATTCAATGAATAGCTCATTGGCTTTGGAGAGGTTATCATGTTCTTGTTCAGTTTCTGAGAGGCTGATGGCGATGAGGCCAAATACATCAATAAGTCTGCACCCATTTCTTTGTCTTGTGTTTTCCCCTTGAAATCATTAAAGTATCTTGTTTGTTCTAAAGCTGTGTTTGGCTTTTTAACTGTGGTCGTCTCTATGTTAACTAATGCTGACATGTCTAAGCTTGGCTCTTTCTCCTCCACATAATCAATCTCTGGCTTAACAGTTTTGATGAAATCACAATTTTTAAAGAATCTATCTCTGCAGTCCAATTCAGCAGGTGAGCTTTCCTCGTGGTCATCAGCATACCCTTCATGACTCAAATTAAAGGCCTGTGTTAGCTTGGCCAACGCCACAGGCTTGCTGAGAAGTTCATGCTCCTCACCATCACTTGTGGATTTATCGCTGCTTATGGATTCCGTTCTTTTCTTCATTAAAACTGGGGGTTCAGTTAATCTTGATTGTTTTTTATGCTTCTTTGTCGGTGACTCGTGGTCAACAGCTGTACTGTCATACTCAGAGTCATGTTGATTGTAAGGATCTATATCAAGAGTTGTCTTCTTCACTTTTAAGTAAGATTCCTTAAGTTTAGCTGTAAATTCCGGAACACTTGTCTTTAACAGATTACCATCTTTCTTTGACATGCTTTCAACTTGGGTTTATATATGGATATAGTTTATTATGCAAAGCAAACTTGTAATTAGTAATGTGTGGTTTTATTATATTTTTCTATAATTTTCTTATTCTAAGTGTTAACAAAAGCATAGAAAACATAATTGTAAACAAACACTCATAAAATTTACAACTAAGGCTTCCAACTAACCAAAACAAAAAAATAAGCAAACATCCCTAACTCAGCTTTTAAAAAAAAAATGTAAAAGTTGTAAGGGCCAAAGGTAACTTTGGAAAACACACAAATTGGCGCTAAACTTTTTGGTAGAAAAAAAATAATAATGATTGGAATTGTACTCATCATTGAATATACTATATCCAACACCAGTGCGAATAAACGGTAATAGACTATATAACATATAAACAATGTTCAGAAATCTTTTGATTAGAAACATAAGCAAGAAATTCAATTCCTTCAAAATCCCATATAACCCCAACGACAAGCTCCTTCTTGTTTTCACTTGCAAAAAATGCCAACACAGATCATCACATCAAATAACAAAACATGGTTACTATAAAGGCTCAGTCATATGTGAATGCCCACAGTGTCAAAACCGTCATTTGATTTCAGACCACATGAAAATATTCCAGGATAACGTTCAAAGCTTGACCTTGGCAGACATACTTAAGAAAAAGGGTGTTGAAATATCTTATGATATCAATGCCATAAAAGATAACGAGATTCCTGAGGAACTGAAAGAGACTATTCAAAACTTAAAGAAACAATCAGCAGTATCTTCTAACAGTGAATCTTTGCTTCCTGGTGATACAAAGGACAAGTAAATTTTCATTTTTTTTTTAACATGTCATATTGACTTAACTCTTGTACATAATCACTATTGGTAACAACAAAGCGAATAATCCAACTCCATAAATTACATGAATGTTAGCAGAATTAACAGTACCTTTTTTAAAAAATAGTTTTCTTTTAGAAGTATATTTGTTAGTAAATTGCTAAGAACTTTTTAAAACATTTCTTTTCTTTTTGATAATGACTTCACGTTTGGATATATTTTGTTTTTCTTTGTTTTATCATTACTCTAAGATTACGTTTTCTTTATTTTACTCATTTACTGCCTATAAGTTATTCATTTAAACGAAATTAAAATAAAAAATAGATAAACACAACTTTAAACGTAGACACAGTGTTACTCACAGAATACTAACCATTTAATTTGTAATATAAATAAAGAGTAACATCACAAATGACCTAGAATATGTTAGCAAAGAAAAACAGTATACATTCTCTGTAAAGTCATTAATCAATTTCCCAGTATTTTTAGTTGAGCCCTAATCAAGGTCCTCTATGATATACATACTTGCACTCTTTTCCTTGTTATAATTAATCCGTTCAAGTTCAAAATCTGTTATTTCAGAAACATCGACAGTTTTGGAAACAATCATGTTTGCTTGTCTGATGTATTCGGTTTTTCCATCTACATCATAAATGGTATACTCCTTGACAGCAAGGTCATCATCGCTCAAGTCCAAAAAGGTTGGGTTGTGTTTTAGGTCCATACCATGAACGATGAATTCTTTCCCCATGGCGCTTGATGGTTCCTTTGTGATTTCAATGTTTTTGTACTCAGATTCACATGCTGATGGCTTTTGTATTTTTTTAAAAAAGTTAGGATTATCAGAGTTTGATAGTTCCCTGGATACTTGTTCAGGAGTTGGAATTTGGACCTTGTGGTACATAGCCTTTAATGTTTTGTAGTCATCGAGCAAGGTTATTGATTTTTTGCTTTCATCGATTTTCACTATACCGTAGTTGTTTGGCTCTAGACTGTATTCATAGACCAATCCTCCTGAAAATGTGGTGAACATCAATGATGAGAACATAGCATCAATTTCCTCAAATTGTCTTGGCTTCACTTCATTGCAACCAAACTCAGAAAAAAAAACTGGCTTTGTGTAATCATGGTAAGCCTTCGTTAGCTTATCATATCCTGAAGTTTCAAATGTTTGATGGCCACACCATTGGTATGTATTGACCCCATAAAAGTCAACGGAGCCATTAGGGAAGTCCTCATGTTCACATTCTAAATACTTTGATAATGACACTCTGTAATCCAAATCATCTGCAGCTGAGTAACCAACAGGAACAGTTCTTGGTGAATGCTTGGACATGTACTGCTTCATATCACTGATAAGCTGCTTGACATATGGTGGAGAGTTTCTTGCAGATCTTTTATCATTGACTACTTCATTACCAGCAAAGAATGCCAAAGTATTGTTGTACTTTGAGAAGACGTCAACAACTTTGAAAACATGCTCCAAATATGAGGTTGTGTAAGTGGTCCATGGTTCGTATCTATTCAAATGTTGACCTGGTAATGGAGAATTGACATCAAGAACTAAGTAAATTCCAGCACTGGCCATCATTGTCATACAAACATCATGGTCTAAGTCTGGATTAACAGAATAAACTCTTATTGTGTTGACACCTAGATCTTGCATAAGTAAGATATCCCTAGCACACTTTTGTGGGTTAGACAACACATCTTCTTTGCTGTTGACTGCAGCAGCACCACCAGGTTGATAATCTAGACCTTTCAAGTAAAATGGTTGTTTGGTTATTGAATCGACAAAAAACTTGCCAAAAATTTCAATTGGATGTACAAAGGCATTGACTTGTAAAGTCATTAAGGTAAGTAGCTGAATTGCAGCTAAATGAATTGATCTCATTATAACTTTAACTTTATTAGTGGACTTATAAAAATTGATTGGGGTTTTCTACTTATTTAATTTGTAAAAAAGACAATGAGCATAAACACACCAAGTAACAGACATATATGATCATTGACAAGTTTAATCAATTACATTTAGATAGTTAATATAACAAAAAAGAAACCGTATCAAGAAAGACACTAGATAACATCTTCTTTCAATTAGGCCAAACCATGTGTACACTGGAAATTCTACAGTTGATTTTTTGATGCACAAAGTTAAATTGAGATGGCTTTGTGGTCACAATCATGTTCCTTTGTTTTACAACGGGAGGTTAATTTTATCTTTTTGTGTCAGAAATAATTTTACGCGTTTATCTAACTACGCAAGATTTGCTTAAAAAAAGACACATGCACTTAACAGACAGTTCACATATTAAAATCACTCTCTTATAACTGATATATATTCATTACATTAAAATGAAGTTTCCATCTTCTTCATGCACAGTACCTACATTGATTAAGTCATCCAAAGCTGTTAGAACGGCTTCTGAATCCAAGTTCAGTTTTTCTTCTATTTCCCTTCTTGGTACACCTGATCCATCAGAGTACTGGTGCTTAGCAACTGTTAAAAATTCAACAATTCTGTCTGCAATACTCAAGGTAGTATCCAAAAACAAATTCTTTTGAGACTTAGATGATCCGGATTGGGCTGATGAACCATTTGGTAAGTCACCATATTCATTTAATAGGCTTTTCGAAATAGCAAATTGTTGGCAGGCTTCCAAAAGCATATCAATGTGAGCGTTGTAGTTCATTACCTTTTGCATTCTAACGTATGACAGATTAACGTTGTTATTGGATAGTTTGGTAGCACCGCTAACTCTAACAAGATCCTTCTTTCTGAATTTATTATCAATTTCATCTTCCTTATTAGTTTCCTCTTCATGGTCCAAAAATTCATCTTCTTGATCACCTCCAATGATACCAGTATCGTTTTGCTTGTAGTATCTGACATCATAGGAGCCAGAGCTATCATCTATTCTGTAGACATTGAAACCAGGTTGGATACTTAAGTCTGAAATAAATCCTGAAAACAAAACATTGTTGATCTCCATGTCTTCGTACTTGATAACACTAGGTGCTAAACTCATTTCATTGAAGCTTTGGGATGCAAAATCATTGTTTTTTTCAGGCATGCTGGAAAAGTTTTTACACCAGTTCAACATACCTACAGAGATAGGCTTGGCAAGTCTCTTGGTAACAACTTGAACTTGGTCAGTATTTTCGGTGAAGCCACCGCCAAAATTATCAAAAGAATCGTTAGCAAAACTCATTATTTATATATAAGTACTTTACAGGGGTTTATACAGTGGTTATGTTTAATTTTCATAATAATATGTTTTTAAAAAGAAAAAAAACAAAATAATTTTTTCGTGTGTGTAATTTTGACGCGTTAAGATTTGAAAAAAAAAATCTATATAAATTTTGTGAGAAGAAATAGGCAAAATTTTCTATTTGTTAACTCCGATTGATTTAGAAACTGTTGTGGTAGCGTTTGTGCATAGGGAAATCACATAAAACCATCTAGAAGATACATTTTATGTAAGTAATAGTTTATTCACCCAAGTGTAAGTTTATTAAAGTTATATGAAACTAGTGTACATTTTAAAAACTGCCTGTTCTGTTAAATATATAAAACCAACACACCAATAAAAGTGGATTAAAACCAACAAATATGAAATGCAGATATGATAAGTATTTCACTTTTCTTTTTTTTTATTATACAATTTTTGTTTATCTCCGAAACATCAGGAAAAATCAGTTTTTTTTTTCAGAAAAAAAAGAAATATCACATCGATGGAGTTCTTTTTGAAATTATCTAATATATGATCATTTGAAAGGAAACGTGCAATTCCCCCAATAAACATGAACATTACATCTCATTTTAAACTGTTACTAAACATATCTGGTGACTATGAATCTGATGAATTAACCAGTATCGTCAATGATCTTCAAAAATTCGTTCAGGTAAATTTCACGAACATTGAAAAAGGTCAGCCAGAAAAGCTGGACATAGAAACCTCAAATAAATTATCCATTGGGGGACATCTACCTTATGCTTTCCTGAGAGAACCTAAACTGTTTTTATCAATCAAGGAAAACCTTCAAAACTTAATCAACTCAAAGAGCTGTGATCTTGAAGATATGAAGAATAACACAGACTCTCAATTGTTAATAATTTATTGGTATTGCAGAGTGATGAGTGTTCATTTATCTTTCTTTACACAAAGTGTACTGATGGCCAATGATCCTCAAGTTGATGTTTTACAATCTTTCTTCTGTGGTGATGAAGAAATTGCTCATAACCTGACATCAAACATAGAGGATGTTGCTTTGAAACAAAAGATTGCACAAATGTATTATTTAGAAAGTTGTAAAGTATCTGTATTATTACACAATGAACATTTATATGCTGGAAAATGTCTGGACAAGTATAACACCTTAAGTAACTTGGATTATGTTTTAACAGGTGCCCAGGTTCAAAGAACCAAGTTTCAAACAAAGTTCCACAATAATTTAATTATTCTGGCTGAAAGTTCACAAAATGAAGTTGAACTTGAAGAAAAGTTATTCAAACAAACCAATACATCTGTTGAATCTTTCCAATTGAATCATGAAACTTTATTAGAAAAGCCTGTATTTATTAAGAGTACAGACACCAATAATGAGAACGAGGATTTACCAGAGTATAACAACAAGTTCTTGAAAACTGTAGCAACCTCTGCCGAGGTACCTTCAAAGCTATCCGATCTGGATTTCAACAAGCAACCAAAACTAACTTTCTTTGATGAGATACAGTTTTTGTTGAGATTAGAGGCCATAAAAATATCATCTCCTGCCAAGGATCCATTGGTTGAACAGGAATTGATGGCCATTATTGAAAGATTGACATCTAATATTGATGGCTGTAACTCCCTGATCTTTACTTATACCTTATGGGAAAGATCATTGATTGAAACTGGTAAAGCAAAGACAATTGAAAGAGCCTTACTTCAAATGGAGCAATTAATCAATGATTTGCAAGATGTGAATTTCCAATTCGATAACCAATTTTTCTACTTGTTGCCACCAAGACCAAATTGGATCTTGCAAAGCCAATTGGCTGAAAAGTACATGGAGCTTGGTGTTGTCAAATCAGCAATGGAAATATACAGAAGATTGCACATGTACAATGAATTGGCATTGTGTCATTGTGCCATAGGTGAAGAAAAACAAGGGTTGACAATCTTGGAAGAAACCCTTAAGGAAAATCCAAACGAGTTTAGATCCTTAAGTATAATCGGTGATATTAAGCAAGATCCTTCTTACTGGGAGAGAGCATGGAACGAAGGCCGTTACACAAATGCTAAGATATCTTTGGCCAAGCACACTTTCTATAAGTTAAATGATTTAAAGGGTGCTTTAGGTCACTTTGAAGAGTGTAACATCATGAGATCAAACTTGGACAATATTTATTTGTACGGATGCATTGCCATGCAAGCTGAAGAGTGGAACAAGGCCAGACTTGCCTTCCAAAAGTGTGTTCAAATAGATGATACCAACATGAAGGCATGGTCCAACTTGGGTGCCGCATTGCTTGAGTTAACAATGTTTGAACAAGCACATTCAGCATTTAGCAAAGCCGTATCTTTGACCAATGGTAGTCAACATACAATGAAAAGCAATTGGCAAATCATCCAAAACTTGATGATTTTATCATTAAGATTGCACAGATGGAATGATGTTTTGAGTACTTATTCAAAGCTATTGGATACTCAAAACCTTATTGATATAGAAGTTATCCAGGAACTTTTTGAACAGCTGACTAATGAAGACAACTCTAAGAACTATCAAACAAAGTTGATGGCTTTGTTCGAACAAGAATTACCAACTAAAATAGCCTCAATGCAAACTCCTGAAATATCACAAGTTTATAAGATACTGTCAAGATATGAGTTGTTGCAAAAGAGACCTTGGAACTCATTGAATTATGCAGAAATATCATTTAGAAACGTTGTAAACAATGTTGCCATAACCACTGATAAGTCAGTATTTACAAAGGCTGTGGAAGAAATGGAAGATTTGTTATCTAGTTATGAAAACTTAGGTCCTATGGATGGCAGAATTGAAGGTTCCTTAGTATGCAAGAACTGGGAATACAAATGTAAGATGACTATCAAGCTGCTGATGAGTAAATGTGTTAATTATTGGAGCAGTGAGCCTGAATGGGATAGAATATTAGAGTTAAGATCTGATTATTAGATGAGTTTTTAATAGTAATTGATATAATTAAATCTTTGTCGGATATAAACTATATAGTATTTTTTTCACCAAAGAAATTTTCAAAAAAAATTGAAAAAAAAATTTTTTTTTTAAATTTAATTCATCTTTTCAAAAATCGATTCTTTTTCTTTTATATTCATATATAGAAGATGATTTAAAAGTATGAGTTCAAAAAAAGTATAACAACCCCAAAGAATCCTTCTCATAGTCAAATATTATTTTATTTTTTTGGACTTTTTATTAATAAAAGAATATGCTTAAATTAAGTCAAACTCTACGTCAATCAAGAAATGTTGAAAATGTTTTAAGACATATAAAAGCATTACAATTGGTACAAAACACTACCAAACCAAAGGAAGAGGTTTATACAGAACTTTTTGAAAACTTACCTAAGATGATTAAATCATTCTTTGCCAGATATCCACCTAACCTGAAATATAAAAAGACTTTTTCTTCCAGTATGGACCCATTGAAAAATCCATTCTTACCAAGTATAAATCCATTGACCAAAGTGTGGGAGAAACCAGACTACAACAAAGAAGAATACAAGATGATTTATCATATTTGCTACAGATACGGATTGTTGGATCTTTTGCCAAAGCCAGAAAGCTTGGCCAACAAGGATGGATTGAGCAACTTTGTTGAGCCAGTTACCAATGAAGTGATAAATTTGAATGCCCAAAATAAACTTGGAAGAAACTTGAAAATGGTTCAGGAGTATTCAAAGTTTGAAACTTTCTTCGAAGAAAAGGTTGATGAAATAAACATGAATGCAGTCAATGAAATGAAGGATATAATCATAATGAGAAAGGAAAAAGAAGAGAAGCAATTGGCCAAGAAAAAACAAATGGAAGCTGCCATTGCCAATATGGACAACATCATTGTTGATTGGAAGACTGATCCTAAGAAAAAGGAATTATACATGAAGAGACAAAAGATAAATGCTGCCAAGAAATTGAAGATATTTGCTTAAACATGTTGTGCTTTTTCTTCTACAGGTTCACCTTTGTTGCATTCCTACTTGTGTATAGATTACGTTATATAGTTGCAGAATAGTTTATTTATATAAGATTTCTAAATAATTCAACAACTAAGAAACAATAATAGGCTATTAACTTCTCGAATGAAATTGCTGTTGTGATGGTTCTTCATTGTACTTTTTCACTAATTTGTTTTTTTTTTCTTCCGCTTTATAATTATATTTTTGAGATAGTATAGCTAGGTAGTGAAAAAACAATCTAATCGATGTTCTTTGCTGAACTTTTGGGGTAATATTATCTTTAAATATATTCAGACAAAATACCAAACAAAGCGAATTTTGAAAAAAATTATAGCAGCGATATATATCATGATGAGCATGCATAAAAACCTGATATTTGAAGAAAATAATAAATACGAATCAAAAATATATCCATACTCGATTCTACAACTTTTGAAAAAGCAAAAAAGATTTAGTCTTCTGTTCAATCAGGGGAACTTATTGACCCATGTAACAGGCACAAATGCTCTAATACCCATAATTAACATATTTCTGGAGAAATACTCTCCTAAGCATGATTATAATAAAGTTTATTGTTGTTTAGGAACGCAGCTGTTCCATAGCTTCATATTGATCATTGAGTCGTTGAATGTATCACCATCAGAAGTAAAGGATGGAATACATTTCATATTGAATAAACAAAACATCTCAAATTTGCATAACATGAAACACTTATTGGCGTTGTTCCTGATATACTTGAAGCTGCTTTATAGACATACACCTGAAAGGTTTTTATCACTGGTAAAAGAAATAGAAGAAGATACAAACACTATATCCATTTTAGATTACGGAAAACTGGAATATAATAGTGTGCCAATTGCACACAGCATACACACCCTCGAGGATGGTGTATTTGATAAAGTTGAAATAATAACATTAATGAGTATCATAAGTGCATCGTCATTGTGGGAAATATAGCAATACAATCTATATAAATATACTATCATTATTTAAGTTTCCTTCTCTTTGTATCCATGGAACCGTCTTCACTGTCGTATGATACGTGTGTTCTTTTTTTGCTATTATCGACTGAGATGCTGTATGGTTTACCTAATTTTTTTAAGTCATTGAGATTCAAAAGATCAGGTAATATCATGTGTCTTATGTGGTTACCTCTTATGGCAATATTTTTCAGTTTCGTTGTGTCAGTAGGTGTTTTCAATACAACATTGTATAAAGTTATATTCATTTTGGTAAAATCAGTGATTTTTTGAAGGGTTCCGTAAATTATGTGATTATTTTTCAATTCTATTCTGACCTTTTCGTTTAAAACAGGGGTAAGTGATTTGGTGAGATTATCCTTGAAGTATGAAGGTGCAGTTATGGTCTTTGTATTAGAGGTGTTCATCTTTAGTGGTATTGATTGGTTAATTATTGGATTATTATCTATATGTCTTGAATGTTCAAGGTAAATTAGACAAGACGGAAGGGAAAAAAATGAGAAACGTTTTAGAAAAAAAAGAAACTGACTTTGAAGTTGAATGTTTATGATTTTTGGGTTTCTTTTTTTTTTTTTTTTGCTTTTATATTCTTCTGATATATATAACAGTTCATATATGAAGAAATATACCAAAGATATACAAACAGGATAATTAATTTAACAGAACATCTTGCTATTTTTACCGCAAAAGATGGAAATATTTATCTCTAACATTTCTAAAGGACAGAACATCCCAAAATTCATGTCTATAGATTTAATAAAAAATCAATACATCAACATTTTAAAAAAGAAAATCAATGATACAAAGTCCCATAAACTCAAAAACGATGCTTTGAAACTTACTCAAGCAAATACTGATCAAATCAATGATGCCATTCAATGTTATCTTGAGTGTATCAAAAATTTAGATTATAAGAACTCATTCAACAACATCCCGTACATGTGGAACTACTTCAACAGTTTGTTGACAATAGTGTTGACTATAGAAACACTCCCACCTAAAATAGCATTGCAATTTTCACAATTATTTCATGACACTTTGATCTATATTTTGGACATTTTTGATACAATAGA
>ERZ794949.445-NODE-445-length-13228-cov-135.942838_pt1 | contig 13228 bp, 8 predicted proteins | sample MGYA00511363_ERZ794949 | MGnify/ENA primary metagenome ERZ794949 (study PRJEB30137, sample SAMN04331402) | food metagenome | isolation source: T1 must sample point D1 replicate B | place: Australia: South Australia ...
GCAATCATTTGCAAATGTCTGTTTTTAAGTTTTCTCTTTAAAGGAGATCTAGCGGTTTTGACTGCAATTTTTTCAGCAACAGATAAGTTAGGATCAACTTCGTCAACATGAACTCTTTTAAAAGAATCCACAAAGTTTTCCCATCCAGATTTTTCAGCTGATGGTTCCCATTCCAGTTGGGATCTAACGTTTTCTATTCTTGCAGACATGACATCTGAAGATAAAATCGGATGAACTTTAGTTTCATATGAACCTTTATGTTTGTCTTCAATATCGGACATTTTTATATATTTATTTTTTTTTTTATTGATTATAAAGAAACAATATACTTAATATGACTTAAGATATGGTTTTCTTTTTTTTTGGTTCAATCTTATCATTTCTCTATAATTAATAAGATTGTAAGAGTTTCAACATAGAACTTTCTGGAAGTTTTTCATTCTTTTATATACTATTGAAAAGTAAAAAAAAAAATAGGTACTTAATCACTGATCAAAAAGAAACAATTTAATCGTCATTTTCTAAGCTTTTATTTTTTTATCAATTTAAGATTTTTGTTTGTGTTATCAAGCTATTAACCTAGATAAGCTGTATTAACTGTATTATTGCAGGCAATTTTTCAAATTTGATTAATAGCAGTTATGCTGTCGAAAAAAAAAAAATATGTCTACGGGCTTAATATGTTATCTTTTCAACAGAGAAAAAAATGTTATCAGATAGACGACAAAAGGGCTACTCTTAAAAAAATTGACGCTTCATTGTTCGCTTAATTGCTATGACTTTAAGACCTAAACACATGAATCACCTACCATAAAACTCCAAAGATAACGTTGATTACAGGCTATCACTATTCCGACGTTAATCTTGACAGTATTAAATACTGCTGCTGTAAGTATCTGCATTTAACGAAATGTTTGTCTTAAATCCGGCCTGTATGTATAAAACATTATTTGATACTTCTACGGCAATCATATACCGTAAGTGCCCTTTTTTTTTTAATAAAAATATACATCTGTGTGCCACGATACACTTGTGATAGCATTGCTAAAACAACTTACACCATCAGTTTCGTTCTTTATCAATTTTGTTGTGCTGATATGGCAAAGTTGAAATGAATTTGTATCACATGAGACCGTTACTAAAAAAAATGTAACAAAAGCGGAAAGAAGATTTTTGAAACACCATTTCAGCGTGATAAATGGCACATAGATAAAATCAAAAAGTGCTATCGTAATTGATAAAACTCAATATATTACTGCCTTCAAAACGTGAAATCTAACTTAAATCTATTTCTTTGTATTTTCAATAGGTGTGTGTGTTCTGTTTTTTTAAATGCCTTCATATTTCTTTGTTCAAAAATGCCTTTTTTTTTTTTTTACCTAGTATTTTCAACTGACATAATGAAATGACTAACTTGAATTATAATTTAATCGACCCCACTAGCCTTTCTTAAATTACTTTCTTTTTATCGATTAGAAAAATAAAGTCAGTTCAGTGCTAATATATGACTTTAAGTAATGTTTAGATTATTTCATTCGTTCAGGTTGTTGAGAATTTCTTAGTAGTTTAATCAATTAAAAAAAAAAAAAAGGAAAGACAGTCAATCTTTAGCTACTTTTCAACCGGAAACCTAAAATTAAACACTCTCGTAAAATATCTTTATACGTTTATATACAGCCATCAAGACTGGAATAAGTCAGGTGGCATACATGCTAAATCTTTTTTTTCTGCGATAATGAACATATACTATTGAGGTAGACAGTAAACAGAGATAAAGAAGTGAGGTAGACGGTAAACAAGATAAAGAAGTGAGGTAGACGATAAACAGAGATAAAAATTTGAACTGCCAAACTACTATACAGCGGCTGTATCTTTGTCTTATCGGAAAAAAAAAAACTGTAACTTCTTCCTTTTGTTTTGAATAACTGCTCAAAATAATAGTCAAATAAATAAACTTTGTTTACTAAAAATTGTAATTGCGACCTTGTAAATCATCTTTTCAAGCTGCTATCTTTAGACAAAAATATAACTTTAATGCTTATCAGTGAATTAAACTTTACACATGTCGTGAAAAAAAAAAAATGAATATGATAAAATACCGATAAGATAACAAAATTCAAGTAAAAATATATACTTTGAAAAGATATCTTATATTTCGTAAAGCAAACATATGGATAAACACGGAGACATCCTAATACATAATCCGTTATGATAAACGGAAAAAAAATATATGTAATCTTCATTGCTGGACTGTTAAAGATAACGTTCGGGAAAGTTCTAACTTTAATCAATGATTAGTATAGTGGCTTTGGGGAAAAAAAATATCGGTGTTAATTTTACTGGCTCTATATTTTAGTTTTGTGTCTTTGGAGGCACAAATACATTATTGGTAACAGAACTGTTAATCTTTGAGTAACCATCGTCAACTAATTGATTCTTTGAGTTTAAATAAGTCTTGGTGTCTTCAATTCTGGTTTCAAATGGCTTTGGAATGCTTTGCAATACCTCTTCATTGTATACATACAAATCATCTTCAATTTTATTTGGAATTGGCTTGATTTCAGTATTCAAAACTTGTTCAATCTTGAACAAATTAAATCTATCTTCCCAGTTCACTAAGTTGATGGCTAAACCTAAGTGACCAAATCTACCAGATCTACCAATTCTATGCAAGTAAGTTTCTGCAGACTTAGGGAAATCAAAGTTGATGACTACATTGACGGTGGAAATATCAATACCTCTGGTCAATAAATCAGTACATACTAATGTTCTGATCTCACCTTTTCTGAAATTGTGGAATACTCTGTTTCTTTCTTCAATAGGCATTTTGGAGTGAGAATAGAAACAAGATACACCTAGTTCTAAAATCTTCTTTGTTAGTAATTCAACTCTTGATATGGAGTTACAGAAGATGATACATTGATTTATGTTTAATTTGGAAAATAAAGTATTCAAGCAATGCAGTTTTTGTTTTTCTTCAACAAAACAATAAAATTGGGTAATACCCTTCAAGGTTAATTCTTCACTACCTTCCATCAAATTAACTTCTTTCAAGTTATCAGCCATGTACTTATCAATAAATGATTTAACACTTTTAGGGAAAGTTGCTGAGAATAAACAAATTTGTGTTTTTTGCAGGTTCATCAAATGTAATAAATTCTCTAATACTGGTCTGAAGTCGTTGTTCAACATTTTATCAGCTTCATCAACCATGAACATAGAACAATTAGATAAATCTAGAACACCTCTTTGAGTTAAGTCCAATAATCTCCCAGGAGTACCAACAACAATATTAATTTCCATTGACTTCAATCTGTATATATCATCCCTCAATGAGTTACCACCACATGACAACATAACTCCGATGGATTGCATATGTTTCGATAAAGTTCTGATTACTTGAACAGTTTGCATTGCTAATTCTCTAGTTGGCACAAGAACTAAAGCATTAACATCACTTTTAAGGCTCTTATTCTCTTTATGTAATTTATAAATGTTTTCTAATAGTGGAATAACAAAAGCTGCGGTTTTACCCGTACCATTTTTAGATCTGGCTATACAGTGGTAATGTTCAATAATAGCAGGAATAGATTGTTGTTGAATAGGAGATGCTTTTTCAAATCCTGCTTCGTATATGGACATCAAAAGTTCTCTGTTTAGTGGAAATTGATCAAATTCTTGTCTTTCAAACCCATTTATATCATCAGTTTGAACTCTTACATCTTTGCTTGGGATATTTATTTCATTTTTCCATCCGTTATTTTCCTGACTCATTTTGTATTATAATTTATATTGATTCTATGCTTAAATTCTTTTCTTTTTTTGGTTCCTCCTCTTTTGCGTATGAATTCTTTTTGTATTCTACTCTAAAGATTTTTAGTATATGGTATTAATTAATTATTGCTTTATAAATTGCTGTTGTTTTTTTTTTTTTTAATAAATAAAGAAAAATAATAATTAATGCTTGTATAAATTAATTGATAATATGGTTTTTGTTTTTAGGTTATCTGCTTTACTTCTTGTATATTTCATTGAATGATTTATTCAAAGATGTCCAAAAAAAAAAAAGGTTAAGGTGTGTTTAATGTGACTTTTGGGCCTATGGGCACAAAAAAAAAATTTTCTCTTACAGAATATAGTGTATCTTCAATAGGCAATTATTGCCAAAGATGCGCACAGCAGGGTAATAAACACTAAAGAACGCTACCGTGTGGTATTTTTCGGATATAATACACTTTGCGCTACCATGTTGAATTTTCGGATATAATGCAACATACGCTACCATGTTAAAGTTTTCGGATATAATGTACTTTGCGCTACCAGAAAACCCTTATTTTTACCCGGCGCATTCCATGCCATTAACCAAAAGGGAAATCTACCCCGAAAAAAGATTCTTTCAATGCCAAACCCAAAAATAAGCCAAAAATTTTTCATGGAATTATACTCCAAGCATAAAAAATAATAAAAAATTTTCATTGCTTATGGGAGCCACGAAAAATCAATAACAACATATTGAAACATAAATCCTCAGTTTAACAGGTAATACACAAGATTATTCTCATATCATTGATAAAAGTTGAGTTTTTTTTGATTATTTGAAATATTATACATATATATAACCAAAAAAAAACAGTAACAAAACAGTTGTATCTGATATATTGTATATTACTCTTACTTTAAGCGAACTATTAATCATATTTTTTTTCAAAAAGAATAATAATAGAAAACTCCACTTTAAGATTTAATACTATAAATATCATCTTAACAAGAATTATTGTTCATAACATGGCTGCTTCTCCTATTCTAAAAAAGGCTACTGCTCCTAAAGCTTCTTTAGGTAAAAAGCTAAATCCACTATCATACTTATTTTTCACAGTTGAAAGAAGTTCCAATAAATCTGAATTAGAAAATGCTTCTTTCTTAGATGATAAGTTTGTTTACTTATTAGCCTTCATAACCATTTACTTATTACTTCAAGTTGTTCCTGTTGTAGGTTTCCCAAGAGATTACAAATACGACAACTTATTGAACCCATTGAACTTTGCTGGATTTGATATCGACAACAAGGGTTCTTTAATTGGTTTAGGTTTGTTCCCATTAGTTGTTTCTGGTGGTTTCATTCAATTATTGACTGGTTGCAATTATCTAAACTTCAATTTCTCCAAGAAGGCTGATATCTATGCCTTCTCCAATCTACAAAAAATAACCACCATTTTAATCTCATTAACAATCACTTCCTTAAATGTCTTTGTTTTTGACAAAAACTTTGAAGTTGTTTCCTTATTAGGTAAGGCCTTGATTTTAACTCAATGGAGCATTGCCCAATATATAATCATCCACATTGTCGAATGTATGGATCAAGGCTATGGTTTTCAATCAGGAATTATGACTTTAGCTTTATCATCCTACGCTTCTGTTTTAGTTGAAAACTTATTAGGTGTTACTTCTTCTAATGCTGCCAACGGTAAATCTGAAAAGACTGGTGTTTTATTCTTCCTATTTAATGCCATCACCAGTACCGATTACTCATGGGTTGAATTATTCCAAAGATTCTTCTTCAGAAACGATTTACCTAACTTCTCCACTCAATTGATTTCATTGATTGTTGGTGCCGGTATTGTCTTTTGGTTCAACTTCAGATATGAATTGATCATCAAAAGTACCAAAATGAGAAATGTTCAACAAGCCTACCCAATCAGATTATTCTACAATGGTATTGTTGGTATTTGGATTTCTTTTGCCTTCTTAACCTTAGTTGATTACATCGTTATTAACACTTTATCTTTGGTACCTATTGAATTACCACCATTTGCTACTCCAATTTTAGCTTTAACTTATAAATTAATCCAAGGTGCTATTTTAATCTTCTTAAACTTATCTATTTCTCAACAATGGACTGTTTTCACCGGTTCTGTTAAGACTGCTATTGAACAATTCAAAGAACAAGATATCATCATTCACTCAAAGAGAGATTCTCAACAAGAATTAACCAAGACTGCTGAACAAGCTTCCCAAACATCCGCTTTGTTGTTAGGTCTTGTTGTAGCCATTGCTGGTATCTTTGGTTTCAGATTCCAAAACGATATTGTTTCCGGTATTGTTGCTTTTGGTTCTGTAATGACTTTATTAGAGTATGTTATAATTGAAATGCAAGAAAACGGTAAAGATAGTTTAATTTTCAAATCCCTAGGTTGGGCTTAAGAATTTGAATAACAAATTAAATAGCTTTGCACATTATAAAAAATAAGTTTGACTTATAATAAATAACTTAATGACATTTCATAACCAACGAAACTATAATTTATATAATGAATACAATATAATTTAAAGAAAAATAAAACTGTTTAGACTAAATGTCAATTTCTTGCAAACAAATACATCACCTTTTATTACAGCTAGAAAGTAAAACAAAACATACTCACTATATTATAATTCTTTATTTACAAGGAATTCATTTATAATAATTATATATAGATCAATAGCATTTTCTCTTTACTTTTTTGTCCATCAAGAAACTAATTTCATTTTAACCGTTTAATCTGCAATTATTTCTTTTCTACTATCTTTCTACCTTCATGAACACCTTCGGTGACAGTGGTTAATTCAACTGTATTATCTTTACTTGGATTTTCAACATTTTCTAATACTAAGTTGGTGAAGTATGATCCTGATAAATGACCCTTTGGATACTTTGCCATGTCCCATTTTTCATATACTCTATTTAGATTAGGATCAACCAAAGGCTTCAATGAGGCATCATAATCTATAGGTTGTGGATAGGTTCTGATTCTGCTTTGACTGAATACATATTTACCTGAGTATGGATCAACTTTACCTATACCCGAAGAACCAGTACCTTTGTGGAATCTATTTTTTAAATATTTTGTAGAGTTTGGTGCTAGTTTATAATTTTTATGCACTTTTTTATGAATAGACCACACTACTTCACCTGAGTAGTTTAGCTTGTAGCCAGCCAGTAGTGTTTGTGTTTGCTTCAACATTTTTCAATTATATATTGGTTTTTATGTATATTTGGTTTTATATCTCATTATTTCAATATACTAAGTTGTTACTAAATCTCAACCAATTGCCCAATTATTAACCTAATAGAAGCATTAGATGAAAAATTTTCAGAGCCAAGAAAAAATACGAGAGTTGAGCTCCGCATGAATTGCTTATGTCCGATACACAACATTTCTTTTTTTTTTTTAAAGCATTTTTTTTCCCTTAAGGTGAAATTACTTGATTGGGAGACTTTAGTGAAAATTCACGATTTTTCAAACTTTTAGAATAATCATTTAGAGAGTTCTTTTAAAAAATTGAATACAATCAAACAAGTTTATCAAACCCCAAAAAATAAAAATACGAACGAAATTACCATACATAAATGAGTAAAGTTGCGGAAGGTATTGTTGAAACCAAACCTATTGGGAAACCTGATCAAGAAGAACTTCTATTGACGAAATTAGTGCTAGGATACGATAATGATACAGAATATTTATACGAAAATGAAAACGATGTTAATGGGTTGAAAAATGCTATGAAAATGTTTGATGAATTTATAGACAATGAGGACTTTTTCAATGGAAATGAAAATGAAGTCTTCACAGCTGAAAACGAAGAGGAAGAAAGTGCATTGGACTTTGAAATTGATAATTCAGATGAAGAAAATGTTCAAGATGACGAGCTATTTGATATTGAAAATAGCGAAAATGAAGAAGAGGCTGTAGAAGAAGAGGAATCCAGTGAATCTGAAGAAGATGCTTGGAATGATTCAGATGACGAAAACATTAAAATCAACATATACCAAAATAAAAGATTGAGAAAATTAAAGAGGTCTTATGAAGAAACCGATATGATAGGTACCGAATACTCTAAAAGACTAAGAACACAATTTGAGAAAATATATCCTAGACCAGGCTGGATTGATGCTCCTGTTAGTGACGAAGATTCTGAAGGTTCTGATGTGGGCGTTGATGAAGAAAGCAATGAAAATGAAGTCAACGACTATAATGCCTTATTGAAATTGCTAAAAGAATCTAACAAGTACATGGCTAGTGTTGATAAAACATCCAAAATACTACCAACAGATAAATTAACTGTGCAAAGACTCAAAGATGTCAATTTCAAGCAAATATCAAAATCTGGTATCCAATCCATCTCATATCATCCTAAAAACCACAATTTGATCTTAACTGCCGGTTATGACAAGTCCATGAGAATGTATCATTTAGACAACACTGAAAATAATATTATTCAATCTGTGTTTTTGAAAGGAACACCTATTCAAACATGTCAATTCTACTCTGAAGTATCAAGAGAAGCTTTTAAAAATTGTAAATTAAAACAATCACAGAATAACAATTTAGTCTTTGCTTCTGGTAGAAGACGTTACATGCACAAATGGGATTTAAATGAAATAAACAACAATAACAACATAGGTATTTCCAAAATCAGTAGACTACAAGGACAAGAATTTTCTCAAAAATCCTTTGAACAATTCAAGTTAGGTCACATTTTTGAAAAAGAAGGTACTGATGGTTTGAAGTCACATGGTATTGTTGCCCTAATAGGTAGTAATGGTTATGTTAATATTGTAAATGCTACAACTGGTCAACTATACACTTTCTTGAAGATCAGTGGACATTTAATAGATATAGCTATTGATTACAAAGCATCTACTTCTAACGGTATCGATACCATCATCATTGCTATTAACAAACAAGGTGAAGTTTATGAGTTTAATATTTCTAAAAACTGCAACAACAAGGTTGAAAGATATTGGAAGGATCCCTCTGTATTCAATGTAACCACAATTGCTATTGGTGGTGGCTATATGTCTGACTCTTATTTGCATCCAGTCAAAGACATTGTATTTAACATCAAAAACGGTAAGATGTTTAACAACTTGAGATCTTCTAAATGGTTGGCCATTGGTTTGGAATCAGGTCATGTTTCTTTATACGACATGAACAAAATCAGACAAGATAGTAAAAAAATAGTAAATATCGGAAACGTCACTCCTGAAAACCATGATAGCTTTAAAATTATAGATAATGTTTTGACTTCTGTTTCCCAACTGGAATTCTCCCATGACGGTCAAATTTTAGCCATAGCATCAAGAGCTAATAAGGATTGTTTGAAGATAGTAAATGTTCTACATGGTAAGGTTTATTCTAATTGGCCAAATGCTAATACTCCATTGGGTAAAGTCACATACATGAAGTTTAGTAACAATAGTGAAGTTCTTGCCACTGGTAATCATCAAGGTAAAGTCAGATTATGGAAGATTGGTAATTACTATTAATTTGCTTATAATATATATTTTATAAAACTTTCAATGTGGTTTTTTCATAAATAAAGGAAAACATATTTTAACATTTAATACTAAAAATATATATATTTATTTATTTACATTTTATAAAAAATGTTTTTAGTATAAAAAAATTTAAAGTATTTACAGCAAACATTACTTAATTAAACTTAAATTATTAATTGTTTAAATGTAGTTTTGTTTATATGTAAACTTGAAAAAAACGTGACATACTATAAACAATTTTTCGATACAGCAAAAATCTCGGATATAAACCTGATAGCCCTATTTCCTTCTTCTTCACCTTAGATTTGAAAATCACCAACAGCAAGTGAATAAATACAACACACTTAATAGCTTCAATACAGTACCAAAAGTAGTTTTATTGAAATCAAATTGAAAAAATATAACAATAATTTGGGTATAAATTTAATTGAAATAAACATCAGGAATTATTATAACGAAGAAAGATATGTCAAGCCAACCCACATCTCCTATCAAAAACCAAACAAAACTTCAGCAAGACAGACAAAAGCTGAAAGATTTTTATAAAAATAAAGAAATTTCCAATACAAAGCTGAAAGCTAATGAAGAAATAGAGCAAGTTAAGAAGGTGATAAAAGAAAAAATAGAGGAACTGAAAAAAAACAATGAAAACATGGAAGTTTTTTCAAACCAAATAAACTCACTGGTCAAAACTTTTGATAATGTTGACCATCAACTGGAAACACTGAATTTTAAAGAGCAAGTAGAGAGTTTACTGAAAGATTTAGATAATTAGAATTCTATGGATTAGTCATAAAAGTGTTAGCCAAAAAAATAACTACTTCATGTGATTACTATATACATCATTGCACTACCGAAATAATTCGTAATTTAGATTAGAATTAGATTCTGTCTTATAGTAACAGCTATATTACGTACTTACAAATAAGTATTTTCTATTGACAAGTCATGTTTGATGTACTTCTAGACTTCCACTTGTCACATACATTTTCATCAAAACACGTGCACAAAGTCACGTGAAAACATTCTTTTATAAGCCTATATATTTTCCAAATTTGCCTGTTTGGCGTCTGAAATAAAAGGCTCTAAGAATCCTATACTAGTTTTTTTTTTAAAAAAAAACTAGATGATCTAAAGATCGATTTAAATGAAAGTAACCAAAGAATACATAAACATAGTTCAAAATTGTTGCTTTTGAGACTAAAATTAAATAATAAACATATATTTTTGTAATTTTTTTGGAGGAGAAAACAATTTAGATTTCATGTATTTTGAAATAATCATATTTGAAAAAAAAAAAATAAAAAATGAATAATATTTCTAAATCATCTAATGACAAATTAAAGATTTTCAAAGGTATTGTGGTGACAACCTCAACAATGTCCGAATCTCGATCTAATCAAGTTTCTAACATGATAATGGAGATGGGAGGTAACTACCATGTAGATTTTCCAAAAACAACCAATGTTTTGATTATAGATATTACAGGATTGCCAAGTTATGACACAATCTTAAAGTCCAAAAAGTACCAATATACTTTGACACAGAAGCTCGATACCATAATCATAGATTTTGAAATATTATCTATGATACACAGCTTGCATAAAACAAATCAATTGAGCAAAATACACCCTATTTTGCTGGGTGGTGGCAACGGAATTAGTGTAAAGAATGACGAGTTTTTGAAGCATATCATGTTGAATTTGTTGCGGATAAAGTACAGCATAAAACCATTTGATCTGCTGAAGAACAAAATCAATATTTTTTTTGGTAAATTCAACTCTTCAAATGAAATTCCAAATTATGTAAAAAGTATCAAGAACAACATGTCTGGCAAGAAGGCTATAGGATTAAATATAAATGAAAAGCACTATGTGACACAGATTTCGGATGAATCCAGGGACTCTTGTTTATTCATTACTGAATTAAATTCTGGTGTTAGAATAGCTGCTGCTAAAAAAGATAGAGTTCCAGTGGTACACATACAATGGCTAATAGATGTAATACAAAGAAACCTGATGATAAGTTACAAGCCATATATGCTGAATGAAGTAACTTCAACTGATAACAAATATTTATATGACAAGATGATGGCCAATAGATGCTGGAGAAATACTGACTTGAAAACATTGAACAATGACACGGCTCTTGCAAAGCAGGTTTTTGACGAATTTGAAATGATAGACAATAAAATTATTATAAAAAAGAATCTGAAAAATAAGTTGAACAATACAGTTTGGGATAAAATAATGAAAGCCAATGATTTACCGGCACCACGAGAAGACTCAGTAACTAAGGAGCTACCACAATTAGCTTTAGTTAGAAACAGTTTGGAAAGAGACGGCACTATAGAACAATTTGTAGTAGAAACGAATTATTTTAGTAACTGCCATATTTTGTCATACGGATTTTCACACAAGCATAACAAGATTTTGAATAAAACATTTGATAAGTTAGACTGCTCCACGTACAAAGCTTATTGTGTTGATGAAGGTACAAAAGAAAACGATGCTTCATCAATGGAAGCTGACTATGAAAGGAATTTTGGTGATCAAAGTAAAAAATGTATTATAATTATTCCTCATGATATGGATTTGCAAACGCTACCTTCTTTTTTGATTAAACAATATTTAAATTCTTTAAATTTGTTTGAACAAAACAAGTTAAATTGGAACTACACCAATACTTTAATAGTGACAGAGTTTCATGTAGAGAGATGTTTATTCTTCAAAAAGTATTTGGATCCGGATTGCTGGTCTTTGCCTTTTTTTAACTGTAACCTAAAGTTTTTAACCTACAAGGATAATTCTGAGATATTTAATTGGACAATGTCTGGGTTTGAAGGGGTTGAAATACTTCACATGAATAAGATAATAAAGCTTACTGATTCTTTAAAAGAACAGACCAATTTTGTATACTCAAAAATTTTAAACACTACAACGGATCTATTGATAGTTAACCTATCCAAAATTATGTGTGTTCAAAAGAACAAAACAGGGTCACTGTATGAGTCCACTAATAAATATTTAAACAGTTTTAAACCTGAAGAAGAAAGATTGTTTTCTGAACGTCAAGTAAACAAGAACATAGACATTGATTCTAATTCATATTTGATCAAAAAACTAAATTTTATCAGAAACAGTAAAAACCCTATTCCATCTGTGACTCCTGGATTAATTTTTCAGCTATTTTACAAGTTTAATAAATGTCAATTAGATCAGCTAAGCTCTTTTGACCAATCTACAAGCAACATTGTCAAAATAAACGATACAGAGTGGTGCATAACATGCCCTAAAAAAGAAAACTTTGAAACAAAGGAGTCAAGCGGCCAAAAAGCTGAACCATATGAGTTCTTGTTGCAAATGGAACCGAAGGAGAAATCTGTAGATATTTTTGAAAATGAAAAAATTTCCCAAGATCCATTGATCTTCCTAAGTAATAACTTTGCAAGACCAGAGGCAATGGATATATCACCAACAAAAAGAACAAATAAAAATTCTCCAATCAAAGATAATGGATCTGAGTATGAAAGTCCAAGCAAAAATCATGGCTCCATATCGCCTCATAAACTTAAGAAACAGAAGATTAATAGATCTCCTTTGAGAACCATGAGTGAGCAAAATTCCGACTCATCTAAAAAAGTCCTTACCAAAGAAAAGTTAGCTTATCTTTTTGATGGTGGAACAGAAGGACAATCTTCTCAAATAAGCTATGGACAAAAAAAAATGTCTAACACAGCAAATTCAAGATTAGATCATGTGAGTGGGAATGATCATGAAATCAACACGACGCATCACAGCTTATTAAGAAGAAGCTTAAGAAAAAGATCAACTAGATGATTGATTACCTAGCAATGAGAATTTTTTTCCCGATGGAAAAAGACGGAGTTATTTGCAGATAAGACAATTT
>ERZ794949.446-NODE-446-length-13205-cov-182.573156_pt1 | contig 13205 bp, 5 predicted proteins | sample MGYA00511363_ERZ794949 | MGnify/ENA primary metagenome ERZ794949 (study PRJEB30137, sample SAMN04331402) | food metagenome | isolation source: T1 must sample point D1 replicate B | place: Australia: South Australia ...
ACTATATACCCGGAGTTACTCCACCCGCGACCACCTGCGAGAAGTTACAAAGATTACAATCGGATATTATCTCTTTCAAGAATGACTTTTCTCATAGCCGACAACGGGAACACGGGATGATTGATGATTTTATAATCGGCAAACTGCGCATAATTCAATCTAAGAGGGTGAAAAAAAAAAAATGGCAATCTCCTTTCTCCAGTATTTAAACTCCATTAAAATGAATCACTGTAATTGACAAAAAAATATTGAAAAATTATTCGATTTTAAGAATTTTCAAGCCTCTCAAATACCCTAGAAACCTCACAGTTTATTATCAATACTTTCCTTTATTATATTTATTGTAAAAGTGCATTATCAAGCATAATTATACATTTTACACTAACAGATTTAATACTATAAAAAAAAATAAAACCAAACTTTTCAAATTTTTTTTATCTATTAATCATCTTATCTTCTTAACAAATTTTTTTTTAAAAAAAAAAGCAAGTTTTTAAATTATAAAATTTTAAATATTAGAAGCTAATAATCGTTTTTTATTTATTTTCTCAAACGAACTACTACTACAAATAAATACTTTTTGATCATTTCACATTTGCCTTTATTATTCACCCTACTACACTTTTGAATAATTTTGAATCATCTGTCGAAGAAAATAAAAAAGATAATCGATACTAATAAACCGTTGTTATTACAAAAAAAAAAGAAAATTTTTCTCAAATAAATCTTTACAAATGTCTACTGAATTAACTAACAAAAAAATCATATCATCTGATCCATACGATCCTTCTACAGCCAGAGATACTTACTCTGGTGGTAAACCATTCACCCAAGATGATATCGAAAACTTAAAAGATAACGAAAACATCTCTTGGGCCAACACTATGCCAAAGAGAGTTGGTTTATACAACCCAGACTCCGAATTGGATTCCTGTGGTACTGGGTTTGTTGCCAACATCAAAGGTCACCCATCTCACAAGATTGTCTCTGATGCCAGACCTTTGCTATGTAACATGTCCCACAGAGGTGCTACTTCCACTGATGGTAATGGTGACGGTGCCGGTATTTTAGTCGGTATTCCTCACAAATTCATGACCAGAGAATTCAAATTAGATTGTAATTTGGATTTACCAGCTGCCAAACAATATGCTGTAGGTAACGTTTTTTTCAAAAAAGACTCTGATTTGAAATCATCTATCAAGGCTTTTGAAGACTTAGCTGCTGAAACTGGATTGAATGTTTTGGGTTGGAGAGAAGTTCCAAGAGATTCTTCTATTTTGGGTTCTGCTGCCTTGGGAAGAGAACCTCACATCATGCAACCTGTTTTGGTCTTTGCCAAATTAGAAGGCCAAACAATTAGTGAAGCTGATTTTATTGATCAATATGAAAGAGAATTCCAATGTAGACTATACATCTTGAGAAAATTGATCTCTAAACAAATTGGATTACAACAATGGTTTTATGTCTGTTCTTTATCTAACAGAACCATAGTTTACAAAGGTCAATTAACCCCAGCTCAAGTCTACAACTATTACTACGACTTAACCAATGCTTACTTTGAATCTCACTTGGCTTTGGTTCACTCAAGATTCTCCACCAATACTTTCCCATCTTGGGACAGAGCTCAACCTTTGAGATTATTAGCCCACAATGGTGAAATCAATACTTTGAGAGGTAACAAGAATTGGATGAGAGCCAGAGAAGGTGTCATGGCTTCTAAGACATTTGACAAGATTGAACAAGATGTTTTAGCCAAGATCTATCCTATCATTGAAGAAGGTGGTTCTGATTCTGCCGCTTTGGATAACGTTTTAGAATTATTGATTTTGAACGGTGAATTATCCTTGCCTGAAGCCATCATGTTATTGGTTCCTGAAGCCAGTCATGGCCACATGGACTCCAACTTAAAAGCTTGGTATGATTGGGCTGCTTGTTTAATGGAACCTTGGGATGGTCCTGCTGCCTTAAACTTCACTGATGGTAGATACATCGGTGCCATGTTAGACAGAAATGGTTTGAGACCATGTAGATACTACATCACCTCCGATGATAGAGTCATTTGTGGTTCCGAAGTTGGTGTTATTCAAGTCAAGAACGATGTTGTAATCAAAAAAGGTAAGTTAATTCCTGGTGATATTTTATTAATTGATACTGATGCTGGTAAATTGGTTGATACTAAAAAATTAAAAGCCGGCTTTGCTAAGAGAAATGATTTCAAGTCTTGGTTATCAAAGGTCATCAAATTTGAAGATTTATGTGAAAAGACTTCCAAGTACATTCCTTCTCAACTTCCTTTGAATACCGAATTCAACAGCAGTAACTTACACCAAGACCCTAGACTATTGGCCAATGGTTACACAATGGAACAAATCTCTTTACTAATGGTTCCAATGGCCATTAACGGTAAAGAAGCTTTAGGTTCTATGGGTAACGATGCAGTTTTAGCTTGCTTAAATCAAGATCCTGTTTTGGTTTATGAATACTTTAGAGAATTATTTGCTCAAGTCACCAACCCTGCCATCGATTCTAATATGGAATCTACATTCATGTCCATGGAATGTTACATTGGTCCTCAAGGTAACTTATTAGAAATGTCTCCATCTCAATGTGACAGACTATTTTTGAAATCTCCAATTTTATCATGGCAACAATTTGAATCTTTGAAGAACATTGAAAAGGTTTATCCATCTTGGACTACTGCTGAATTAGATTACACCTTTGAAAAATCTGAAGGCTTATTAGGTTACGCTGCCACCATCGATAGAATTTGTAAAGAAGCTTCTGAAGCTGTTGAAGCTGGTCACAAGATCTTATTCTTAAGCGACAAAGCCTTTGGTGAAAACAGAATTTCAATTTCTGCTTTAATTGCCTCTGGTGCTATCCACCATCATTTAGTCAGAAACAAACAAAGATCTCAAGTTGCTATTATTGTTGAAAGTGCTGAAGCCAGAGAAGTTCATCATTTCTCTTGTTTATTAGGTTACGGTGCTGATGCTGTATTCCCATACTTGATGATGGAAACCTTAGTCAAGATGAACAATCAAGAATTAGTCAGAAATGCTAACAATGATGACATGGTCTTAGATAACGATACTCTATTGGACAACTACATCCACGCCATTGACAAGGGTATTATGAAGAACATGGCCAGAATGGGTATTTCTACTTTAACTTCCTATAAGGGTGCCCAAATCTTTGAAGCTTTAGGTTTGGATAATTCTGTTGTTGATGTTTGTTTTGCTGGTACTGCCTCCAGAATTAAAGGTGCTACTTTTGAATACTTAGCCCAAGATGCCTTCTCTTTACACTACAAAGGATTTGGAGGTAGATCTCCATACGGCTACGAATGTATTTCAAGATCTTTGAACTTACCTGAATCAGGTGAATATCACTGGAGAGACGGTGGTGTCAAGCATGTTAATGATCCAACTGCTATTGCTTCTTTACAAGATTCTGTAAGAAACAAAAATGAACACGCTTGGGACATGTATGTTAAGAAAGAAATGGAAGCCATTAGAAGTTGTACCTTAAGAGGTTTATTGGACTTAGATTACGATAACTCCAATGAAATTCCTTTGGACCAAGTTGAACCATGGACTGAAATTGTCAGAAGATTCTGTACTGGTGCTATGTCCTACGGTTCCATTTCTTGGGAAGCCCACACTACTTTAGCTGTTGCCATGAACAGATTAGGTGCCAAATCCAATTGTGGTGAAGGTGGTGAAGATCCTGAAAGATCTTTTGTTCATGCCAATGGTGATACCATGAGATCTTCTATCAAACAAGTCGCTTCTGGTAGATTCGGTGTTACCTCTTACTACTTATCTGATGCTGATGAATTGCAAATCAAGGTTTCTCAAGGTGCTAAAGCTGGTTCAGGTGGTTACTTACCTGGCCACAAGGTTGACAAACACATTGCCAAGACTAGACATTCTACTCCTAATGTTGGTTTGATTTCTCCACCTCCTCATCATGATATCTACTCCATTGAAGATTTGAAACAATTAATTTATGATTTGAAGTGTTCTAACCCAAGAGCTGAAATTTCCGTTAAGTTAGCTTCTGAAGTTGGTGTTGGTATTGTTGGTGCTGGTGTTGCTAAGGCTGCTGCTGGTGATGTTACCATTTTAGTTTCAGGTCACGATGGTGGTACTGGTGCTGCCAATTGGTCTGAAATTAAGTACACAACCCTACCTTGGGAATTAGGTTTAGCTGAAACTCACCAAACTTTGGTTTTGAATGATTTAAGAGGTCACTGTACTTTACAAACCGATGGTAACTTAAGAACCGGTTTCGATATTGCTGTTGCTGTTTTATTAGGTGCTGAATCTTTCACTTTAGCTACTGCTCCTTTGATTTCCATGGGTTGTATCATGTTGAGAAAGTGTCACTTGAACGCTTGTGCTGTTGGTGTTGCCACTCAAGATCCTGATTTGAGAGCTAAATTCAAGGGTATGCCAGAACATGTTATCAACTTCTTCTACTACTTGGTCAATGACTTCAGAAAGATCATGGCTAAGTTAGGTTTCAGAACTGTTGATGAAATGGTTGGTCATTCTGAAAAATTAAAGAGATACTCCAAGACTACCACCAAAAATATTAACATTGACTTAGATCCTATTTTAACTCCTGCTCATACTATCAGACCTGGTGTTGCTACTAGATACACCAAGAAGTTAGAAGACAAGATGTTTGCTAGATTGGATAACAAATTAGTTGATGAAGCTGAAATCACCTTAGATAAGGGTTTACCAGTCAGTATTGATGCTTCCATTATTAACACTGACAGAGCTTTGGGTGCCACTTTGTCATACAGAGTTTCTAAGAGATTTGGACCTCAAGGTTTACCTCAAGATACTATTGTTGTAAACATTAAGGGTTCTGCCGGTCAATCATTTGGTGCCTTCTTGGCTCCTGGTATTACTTTCAAGTTAGATGGTGATGCTAATGATTATGTTGGTAAAGGTTTGTCTGGTGGACATATTGTCATCAAGCCTCCTCAAGGCTCCAAATTCAAGTCTGATGAAAATGTTATTGCCGGTAACACTTGTTTCTACGGTGCTACTGCTGGTAAGGCCTTTTTGTCTGGTTGTGCCGGTGAAAGATTTGCCGTCAGAAATTCAGGTGCTACTATTGTTGTTGAAAAGATTGTTGGTAACAATGCTTTCGAATATATGACTGGTGGTAGAGCTGTTGTCTTATCTCAATTAGACTCTTTGAATGCCTTCTCTGGTTGTACTGGTGGTATTATTTACTGTTTGACTTCTGACCAAGATTCCTTCAAATCCAAGATTAACTCAGATTCTGTTGAATTACACTCTTTGGACGATCCTGTTGAAATTGCCTTTGTTAAGAACTTGATTCAAGAACATTATCACTTGACACAATCTGAATTAGCCAACAGAATATTAAACAACTTTAACCATTACTTATCTTCATTCATTAAGGTCTTCCCAACTGATTACAGATTGGTTTTAGAAAAGGAAGCTAAAGAAGCTGCCGCTGCTGCTTTAAGAACAAAGAACGCTTACTTGAAGAAGTTAGAAAGAACCGAAAAAGTTGCTGATGCCACTAATGGTGAAGTTGATGTTGCTGCTATCAAGAGACAAAAACTAGCTAAGGCTGTTGTTTCTTCTCACAAGAACACCTTGCACGAAGCTAAGGTTGCTGATCTAGAAGACTCTATTCAAGATGCTGATCAATTAGAAAAGCAAGTTGAAAAGTTGGATAAGATTAAAGGTTTCAAGAAATACAAATTAAGACATGAAGCTTACAGAGAAGCATCTGCCAGAACTGATGATTGGAATGAAATTTCTGATGCCATCACCAAGAAGGATGCTAAATACCAAACCGCCAGATGTATGGATTGTGGTGTCCCATTCTGTACTTCTGATACTGGTTGTCCAGTTTCCAATGTTATTCCTAAATTCAATGAATTAGTTTTCAAGAACCAATGGAAGTTAGCTTTAGATAAGTTATTGGAAACCAACAACTTCCCTGAATTCACAGGTAGAGTATGTCCTGCTCCATGTCAAGGTGCTTGTACTTTAGGTATTAATAACGATCCAGTTGGTATCAAGTCTGTTGAAAGAGTAATTATTGATAACGCTTTCAAGGAAGGTTGGATCAAACCACAACCACCTGTTCACAGAACTGGAAAGACAGTTGCCATCATTGGTTCTGGTCCATCTGGTTTAGCATCTGCTGATCAATTGAACAGAGCTGGTCATTCTGTTACTGTTTATGAAAGAAACGATAGATGTGGTGGTTTATTAATGTATGGTATTCCAAACATGAAGTTAGACAAGAAGATTGTTCAAAGAAGAGTTGATTTATTAGCCGCTGAAGGTATCAAGTTTGTTGTCAACTGTGAGATTGGTAAAGATGTTACTATTGCTGAATTAAAATCAAAGCATGATGCTGTCATCTATGCCATTGGTTCCACCATTCCAAGAGACTTAAGAATTCCAGGTAGAGACTTGAAGAACATTGACTTTGCCATGACTTTATTGTCCAAAAACACCAAGGCTTTATTAGAAAAAGACTTGGAAACTGTTCAAAAGGCTATCAAGGGTAAGAAGGTTGTTGTTATTGGTGGTGGTGATACTGGTAATGATTGTTTAGGTACTGCTGTCAGACATGGTGCTGCCTCTGTTGTTAACTTTGAATTATTGCCTCAACCAGCCAAGGAAAGAACTAATGACAACCCATGGCCACAATGGCCAAGAATCATGAGAGTTGATTACGGTCATGCTGAAGTCAAACATCATTACGGTAGAGATCCAAGAGAATATTGTATTCTATCGAAGGAATTCATCGGTAATGAAGAAGGTGAAGTTTCCGCCATCAAGACTGTCAGAGTTGAATGGAAGAAATCACAATCTGGTGTTTGGCAAATGGTTGAAGTACCAGGCTCTGAAGAAATATTTGAAGCTGATGTTGTTCTATTATCTATGGGTTTCGTTGGTCCAGAATTAGTCGAAGACCCAGATGTCAAGAAGACCAACAGAGGTACCATTGGAACTGTATCCGATGCTTCATACTCTGTTGATGGCTCCAATATCTTTGCTTGTGGTGATTGTAGAAGAGGTCAATCTTTGATTGTTTGGGCTATTCAAGAAGGTAGAAAGTGTGCTAGAGAAGTTGATTCTTATTTGGTCGGTAACACATTCCTACCAGGAAACGGTGGTATCATCAAGAGAGATTACAAGTTACTTGAAGAACTAGCAGCTCAAGCTTAAATGAACAAATAATGAATTTAAAAAAAACAAAAAACAAGAAACAAATTTTCAGGAAAAGAAACAAAAACAAACCTATTTATTAAAAAATAACAGAAATCAATTACATGAAGTAACCTACAAAATAAAGGAAACATTATAAAATTAAAACAGAAAAAGGAAAGAACACTGGTGTACTATAGAATATGACTAGAGGTAAAACAATGAAGGGTAGTAGCTTCTTTTGCCTTCTATTATCATTTTTCTATATGCCCAAAACATCTATTTATTTATTCAATTTGGTATATATTCAGAAATTTTAATTGAGTTATTTTATTTTCACAACTGTCTTTCAGCTTTCATTTAATTTTTGATTCAATTGATTAAATATGAATAAAAAGGTGTTTGGTAGCGTTAAGCTAAAAGCAAGAAAATAAAAAAAATTTTATTTTGCCGCTTTTTCTCTTTTGGGATATTTCGTCTGGTGTAAATTCTGTTTTGGGAAATTTTTTTTTTTTCTTGGAGAAGTCTTCGTCTTTATGAAGATGGTCAGTTGTTCTTATTGCCAAAATCTAATAAACTCTCCAAAGAAAAACAAGATTAAAATAATAAATATAACAATTAGATAAAAATGTCTTGGGATGATGAAGATTTTGAAGTTTCTGTTAACACCGCTGAACCTATTTTAGAGTCTTGGGATGACGATTTCGCAGATGATGTTGATATTTTAGCTTCCAAGGCCAACACTCCAGAACCAAAGAAAACTGCTCCAAACACTGATAAAGCCAAAGGAGGTAAGAAGAAATCTGATAAGAAGGATGAAGAAGTTCTATTGGAAATTGATACTCTAGACCCAAAGACCAGAGCCGATATGATGAAGAAGGCTGAATTAGCTGCTGATTTAAACAATGCTGCTGACTTATTTGAAGGCTTAGGTGTCTCACACGACCATCCAAGGGCTAAGTTCACTGAAAAGGACTTTGAAAGCTCTTTAATGAAAAAGGCTTCTTTCACCAAAGATACTCCTATTGAAACACATCCATTGTTCACTCAATGTGAAACCAAGAAGGATTGGGAAAATTTGAGAAAGGCTCTGTCCCAAGCTGTTACCTCCATGAGTGAAGTATCTGCCTTAAACTACAGTTCTTTGTTAGCCATTGATTTAATAAGAGATGTTGCCAAGCCATTACCAATTGAACAAATTAGACAAACCATAGCTACATTGACTGTTTTCATGAAGGAAAAGGAAAGAAAAGAAAGACAAGCTAGATTAGCCAGAGTTAAAGGTGGTACTGCTTCCGGTGGTGCTGGTAAAAAGAAAGCTAAAGGTGGTAATGCCAATATGGGTGCTATGAAGAAGAGTTCTGAATTTGATATGTCTTCTATTGATGATACCTTTGAAGATTTCGGTGATGATGACTTTATGTAAATTGCAGGAAGTTAATAGATATTAGTGTTATATAGCTTTTAAATTAATACATTTTTAGCTGAAGACTATTATAGTTAGCATTATTAGAAATACCAGGTCTCTGTGTAGTTGATTGTCAAGCATTATGCGCAAGTACTATTGATGGTGATAATTAACCTCCTTGAAAGTTTCTTTAATCAATAACGTATTTGTTCACTGATCAAAATTACGTTTTCAAGTTTTTTGTTCACAACCCTCCTAACTAAATATTACGTCTGAAAAATTGTGTATTACCCTTTTCATTCCTTGATAAGATGTATGATTGTATGGGCGGATTTTTCTCCCTCCTAACAGTTCCTTCAACGGACCAATTTATTTTTTTAAGGGGAGAATATTCTATGTAGAATACTGCCACAATTAATAGTGACTGAGAGTGTAGTCTGACTTTGGTTTTAATGATGACATCAATGGGATGGATATTATTTTCTTAGTTTAGGGGAGAACAGAATTGTATGGTGTATATAAGAGAGGAATGATTGGGTTTCAGTATTAATGGTTTTGATATATACTTAACTGTATTATTTAAACAATTAAGAGAAAAAACAGCCCCATAACAAAACCAACTAATCTCCGATAACAATGTACAGAGCCAATCAACTATTAATCAAATCCTCCTTTAAGCAAGCTTCTTTAAAGCTTGCTAGATCCCAAGCTAGACCAGCTTTGTGTTTTACCAGAGAATACAGCATCAAAAGTAAAATTAATGACACTTTACATGATTTAAATGAATCCACTAAAGGTGCTAGTAAAATTATTGAAAAGACTGAAGACTTGACACATAAGGCTAAAACTACTATTACTAATGCAAAGGAAGCTATAAGTGATTCTACTGATGACTTAAAATCCAAGGCTCACGAAGCTAAAGGCCAAGTAAAGACTGAAGCTAAGCACGCAAAAAAGACTGCTGCCAAGAAGGCTGATGAAGCTGCCGACAAAGTTCAAGACAAAGCCGATGAAATTAAGAAAAACTTGAATTAAAATGTTTTTATATAAGCCATAAAGATATTGTCAATTAATGTTATATGATGAATTAAGAATATCCTAGAAATGAAATTTCTGTAAACACAGTATATTTCATTATTTATTTTTTTTTTTTTATAATTTGGTTTGTGAAGAAATCATTTCTTATCAAAAACCTCTACATAATTAGAGGGTATATATCCAACTTCTCCTGCTTTGTTTCTTGCTTTCCACCAGAGACTTTCTGAACCTGTTAGTGAAGTATTTGAAAGGATAGCTATTATTTGGTTCTTTACAATCTTTAATTCACCTTTTTTAGCATCCTGCGGTGTGTAGCTGTATAGGACTTTGGCAAACTTTGCTTCTTCTGGATTTATGTTGATATTTCTGTCTATTAAAGAACTCTGTTCATTAAGAATACCTGACATTACAACTTTCTTGCAAATATATGGAACACCCAATAGCAGGCATATCACCATAATTATCCTTTTGATACTGCTTCTTTCTTTTGCGTTTAATTTCCGGTTTTCCCTAGAAATCATCAAAGCCCTTTTAATAAACATTATTGCAGTTCTAATGGTGCTTTTAAAATCTTCCTTAATATTTCTGGCTTGATGGTTGATTTCCCGGAATGTGTGCATTATCCCTTTAGCTGCCAAGTATGATGACTCTATTAATTGGGTTGTGCTACCTATAGTAACTAATACTGTTTCTAACAGACCAATTGACTGTTGTAATCCAGAAGGTAAATGTCCGGTGCCTCCACCCATAAGCATACCTGGTCCACCCATATAAGGATTTCCCATTCCTCCTCCGTACATCGGGTATGAATTCATTCCAAAGTTTGCTCCTCCTAGCATTGAGCCGTATGGATTAAGACTTGTTGATGAAGATAAGGATCTCGGTAGTTCAGGTGTTTGTGTATTTTCGTCACTCATTTTAAATCAATACTAAATCTTTAAGAGCTAACTTTTTATTTATTTTTATAATGTTAATAAACTTCTTACTTGGGTTGTTTAAGGGATGGGTCTCTTAAGTATTAAACCATAAACAGCATAATAACAGCTTTTTTGTTTTTTCTCATTCGGACATAAACATATTTCACTCTAATTTTTTTGTTAAAAACATAGCAATAATAACAAATTATAACTAGCAGATGTTATAACAGCATGAAAAATATCAATTATGATGTTAAGATTAGGTATATACATAAGTTTGGTTAGTTTTTAATTTTTTTTTTGAAAAAAGAGAAATGCTTAAATTCCATCAAAGGTTGTCACCACTGTCAATTCTTATAGGTAGATTCAAGTTGACACCTTTCTTTTTTACGTAGGAACTATTGCCTCCGTTAGTTGAAGAGCTAGTAGATGAGATAGTTGACATTCTTTTATGACTGGCTTGGTTAACAGAAGTAGAATGCTCAATTCTAGAAGTATTTCTAGATTTTGTCATTTCTTCCAATTGATGCGGATCTATCTTTGATAATCTGTTCTTTTTGACGTATAAAGAACCGGATCTTCCTAGTGCTGGTGCACTCTTTGGAGTCAAGGATCTGCATTCAGAGCTCATATCAGAAAGTTGATCTTCATCTTGAACGATCTTTTCGTTCAAATTTTCATTTTGATCCGTTAGTTTAGAAATCATTGCTTTGTATTCATTAATTTTACTTTCTAAATTATCCACTTTTCTGTTCATTTGCGTTTCTAATGATTCTTTGGTTCTAATGGTATCATGCAATGTTTCATAAATCATCTTGTCTTGAATTTGTCTTTGATCGTTCATAGCATAACGAAGTTTATCATTTGTTAGTTTCAATTCTTGTATCTGCAGTTCCATTTGTTTCATTTTTAATTCAACTTGTTGTTGCTTTAATAAGTTTAATTGCATTTCCGCATTGATGTATTCTTGATCATCTTCTTCATCCTGTTCAACAAGTGCTCTACTTGATTTAGCTTTTCTTAATGATTTTCTGTTATTAGCATGTCTGTTTGTCGATCCATTTTCTGAGCTGAATTTTGTGGTTTGAGGGCTTTCATTTGATGTTAATCTTTTGTGAGCATCCCTGACCGGCAATGGAACTTCTTCCCATGAAAGATTAGAGAAATTAGAAATATGTGACATTCTATTGTCTACTACATCCGCATAAGTGTATCCAATAATACCCATTCCGTTCAATTCTTCGTCGTGGTAATTGTATTCTGAGTTGCCTCCATATGAGGGTTGTAAATCATTAACAGATTGAACCAATCTTAAAGATCTTTGTCTTTGATGTTTTTTTTGCTGTGATTCATATTGATGTAGGTCATTTTGTAAGTCTTGAGAAGTCATTGATAATTGTTTATTATGCTTAGAGTAAAAGTTTTTCTTTTTCTCATCCTTCTCATATCTAATTATGTTTATATTTTCATTTTTGTTTTCTTCTGAATCAGAAGAAATTTCAGAAATTATGCCTGAATTTTCACATAATTGTTCAAATTCGCTTGGTACAGGGTTTTGTAAGTTAGGAGTACCTATACTTTCACATTGATCTTCATCAGGTAATGAGCCAGCAACATAATCAATATCAAACTTCTGCGATAGTACTCTTGGCGTAGGTAGGTCAACTTTAGTAGATGTTGTAGAGCTTATGTAAGATTTATCAGTATTTGAATAATCTACAGATTGGTTTGGTATTGAAGATTCTTTTGCAGGTATCAAAACTTTTTGAGGTTTTAATACTTTTGGTTGTGCTGGCTTTTTTTGTTCAGTTACATGCATTTTGTTGAATGTTAGTGCATTGGATAATAAGTCTGACAATTTTGGTTGTTTACCTGTTTTAGAATTTTGACTTGTGTACAGCTTACTTGTATCGTTATTATTTTTGTTGTTATTCATATTTTTAAAATTTAAGAATCCTAATGCAGAAACGTTATTGTTAACTGTTGATGTTGGACCTGTGGTGGTGAAACTATCACTTAATCTTCTGTGGTTCAAAATGTTATTGTCTCTTGAGGCTGATAAACTGTTAGATCTTTTTTGTTGAGAAGCACCTAAAAAAAAAGTATTTAATAAATTTCCATTGGCATTTTTCACATTATTCTTTGGAACAAATAGTTGATCGGTCAAGTCGTTTTCAGAAATTGATCTGGATCTCCCTCTTCCTCTTGACATTTGTTCATGTTCTGTGTCTAGTAAATAGTTGTCGAGTTTACTTAAGGAAGTTGTAATGTTGTTGTCTGTATTTGAAGCTTTTCGAGGAATAAACATGTTGTTAGCAAGCCATCCAGACTTGTTGTCCTCCGATTTGTTCATTTTGTGGGGAGGGGTTATTTCTTATTCCTTGGTTTATTACTGCTGTAATGTTTGTTTACTTGTTTATGTTCTTGTTTTTTCTCTTCATTCACCAATGTATAATTTGTTGTGAAGTTTTTTTTTTTTGGGCGTGCTACAAAACAAATGGTTGATGTTAGATGAAAGACGGGATAGCTGTTTACACATACATTTCCTAATTGGGACATATGGTGTAAACAAGATTTAGAACTGCTTGGTAGCGGCATTGGATAAAACTGTTTGGTAGCGGC
>ERZ794949.448-NODE-448-length-13170-cov-4.058254_pt1 | contig 13170 bp, 2 predicted proteins | sample MGYA00511363_ERZ794949 | MGnify/ENA primary metagenome ERZ794949 (study PRJEB30137, sample SAMN04331402) | food metagenome | isolation source: T1 must sample point D1 replicate B | place: Australia: South Australia ...
TTAATTATTGTGACTTAATGCAATAAAGGACATCATAATTTCATAATAGTCAGTGGGTTAAAAAGCAAAATTTTTTAATCATCCAACCCTTCATATATATCACTTCTTTTTATTGACATTTCTAGTCATATAAGGTGGCAGGTACCTTCCAAACAGTTGCATATCCAATTGATCAAACACACCTGATATGTACATTGTATCTGGCTTTTCATCTTCAATATCGTTACTTTTTTTTGTTTCAGCCTCGGAGCTTTTCATCAAAAACATTGGCGATGCCTTGTTTTCCACTCCTTTCTGAGATTCTTCCATGACTTGCTCATCGCTAATGACGTTCACTGGACTCATGTGTATGTCAAATGCGGGGTTGTTGACAAATGTCTCACTGCTTATCCCAAGTCCAATGTCCTCCTTCTTATAGTTCATTTCTTTCGCCTCATTCAATCTATTTTCTTCATTATCCACTCGTTCTTGGATCACGGGAAGCGGCAAGTTGTTTCCACTTACAGTGTCAAACATGTGTGGCACATACACATTACCATTAGTGGACCCTTGACTGTTCTGTGTATTTGAAGGATACATGATATTGGATGCGTATGGTGTATTCATTCCACTGTAAGGGCTCTCCTCCATCATCTTCCCATTTGGAGTTAACATGCTTTGCTGATTTAACTGAAGTGCACTGGATTTTTGATCATTATTATCAGCCATCGAGATTCCAACATCAGTGGTATAATAGTTAGATGGGGGATACTCAGCAGCAGCAGCTTGCATAAACATAGACATGGTGTCTGATAACGGGGTTCCTGCGTACTTCTGTGAACTTTCTGGTTCATTTTTTTGAGAGCTCACATTTTTAACATCATCTTCATTTGTTGTCCTTGGTGTTTCATTTTTTTTGAAGCTCATTTCCATGTACATTTTGGTTCTTTTGTTCAAGCTATCAAATAGTGTATTCAATACATTGTATGTTCTATTTGCTGCCTTACTTGACCCTTTCAAAGAGTTCAGAATAGTCTTGGCAACAACACATAGACGATTGCATTCGTTGTAATCCGCTATTTCTTCAGAGTTTGTCATATCAGGTGTGGACTCGTGAACATAAAACAACAATCCAGCCACAGAAAAGAAAATGGTATAAATAGAAAACCAGTGGTTCCCATTCAAAAGCTGTTTTTGAAGCATTTCTTTTGCTAGCAAGATCGCCTTTTTGGCAACATTCTTACACATCTCAGCTCTCTTCATCGACAGCTCATCATACTCTGAACTTTGCCTTTTATCCAAAATCAAGTAGTGAATGAACGGTCTATACAGAACAATCTGTACCTGCAGGAATGAAAAGTGTAACAGTCTATTTGCCTTGAACAGATACTCGTTTGGAATCTCACTCTCCTTTATACCTGGAATCAAAAATTTGGGCAATTGTCTTATCCAGTTGTCAAGTTTGATTTCCAACTCCGTTACAACTTTATGTGGAATCACATTGTTGGTTTTCTTTACTGGATACAACTTATCCACAACCTCTTCCAAAATCATCAAAAGCTTTGTGTGATGATTGGATATACTCACACTGTTGATGCTTTTATGTGGGTCGTAATCTTGAGGAAGCTTAAGCCCTTCATGTGTTATGTATTCATCCTCATATTCCAAAGGTAAAGTTTGATCAAAATCCATATAAGAAATAGCCTTGGGAAGCCCCAACATGTTATTGACGTAGATGTCCATCTTGTATATTGTAAAAAATGTTCTTTTTCTCATTTCAATATCCAATAGAGAGTAACCTGGAGTTCCCTCAGGTATGAATCTATGGTAACCCTCTCTTAAGGCAGATCTCATTGCAATTCCTATGTATATGTAACATGTTGATAACCTAGCAGAGCATTGCAAAAACATAAACAACATGACAATGGTTTGTATAGAGTTGATATCAGTACAGTTACTTAAATCAATCATGTTTCTAGCTGCTAAAAAGAACCTGTAACCTTCATCATCTTCATCTACAGCCTTTTCTGATTGAAAGTTAATCCCATCTTTCTTGTTATCAAATAAGGAACCGATAGCCATTACTGAATACAAAGAAGGCAAAAACTTAACCAATTGTTCATCATATTCATGTGGCTCTAGAGAATACAATCTATGCAAGTTCGCTATGAATGTTGGTCTATGATAGAATCTAAACACAACAAAACTTTCTAACCATGCATTTTCTATTAGGGTTATGGCTCTTTCCTTAGAAGGCAATGGTACTTGCAGGGAAAAAAACTTCAGATTGTCCTCCTGTGCTGAACCATTTGTTAAGTTGTGTTGCAAAAAATAATTATATCTGTCTATAGCAATCTGGAAATGATTATTGTTCAGTGTGTTGTTTCTGCTTCCATCAAATTCGTAGTTGTTCAAAGTGGTATCTTGATGATTGATGTTGTTGTATATTTTTTTGAACAATTCAGGATCAAAGGTGTCAATGTTGAAAGAGTTATTCTTTTTGCCATTTGAGTTGAAAATGGCATCAAATAGTTGTTGGAACTTTTTTAACTTGTCATTATTCGAAAGCTTGGGTGCCCTTCTCCTTCCAAAATTCACCTCTTGTGGCTCTACAATATTTTCATTAACCACTTCTTCTTTAATTGGTTGTTTTCTTTTCTTTTTGTGCAATGGTTCATCTGGTATTTCTGGTACGTTTTCTTTGTCTTCAGATACTCTTTTATAGCCTCTTTTCCTTTCAGGTGCCAAGAATGTACATTTGGTTTTATTTTTTTTACAGTAGGCACATACAATTCCTAAGTACTGTTTATTGGATGGAATTACAGTATTTTCAAGAGCCTTTTCATCAACATCATCACATCTATCGTCATCAAAGTTATAAATACACTTGATTTTCTTCTTTTTACAAACATCACAAGCTTTTTTATTTCTGGTCTTTTTCAACTTAGCCTTTTTTTCTGCTACATTATCGGCAGTCGCATCATCGCCTTTTTCTATATTTTCTGATACTGTCCAATCATCAATGTAATCAATGATCTTTTCATATTCATCGCTATTTGCATTGTTTGAAGCTTCAACAGATGATGTCTTGCCCAAAGAGACAGACTTGGTAATTTTGTTTCTAATTTGGTTTAGAATCTCAACTTCTTTATCCGAGATATCATCGTTATCTCTGAGATGAGTGATCTTGGTGGTTAGTTTCGGTTCTGGGTCAACAGGGGATTCAGAAAGAGTCATGTGCAAATCAGATGGAATTATTAACAAAAAAAGGATAGGTGTATCAAGAGAACAGTACAGAAATATATGGTAGTTTGAAAAGTTATAACTGGTTCGGTACTTCACTATGATTCTCAAGACCCCACTATTCGCGTTTGTTTAGCAAATTATTTGATTTTTTTTCCAAAGTTGAATAAAATGACTTACCGGCCAATCTGCGGTATTTTTTTTTTATTTTTTTAAATTCAACGAGTATCGGTTTAGAATTTCATGAAACTTCTCACAATCTATCACTGCCGTTAAACACTCTTAAAGGCTTAACAGACCATAGGGCGTTTTCTTTTTTGGAGTAAAACATGCAAAAGAGTTGATTATGGATTTAAAACTGATATGAACAATTCGGTGAACATTATTGTATTTGATTTAGAGAAAGACTATACAAATTCTTCAATCTTAAACCCATTTCCATGGAAAGGTTTAAACAACCCTCATTTTTTTTCGTAATCAAAAATAAAGTACAAGCAACAATTACTAACTTATGAAGTATGGTCCTTATTCCGTATTCAAATCATTATCATCGATTCATAAAAAGAAAAAAAGAAAAGTTTCATTATCTAATATATATAGTCTTCAAAACAACGCTAATCATCTTTGGTTTTAGTGAAAAATGAATCTAAATTATCTAACTCAGTCCACATGTGAGACAGCGAGTTAGGTGAATTAAAGACTGTTGCTTGATTATTCCCATTTGTTATTGTATTGTTACTGTTGGTTGTTACTCCAGAATTTCTGTTACCATATCCCGATGGTCTATTAGGTGTTGTGAACAACCCTGTTCCTAAGCTCGAATTACTTCCACTATGGCTCAAATTTTTAGGCGTGTTGAAAATATTCAGTCTTGATGATGACAACTTATGTGCCACTGTTTGGGTTCCTGTTTGTAATCTTGAATTCAAAGAGTTACTGCTTGCATTTGTAGGTGTAGAATTGTTGAACATCTCAAGCTTCGAGCTAAATCCACTGCTTTTTATTCTATTCATTGGATAAGCCTCTTCAGTTAGGGAATTTGATGGTGATGAGTATCCTTTACTCTTTTCTAAACCAGACGATGTTGCCTTCTTGGGAGTGTTCATGATTCCTAATTTACCTTTGAATCCTGACCCCTCATTTTCCAAAGTATGCTCTTTGTTAAACATAACACTTGGTGTTGTTTTGAAATCATATTCTTGTCCAGTCGTCATTGGTGATATCACCCTCGTATTCAATCTATAAGGCTTTCGTTTTAACTTCTCACTCATCTTGGTTCTCTTCTTCTTCTCTACTGGCAGCACATCAGTGTTAATTGTTAATGGCTCTTTCCCTGGTGATGTTTTCCAAGCTTCATCATTGTTTGTCTTGGAGTGAGAACCGGTAGCATTATTGTAATAGTCAAACAAGTGACTGGTTTTGCTGTTGTTTGAGTAGCTAATACCACCATAGTACTTATTCACAGTATCAGTGCTGGTTCTTGAAAGATTTCTGTTCAAGCTTCTGTTAACACTCAAGGATCTTCTTGGGTGTTGTTCACCATAAATATCACTGGTCAAAGAATTAGATCTAGAATAATCTTCATTTTTTTTCACAGATTCCAAATTATCTTCAGTGAAATGTTCATACAGTAACATCATTCTTCTTCCTTCTTCCTCAAAGTCACCAAAGTCATTATTATTGCTAGCTTCTAAAATACCCTTGCTGTGATAGATGTCATCTTCCTCTTCTTCTTCATCTTCCCTAATGATATGCTTCAGCAATGGCATGAATGACAATATATCTTCATCATCACTACCTGACACTTCTTCAATAGCGGAGTAGGATGCATTGTTAGATAAACTCATGTCATTCTTTTTGACACTTGAAGCCAATGATACATCTGAGTCGTCAAACTTGATTCCCTTCTTTTCCTCCGTCAATTCCACATCTTCTGTTTCTTCATCTTCTTCACTAATAGTAGATATGATACCTGAAACTGCATGTACATTCTCTCTGGTATCATTCTTGATTTCATCACTGTATTCGCCAATGTCCATGACCATCTCATTAGTGGTGTCAACGGTCTCTTCAACAGTGGAAGAATTAGGTGGTTCTTCATAGTTTGGATTCTTGACATTAACTCTTTCAACATTAACCTTTATGTGACATGTTGTGTAAACTGCTTGCACATTTGCTCTAGTGTCTGAAGCAGTGATAACAGGCATAGGTACACACCAGCCACTCACCTCATCAGGCAAGCCGTAAAGTGTTGGAATCGAGTTATAATGATTTTTAATACTTTTATCACCCAATGATATTCTCAAAATGTCTTTATCTGTGTCTTCATTACCACTGATGAACGGTATTGAATTGATTACATCTAAAGCTTCATGTTCCAAATCTGTAAGCAATAAGTTTAAAATCGGTGATATCAAATCAGCACCAGCATGAATGAATTCAGGTTTGTTCAAATCTACATTGGTGAAAAAGTGCTGTAAAAAGACCAAAACATTACTTCTCAAAGTCTTGTCTTTGTTCAAAAGCAAACCAATCAAGAATATCAAAATAGGACCTGATTGTTTTTCCATATAAGTTCTATTGATAAATCCTGTGATTTGACTTATGAAGTCCTTTTTAGATCTAAACTTTTTATTTTTCAAAGAGTTTATCAAACGACTTAGTGAAGGAAGTTCATGACTATCACATAGTTTGATGAATCCATCACAGTCAGAAGCAATTTCACTCAAGAATTGCTCATCATCAAGTGCTCTCAAAAAATTAGGCAAATTGGCCAACAATGCATATAATACTCTATTTTCAGTATTTGCAATAATCTTACTATCTCCAAGCAAATTCAATTTGTTTAACAACTCGAGAGACAATTTGTATGCATTGGAAGATCTTAACCCAGTCATAATCATGCTCTGAAGACCATCAAATTGACCCTCCCAGTTGACTGGAAAAGTGGCACCTAAACACTGAATTGTATCTGGTGAATCCAAATCAATCTTTGAGACAAATTTGTTCAAACTACTTAAAACCTCTATGTACTCTTGTTCATGAATGGTACTTAGACATGCCACAAGAGCCCAAAACAATTGTGGGAATTCAATCAGCTTTTCAGGACTTAACTCAGCTGTCATTGCATTAAATGACATCAAAATTTGCATGGAAAATCCTTGAACATCTATGTTATCATCACATATAGTGTTGGCCAATCTATGCAGCATTTCCTTCAACATCTTCAAATCTAGTACAGTAATCAAACATCTAAACACTTGAAATGATCTACAAGCAATATGTCTAACAGCACACAGTGTTGCCCATCTACAGGCAATTCTTTGCCAGCATTCCTGAATAAAGACATTACCTCCAACAATGGTCAATATATTCTTGATAATAGTGTCCATAGTCTTTGGTGATCTGGAACCTTTATTATCCTTGACCAATTGATTATAAGCCCATAACTGGTTTTTGTCTTTGATCAAAGAAACAGTAAATTCCGTTTCTTCATGAGTAGGGTTTAGGATGTAAATCAGATTACACAAAATTTTAACAGCACTCTCTTGAATCAATGGAACATAATGATCCAGGAAAATCAAGCATACATGCAAAAGTAATGGTATGTGCTGCTCCAAAGAAGTGTGATTCAACCCCAAAAGATTTACCAAAAAAATTATTGATAAATGACATTTAGAAAAGTAAACATCTTTACCCTTGTGAGGCAAAAATCTAGCAACATCCAAAATGTCAGAGTATCTTTCTCTTAGTCCTTCAGGCTCCTTAAATAGTACTTGGTTGTTTGGAATTGTATTTCTTGTATCCAAATCAGCAATAAGCCTTTCATTGATGGCACTGCCTCCTGGAACTGTACTCAAGTACATAACAACATCTCTACACATCTCAACGTACTTAGGGTTTCTACTAGATAGACAGGATTGCAATATAAAGTCAATAATAACATTGAAATTTTGGAAAGAGTTTCCCTTGGCCAACGAAACCCATAGTTGTTCTATTTCAGTTGGTGAAAAGTCATTGCACATGGCCGTAATAGCCATCATATTGTTCAAAGTCATATAAGTGTCAATATCTTCTGAGTTTTTTAACTCAATCTTGGTAACCCATGGAATTAATAAAGCTACTAAGTCAGCTTTTAATTCAATGTTCAACAGTTCCACAATAAAGCAAATTTTGGAAAACAGAACCAATCTTTTTTCATCAGAAGGTAGCTCTGCAAAAACATTGGAAATATTAACACTTGTGTTTTTGAACATAAATCTAGAATCATTGGATAATCTTTCTTTGAAGACCTTCACAAAGGCAGAATCATGGTTTTGTTGCTCAACCTTTGATAAAAGATCGATCGCATATGATCTGACTTCTCTTCTCTTATTAACTATACCGAACAAACCTAAAGTCACAGCATCCTCTTCGCTAATAACCAGATTGTTAGTTGGGGCATCATCAGTGCTCTCATTTAGTAAAGATTTAATAATGGTGGTGTAATATAATTCAGTTATATCCAACTCTATACAGTTATAAAAGCACTCTTTCAAAACAATATCATAAAGCTTTCTACTGGTTCTGTTGTAATTCAACAAGTTTGTCAAAGCTTGACAACCCAAGTCTCTAATCTTCTCATCTGAATCTGAAAACAAAATTTTAATCCAACTCATCAAATCATCAATGTTAAAAATGGTTGTAGCATTGATGGATACATCATTGGTTTGTATGACGTTCTCAGTTTGAATACTACCATTCAATAGTTGAACCATGGTTTCCAAATTAGACTTTTCCAACTTAGCTTTATAAAAGTCAACAGAGGATTGAATTGATTTGTAGTCTCTACTACCAGAGTATGATTTGATAATATTATCGTATCTCTGTTGACACAATCTCTTATATTCACCATAGTTACACCATTCCATCAAATAATTAAAACAAGAGATTCTACCTTCAAATGGTAAAAATTCATTAATGTCATTTTCTGATCTTTTTAGCAGTGCTTGATAGAATTTACCCAACATCTCAGAAAAATATAATCTTAAAGGCTGGAAAGTCAAAGAGTTCTGTACTCTGGTATCATTCAGAAATGTCTTAGCGTTCTGAAGGAATACAGATATCATTTTCAATATCTTCTTGTCATTGTAAACAAGAGAATCTTCAAAAAATACAGAAGCACTTGTTAAGATATGGAAAATTTCAATTCTTACAATATTGGAAGCAGATTCAAATTTCCAACTACACAAGATCTTTTCCACACTTTCTAAGAATGCACCAAATATATTTATGTTAATGGAGCTTAAACCACTAATTATAGCATTTTTGACCATGGTGTTTTTAGTGTTTAACATTGGTAAAACCATTTTGAATACTGAAGTGGCAGATGTTATTTTTTGGTGCTGAACACTAAATACTTGTTGTGACTTTTTCTTTTGGTGATTGAATTGTGATATCTGTGAAGTAGTGGGCATGATTTCAGTTGATGTTAAAAGTGAACAAGCCACTATTAGATAAACCTTCCATTGTGATATAATGTTATCTGGTACAATGCCACTTTGCAAATGTTTTCTTGAAGCTATGTCTAAAATTACATCGTGCAGTTGAGCCAAACGAATACACACAATTGATCTACACAGAGCCATTGCCATCGGACATGAGTTGAATATAACGTCCAGCAACTTAGGAAAAGATCTTATCCACAGAGATGAGTCTACACTATCAGTACTGCTAACAATTTTAAGTAAAATATTGTTATTTTGTTTTCCAGTTAATTCTTGAAGTCTTTGCTTTTCAGCAGCATTGAACTTGTTCAAATTTGTGGATGGAATCAATGTATAGAAATTACACTTTTCCAAAATGTTCATGACCCTTGTTCCATTTTCAGCAAAAAAGTTGAAATGTGATAAATCCCTTGACTGATTAGCATTTTCATTACCTTCATTCAAGTGCACTGATTGTTGTAAAAGAATGTCACCTTTTTTCTTTAGTATTTCATCAAATTGGCAAACTATTTTCAGAACATACACACCTAATTGTCTTATAGCGGGGGAATGTGAACACAAAAAGAACAACCCATTACCTTCAACCTCATCGATTACAGCACATGTATTTTGAGCTTGTTGCAAACCTTCTTTAATATCATCTTCAGTAAAGGTTTCATATTCAGGATCCCTTAAGTGGAAATTCATCATATCATTAGTGTTGATAGCCTTTTTAGACAGTTCGTTGACTGACTCCTCATAACTTTCTAACCAACAAGTCAACAATTTGACATAAATAAACAGCAATCTCTTGTACTCAGAGGAGTTTAAATATGACAAATCATGTGTATTAGAAGTAATAAGTTCATCAAAGTCAAAGCTGTATTTGGAAAACCATGTAATCAATGTATATGGATTGGCCTTTGAGGCAAGAGAGTTTAAAGCCATGCCAGCTGCCTCACTAATAATGATTTCACGATGAATTGCATTTCTGGATAAAATTTCAATAATTTGCTTCAAAGGAATTTTAGAATTTATAGAGCAACAGCATGGCATTGTTTTAATCAAGTGAGAAAACAACAAGTATAATATTGATTGTAGTCTTTCGTGAGAATGAATTTCAGATGACTGGTAGTGATTTCCTTGTCCATGAAGGTTATGTGAATTGGAAATATTTGAGAACATGCCTGAAAAGTTTTGGAATGATGAAACAGGAGGCTTGTTAGGCTCATCTTTTAATTCACCCGAGTTTGTACCACATGTATTGTCCATAAAGACAAACAGCTTATAAATGTATTCTGATATATCTTCATATTCTTCTTTAATTCCTTGAGAAACTGGGAACACAATATCATCAAGTTTAAAGTCATATTCTCTATTTTCTTTAATTGGGAAATCTGGAATCTCCTTATTAGTGACAACTAAGCCTCTGAATGCATTGATTAAAATAAACAGCTGGTCAAAGTCAAACTTCTCTAGAGAGTTGTAATTTTGGGATTGATTGGCCATTATTACCAGCAAAACATTTTCAAAAACAAAATTTTTGTGGTGATAGCTTATAGCTGTGACCATATCAACTAATGCATTTAATAGAATTGGATCTACAACAAGCCAGGAGTTTTTAGGATTTGGGGAAACAAAGAGTTTGAAAAGCTTGCTTAATTTCTTTTCAGTGTTGTTTAATGATTCTGGACATCTAAACAAATAAACCCACACCAATCTAGATAAACCCACTGCGAATGTAGTTTTTTCTTCTGTTGTCTTTAAGTGTATATTAACAGAGGACTGTTCAATCAGCTTAAACCAGTTGTTTGTGAAAACATCTTGTGGAGCTACACATAAAGTAGCTACAACTAGTTTGGATATGTTGGACCACCATTTAGGTTCCTTGATTAGGTTGTTACATGTTTTTAAGATAATATTAATTGTCTCAACCCAAACTGGATGATTGACCTCTGCTGAAACAACACCACTTAAAGGCAGCAGAATTTGAGTTAAAACTTCAGCATATGCTAGTCTAACATACTCATTTTTAGTTTTACTGAAAAACTTGGCTATTGACTGAACAAAGTAACCACATTCTTCAAAGTTTTCTAAAGGATAGTTTTTTAACTTCAGGTATCTCATGTCTAAAATCAACAGTTGGGCCTTGGATTCTTCTTCAGAAGACAAACGTTCAGGCAATTTTTCTAAAGCAGACACAAACTTATCGGATACAGATAAAAAGCTTTTGTCTGAAATCCATCCCAATAGTTCAGCAAAAGAGTCCCAATTAGTGGTTCTAATGGTACTGTGAGAAATCATCATAGGGTTGGTATTTTTCAATTGTTGGAAAACTATGTCCTCTAATTTCAATAAGTATTCACTATTCTCTTGATTCATTTCACATTGTTTAACTATTTCAATTAAAACTCTTGATAAAATGTAAATGGATATTATTGACTTTCTTTCCAAAACAAAGACTTCATTCTTTTGAGCTTCAATTCTGTTGCTCAATCCTGTAAGGTTAGCTTTACTATTATCTAAGGATTCATTGATTGAATCGTTGTTTGAAGAATCAGTTATACTGTTAGAATGCTTTCTTTTACCATCGTCTTGTAAATCATTCGAAGAGTTGATACTGAATTTACTTAAGTTCTTTTTGTGGGATAAATTCTTCAGCTCCTCTTTGCCAATTTTTTCCTCCTCTCTCTTCTTCTTATTGTTTTTCGAAGTTATTGAAAATGATCTGATTCCCAAGGCCTTGTGAGTTAGTCTTCTTGTCAATGACTTGGTCTTCTTTGTCTTTGAATTTGTGTCTTCCAAGTTTTTGCCGTAATACACGTCATTTGAGGTCTGTGTGGATAAATTATTAGAGGTCTTACTAGCAGCACTAATTGATCTTTTTTTAATTCTACTAAAGGGATTTAAATCTGAGAAAGAAGTATTGCTACTGTGTATATCGCTTAAATCGTGTAGATTTATGTCGTTCTGTTTTAGTAGGTTTTCCAGTATTAATGAGGCATCAGCTGCATTTTGTGATTTGGCCTTTCTCCAAAACATCATTGCATCAATAACAGGCTTTATATTACCTTTAGCTATGTAGCCTAATGAGTCAATAATTCGATCAAATTCATCATTTCTTTCAGGTCCCATGATATCTATAATAGGAGGCTCTTGTTGAAAGTCTTCAGAATAGTCTTGTAAACAAGAAGACAACAGAGCATCTGTGTATCTTACAAACTTTGTAAAGACAATGTGTAGTGCATATTCGGAAGGAGATTTCCATTCATCAGTAGTTTTGTTAAAACTATCTTCTACCTGTGTATTGTTCATTCCATCTGGAGAATCATCTTTAGGGAAAAAAGATGATATACGCTCCAAAATACCACTACTTTCTTTACTTAGTGCTTGATTTTGTATATCATTAAAATTCAATGGAGAGCTTGGAAAGGGTTTCTTGTGATTAGAATGATCATTTTCATCAAAATTATGTTTATAACTATGGTTGTCAGGACTTGCTGCTATATCCAAAGGTGAGAAAAATAAATCTTGAGGAGATTGTAGATCTGACATTGCTACAAAAGGTGTAGGCTCTTTAAGCTGGGATAAATTTTCATGTAAAAAGCCTGGTCCCAGCAGTTTCTCTTCCATATTGACTGTTTGCTTAACCTCATTTACAGTTGAGTTCGCAAATTCCTCGTGAAAACTGTAGTTGTCATTACTGAAAAGATCTGTTTTATGATCATAGATGTTCTGATCACTAGCAGCTCCTTTAATATTCATTTTACTATTATTCATAGAGTTTTTAAACTGCTCTCTAATACTTATTGGACTGTTGTTGAATACATTGATATTATTTTCTTCCGACAGTGTTTTATTGAAAGAATCTCGCAGGGCCTTGCTTACATCTCTGTTAAATTTTGGTCTTGGAGAACTAGTCTGGCTTGCACTAATTATGTAATCATCATTTATGTATTTAAAATTTTCATTGTAGTCTGTCTCTGTTAAATTGGAGGTTTCAGGCATATCCTCATTTTCTTTTTGAAACAAGAATGGCTGGTTGTTAACAAAGAAGTTCAAATCAGACTCTTGATTGTTTATTTCGTCATCAATATTGATCTGGTTAGTGCCAAATGAAGTGTTTATGGTATTATTTTGATCATCATTGATTCTGCTATCACTTTCGGTGCTAGGAAACATATACTCGTTAACCATACTTTCTTTGTTTTGTGTGATAAAAGAGTTTATAAGTTACTGATTAAATTATTTAATATTTTATCTCTTGTGTAATATATGTATATCTTTTGTCTCTTTATATATATCTTGGTTTTTTACGTTTTTAATTCTTATAAATTTATCAAATAATAAACATTCATAAATTTGTTTAACACATCTTCGTATTAATAAAGTTGATTTCTCTTCCCCTCGCTGTTGAACATAAGCCTTGATCTGTGCACCGTTTTTTTTTCTTTTTCCAAATTTAGGCATTACCCAATTAGGA
>ERZ794949.449-NODE-449-length-13158-cov-19.570709_pt1 | contig 13158 bp, 15 predicted proteins | sample MGYA00511363_ERZ794949 | MGnify/ENA primary metagenome ERZ794949 (study PRJEB30137, sample SAMN04331402) | food metagenome | isolation source: T1 must sample point D1 replicate B | place: Australia: South Australia ...
GGCTCCGGACTATTAAAGTCAAATTGCATCTTTTTCACCGCCTATCTTTGGTTAATTACTTATGTAACTAACTATAAAGTCAAATATTAAAAAAGTCAATAAAAAAAAGCGTCTGAGACGCTTTTTTATTAATAGTTCTTAGCTGGTAGCACAGAACCTTTGTAATGTTTTTTAATCCATTCTTGAGTTGATTTAGATTGTAATACCTTAACCAATTCCTTGATGTCTTTTCTGTTTTGATCACCATTTCTAACAGCAACAATGTTGAAGTATGGTGAGTTCTTTTCAGGCTTTTGTAAAGCAATTGATTGCTTATCTGGTTGTAAACCACCTTGAACTGCGTAATTAGAATTAATTGCCACAGCATCACCTTCACCATTATTGTAAATCAATGGCATAATCTTTGGTTCGTATCCAGTTTGGAATACCAAGTGTTTTGGATTATAAGCAATATCACTGAAGTTAGCTTGAGTGATATTAACACCCTTCTTAATCTTAATTAAACCGTTTTGTTGGAATAATTGAAGAATACGACCGTAATCAGGTGCATTACTACTTACTAAGATGTGAGCACCATTTTTAAGGTCTGAGAGCTTTTTGTACTTCTTGGAGTAAATACCAATTGGTTCCAAGTGAACGGCCCCTACGTTTACTAAATGGCCATCATATTCCTTATTCCATTGATCTAAGAATGCTGGTGTTTGGAAGTAATTAGCATCCAATTGTTTTCCGGCTAATGCACGGTTAGGTAGCACGTAGTCTTGGAAAGTAACGATGTCTAACTTAATGCCCTTTTTTCTAAGCTCTGGTTCGATATGACGAAGAATTTGTGCATGAGGAATGTTAGATGCCCCAATACGAATTGTGTTCTTGGCCTTGTAGTTACCAGGACCTAGTAATAGTAAAACGATGAATAAAACAACGATTCCACCAAAGGATAAAAGCTTTTTCATTTTAATATCCCCCTTATAGTGTACGTTTGTCGATTTTCTTAACTAGTAAGTCTCCAACTGTTTGAACGATTAGGACAATAATTAAAATAATAACGGTTGCCACTAAAGTAACAGTGTTGTTATTTGATTGGAAACCATCCAAGTATGCTAGGTAACCTAGACCACCAGAACCAATAGCACCGGCCATTGCAGTGTATGAAATCAATGAAATGGCAGTAACAGTTGCTCCGGCAATCAATGCTGGTGTACTTTCTGGAAGTAATACCTTAAAGATAACGTCCCAGTTAGTACCACCCATTGATTTAACGGCTTCAATTACACCATCATCAACTTCTCTAAAGTTAGCTTCAACCATTCTTGCGTAGAATGGAGCAGCTGAAATAACTAGTGATGGGATAGCGGCCTTAGGTCCGATAATGGTACCTACAAGATCCTTTGTGAATGGTAATAGTAATACGATTAAGATAATGAATGGAATTGATCTGAATACGTTAACTAAGAAAGATACTACCCAGTTGATAACCTTCCAGCCAAAACCAGACTTGTTACGACTTTCAAATAATAATAGTCCTAAAATAATTCCTAATACAGCAACAATAATCATTGATAAAGCAGTCATCCAAACTGTTTCCCATGTTGCTTGTCTCATTGCACTCCAATTAACGTTATTGAATTGGAAGTATGATTGAATTCCTTGATTAGCCACGGTTAATCACCTCTGCTTCCACGTTTACTGATTTCAAGTATTCAACGGCCTTGTTTTGGTCTTCAGGAGTTCCTAGTAGTTGTAAAACTAGTGAACCGATTGAACCACCTTGTGTTTGATGAATGCTTCCTTCAACGATGTTTAATTCTAATGAATCAAATTCGCGAATCATTTGGGATACAACTGGTTGTTGTGATTGAGTACCCTTGAAGGTTAACTTAATCACCATACCATTTGGATAGTTCTTAATGATTTCGTCAACGGTCATGCTCAAGTCCTTAGCATTTGGATTGTCATCTTCGTTAACGAAACGTTTAGTGATGTCTTGTTGAGGGTTTTGGAAAATGTCGTAAACATCACCAGTTTCAACAACTTGACCATCTTGCATAACAGCAACTTTTGAAGCTGTCTTTCTAATGGCATGCATTTCGTGAGTAATCAAAAGAATAGTTAGGTTTAACTTCTTGTTGATCTCTAGTAATAAGTCCAAAATTTCATCGGTTGTTTGTGGATCTAGCGCACTAGTAGCTTCATCAGAAATAAGAATTTCTGGGTCATTAGCCAATGCTCTGGCAATCCCAACACGTTGTTTTTGTCCACCAGATAATTCTGAAGGATAATCGTTTTCACGACCCTTTAGACCAACTAATTCAATTAGTTTTTCAGCCTTTTGATGACGTTGTTCTTTATCAACACCGGCAATTTCTAGTGGTAACTCGATGTTTTGTTGGATGGTTCTAGACCATAGTAAGTTAAAGTGTTGGAAAATCATACCAACCTTCTTACGTTGTGATCTTAATTCCTTGCTACTTAATTTCGCAATATCCTTACCATTAATTTCGATAGAACCAGAAGTTGGGGCTTCTAGTCCATCTAACATTCTAACAAGTGTTGATTTACCGGCACCAGAGTAACCAATAATACCAAAGATTTCACCGTCGTTAATTTCTAGGTTAACGTCTTTAACAGCTGTTAGGATGCTTTTATCAAGTTTGTATTTCTTGTTAACATTCTTAAATCTAATCAAACTGTTTCTCCTCGCTTTCAAATAAAAAAAGCCTTCCGCACTTACTGATTTAACAGTAAAGGACGAAAAGCTCGTGTTACCACCTTTTATTCACCATTGCCTCACGACAATAGCCTCATAAGTATCTTTAATACTTCAGCAATATAACGTTTGCCAGACGATGTTAGTTTATCCCAAATTTCGCTAACTGATTATTTATCAAGACCATATTCGGTAACTACAAATAACTCTTTTTCACCAACCGAGCTCTCTGTGATATTCATTAATTACTTACTCATCTTATAATCAAATTTTAATAAAGTATACAATTATTCAATGTACTTGTCAATTCATTAGCTATGAGAAGTCACGGTTAGCACTGAACATGTACCCATAATTATGATACTGCATTGACATGACTAATCCAATCCCTATCATGTTACCAATCAAGGCAGAACCACCTTGACTGACGAATGGCAATGGAATACCAGTCAATGGCAATAGTCCAATACTCATACCAATATTTTCAAATACGTGGAATAAAATCATCATGATAATTCCAGTTGAAATGTATGCGTAGTAGACGTTCTTAGTCTCAAAAGTAACCTTAATCATTCGATAAATTAAAACGAAGTAGATACCAATTAAAACTAAACCACCGATGAAACCAAAGTTTTCACCGATAACTGAGAAAATCATATCGGATTCTCGAACTGGAACATAAACGTGAGATACGTTAAAACCAGTTCCACCGAATCCACCGGAACCAACGGCTTTAATACTTTGCCATAGTTGATAACCCGATCCAGCTAGATTTTCAGGATTTGATGGGTCCAACCAATCATTAACACGATCAAATTGGTAAGATTGAAAACCTAATGCTTCCAAAATCTTTCTACCACCGCTAGTGATAACTAAAATTAAAGCAGTCCCACCAATTGTTGCGAATGCAGCAACTCCAGGAACAATGATTCTCCACGTAATTCCAGATACAATCACTAATCCACCAAGCATGGCGAAGAAAACAAGCATTGTACCGAAATCATTTTCAATTTTTAATAACACACAGATTGGTAATGTCCATAGGATCATCTTACCCAATAAAAGTGCATCTGTTTTTAATGTGTGAACAGCGTAGTTTCTGTTATGTTCAACAATCACTCTTGCCAACATAACCACAAACGCTGGTTTCATAATTTCGGCCGGTTGGAAAGTCAACGGACCTAATTGGAACCAACTTTTGGCCCCTGTTTGAATAAAGTAATATCTACTGTACAAAACAAGTAACGATGCCAGTAACGTTAAAGCTCCCCAGTAAATAATTGGTGCAACTTTCCATAATTGTTCAGAATCAAATTGCATGATGATTATGATTAATACAGTTCCGATTGTATACCATACCAACTGCGTAATCATTTGCTTCACGATTGTTCCGGAATAAGAATCATGATTTACGGCAACATAAATTGCACCAATACCAATCAATGCTAAAAGGCCAACACAAATTATGATTGTCCAATCTAATCGAGAAGAATTGCTATCATTGTCACTATTAAACACTGCAAATCACCTCTAAATCATTTTAGCCCTTGTGTAAGTTGTATTGGCTAATTAATAATTCGATTCCTTCGTCTAAGGATTTGGCTTTAAATACATTATCTTCATCGAAAACAGCTTCAAACTTTTCTTCATCAACTTGACGAATAAAGCCCACTTCTTGATTCCCAACAAAAAGAACTTCGCGTTCTTCGCCGTTCACGTTCTTTGTATCTAAAGTAACTTCAATATTTTTCTTTCCCTTTGACATTTTGTCCTCCTAAAAATAAAAGTAGTCGATTCAAATATTTGATCGACTACTTTAAATTCATAGAACGTCGATAATCTTTCGACGCCCTCTTATTTCTAAAAATAGTAAAATGATCAGAAACCGGATCATAACCACCTTTGACAAAAGGATGACAACGTAAAATCCGTGCACACCCCATTACAAAACCTAATAATGCTCCGTGCTTTCTGACAGCATCGATCATATAAGTAGAACATGTCGGATAATAACGACAAGAGGCCGGTAATAGTGGAGAAATAAATCGTTTATATCCCATCACCAATTTTATCAGAAACTTTCTCATCAGTTATCACTTTCTTATATTAATCTTTATTTTTTGCTTTCTTGTTTGTTGATATGTTCAAGTAATGCACCTGCACCCTTAGCAACATTATCTAGAGGACTTTCAGAAATTAACACTGGCACAGTTAATTCTTTTGAAATAGCATGGTCGATTCCTCTTAATAAGGCACCACCACCTGTTAAAATAATTCCTCTATCCACAATATCAGAAGCTAATTCAGGAGGAACTACTTCTAAGACATCCTTAGCAGCATCAATGATTTGATTTACTGTATCTTCAATTGCCTTTTGAACTTCCTTACTGTTTAAAGTAATAGATCTAGGCATTCCACCAAGAACATCTCTACCACGTACTTCCATTTCCTTAACATCAGTTTCATTAGGGTCTGCAGTACCGATGGTAATCTTAATCTTTTCAGCAGTATGTTCTCCAATAACCAATCCGTGTTTGTCCTTTATGTAAGAAACAATATCTGTGTTCATTACATCACCAGCTACACGAATTGACTTACTTGCAACGATATCACCTAATGATAACACGGCAATGTCAGATGTTCCACCACCCATATCAATTACCATGTTTCCTTTTGGTTGGAAAATGTTCATTCCAGCACCAATTGCAGCAACTTTAGGTTCTTCTTCGATGTAAACTTTACCACCACCGGATTTTTCAGCAGCTTGGATAATTGCTTTTCTTTCGATGTTAGTAATGTTTGTTGGAGCACAAATCATGGTCTTAGGCTTTGACATAAAGCCCTTAACACTTAACTTATTGATAAAGTATGTAAGCATCTTTTCAGTTACATCAAAATCTGAAATAACTCCTTCTTTTAGTGGTCTGATTGCACGAATATTACTTGGAGTTCTACCAACCATTCTGTATGCTTCAGAACCAACTGCTAACAACTTGTTTGTTTTAATATCTACCGCAACTACTGATGGTTCGTTTAGCACGATTCCTTTCCCAGTTACGTAAATCAAAACATTAGCAGTACCTAAGTCAATGCCGATATCTTTTACCATTTCTCTCTTCCTCCTGAGTTAACTCATGTATTAAATATTATATCATATCGCTCTATAATTCATTTTATTCTTGCGAAGTTTTACTAATGAAAATTTCTTCATCATCTTTCATGTTAACTCTCTTAATGTCAGCACCCAATTTAGCTAACTTAACATGAAAATCGTAATATCCTCGATCTAAATATTTTAGGTTTCTAACGATTGTAATACCGTCAGCAACTAATCCAGCAAGAACGAGTGCTGCAGCAGCTCTCAAATCAGTTGCAGCTACTTCCGCTCCACTAAACTTAGTTGGTCCGTTTAAGACCACACTCTTACCGTTAATTCTAAACTTAGCGTTCATTCTAGCTAATTCATCCAAGTGCATAAAACGATTTTCAAACACTGTTTCAGTCAATAAACAACTACCTTGAGCAGCTAATTGTAAAACAGTCATTTGAGGTTGCATATCCGTTGGGAAACCTGGATATGGGAGTGTCTTTACGTCAACAGGTTTTAATTCGTCTGGACCAATAACACGAATTCCATTAGGTTCTTCCTTAACAGTAACACCCATTTCTTGCATTTTAGCGATTAATGGTTGATTGTATGACGCTTCAGCATCTTCAATCAAAATGTTACCTCGTGTCAAAGCAGCAGCTACCATAAAAGTACCTGCTTCAATACGGTCTTGTAGTACACTGTGATCTACACCGTGTAACTTACTTACACCCTTAATCTTAATTTTGCTTGTACCTGCTCCCATAACATTAGCACCCATCGCATTTAAGATGTTAGCTAAGTCAACGATTTCAGGTTCTTGAGCAACATTTTCGATGATGGTTTGGCCTTCTGCTAATGTGGCAGCCATCATAATGTTTTGAGTAGCACCAACACTTGGGAAGTCCATGTAAATTTCGGCACCCTTTAAACCGTCTTCAGCAAAAGCTTCAACGTATCCATCGTGTTGTTCGATTTTGGCACCTAGTGCTTCAAAACCTTTCAAGTGAATATCAATTGGACGAGAACCAATTGCACATCCACCTGGCAATGCAACCTTAGCATGACCTAATCTGGCCAATAGTGGACCCATTACTACGATTGATGCTCTCATCTTTGAAACATATTCTAATGGAGCTTCGTATGAGATTTGGTTGGTAGCATCAAAACTCATTTGATTCTCATTAGTATTAAAGTCAACTTTTAAGTTCAAGAAGCGTAAAACTTCTTCCATTGTATATACGTCTGATAATAGTGGTACGTTGTTTAAAACTGTTTTTCCTTCACTGGCTAAAATAGTAGCAGCCATTATTGGTAGGACAGCATTTTTTGCACCTTCAATGTGGACGTTACCGGTAAGGCGTTGGCCTCCCTTAATCACGATTTTATCCACTGGTACCCCTCCAGTAATTTCAATTTTAATGATTTATTGTAATGTTTATTATCCATATAAAGAAAGATCCCGACACATATCCAATACATATAGATAATAGAATTATTAAAATTCGGTACTGATTAATGTGCATTTTGACATATCTTTCTAGATGAATATCATTTAAACTCCAAAAAGCTAATCCAATAAAAAATAATTGGACAGCTAAATCTAAGAAAGAATTAATATTTGATGATTCCATAATATCTCCATTCTTTATAGCAACTATAACATAAAAAAAGCTTTTTGTCTTTCTAATCTTTACTAAGTATTTATTAATTTGTTTTTTATTTATGTATAAAAAAGGTCTGCATAAAAAATGCAGACCTCTTTCTTAATGTTTAGCAACATGAATTCGGTTAATAGCTCTTCTCAAAGCAACTTGGTTTCTTAGGATTTCTTGGTTATCATGCTTTTGTCTAGCGATTTCCAATGCTTTTTGAGCACGGTCTCTAGCAGCAGCGGCACGATCAACGTCGATATCCCCTTGCTTTTCGGCACTATCAGCAATAACAGTTAAGTTATTGTTTGAGAATTCAACGAAACCACCGTTAACAGCAATTTCATCTACATCTGAACCGGATTTTACTTTTACTTCGTCAACTTCCAATGAAGCTATTACGGGAACATGATTAGGCATAATTCCTAATTGACCACTCTTGGTTCTAACAATAACCAAGCGAGCATCTTCACGTTCATATACCTTACCATCAGGAGTAACGATACTAACGGTTAATACTGAGTTGTTATCAGCCAATTAGAACCCTCCTTAGTTGTTTTGCTTCATTTTTTTAGCATTTTCAACTACGTCTTCAATAGGTCCACAGTTTCTAAATGCGTCTTCAGGAAGATCATCATATTTACCATCTAGGATAGCTTTGAAACTTTCAACAGTCTTGGCAACTGGAACATATCTACCTGGTAAACCAGTAAATGTTTCAGCAACACTAAAGCTTTGTGATAGGAAGAATTGAATACGACGTGCACGACCAACAATAGTCTTTTCTTCGTCAGATAATTCATCCATACCTAAGATAGAAATGATATCTTGAAGTTCATGGTATCTTTGCAATACTTGTTGCACTTCAGTTGCAACCTTGTAGTGTTCTTCACCAACAATTGATGGATCTAGTGCAGCTGATGTTGATGCCAATGGATCAACGGCTGGATAGATACCTTGTTGAGTTAATGAACGTTCCAAGTTAGTTGTTGCATCCAAGTGAGCGAAAGTAGTTGCAGGAGCAGGGTCGGTGTAATCATCGGCAGGAACGTAAACGGCTTGAATTGAAGTAATCGCACCATTCTTAGTTGAAGTGATACGTTCTTGCAATTGACCCATTTCAGTAGCCAATGTAGGTTGGTAACCTACGGCTGATGGGATACGACCTAATAATGCGGAAACTTCAGTACCAGCTTGAGTAAATCTAAAGATGTTATCGATGAATAATAGAACATCAGTACCAACTTCATCACGGAAGTATTCCGCAATAGTCAAACCAGTTAAAGCAACACGCATACGTGCTCCAGGTGGCTCGTTCATTTGACCATATACCATGGCTGTCTTGTCCAAGACACCTGAACCTTTCATTTCAAAGTACATATCGTTACCTTCACGAGTACGTTCACCAACACCGGTGAATACTGAAATACCGTTATGACCTTGAGCAATATTATGAATTAATTCTTGAATTAAAACAGTTTTACCAACTCCGGCACCACCGAACAATCCAACCTTACCACCACGAATGTATGGTGCTAGTAAATCGATAACTTTAATACCGGTTTCTAGAATTTCTGCAGATGGATTTAATTGATCGTAACTTGGAGCTTGTCTGTGAATTGGCCAACGTTCTGTATCGTCGCCAAATTCAGGACCACCATCAATTGGTTCACCAAGAACGTTGAATACACGACCTAGAGTGTTTTCACCAACAGGAACTGAAATAGGAGCTTTAGTATTTTCAACTTCCATTCCACGGCGTAAACCGTCAGTTCCGTCCATGGCGATAGTTCTAACAACACCGTCACCTAATTCAAGGGTAACTTCTGTAACTAAAGTTTCGTTATCGTCTTTGTGTACACGAAGAGCGGTGTTGATGTCAGGTAATTCAACGTCCGTTGGGAATTCAACGTCAACGACTGGTCCAATAACTTGAATAATCTTACCAGTACTCATTTTCGTTAATTCCTCCCGTCATATTAGTGCTTCAAAGCTTCTTGACCACCAACAATTTCAGTAATTTCGGTAGTAATAGCAGCTTGTCTTGCACGATTATATTGTAGTTCTAATCTAGAAATAAGATCTGATGCATTGTCTGAAGCAGATTGCATAGCAGTTGAACTTGATGAATGTTCTGAAGTCTTAGCATCAAGGATTGCTCCAAATACTAAACTTTGTGCGTATTGGGGTAATACAACCTTCAACACAGCTGATTCATCTGGTTCAATTTCGTATTCAGCACTAAAATCATGTGCCTTAATATCTTTGCTTGATTCTTCTTCAAATGCTTCGCTATCCATTGGTAGCATTTTTTCGGCTCTAAAAGTTGAAGAAATACGGTTAACAAAGTGTGTGTAACAAACGTATAACTTGTCAAACACCCCATCTTCAAACATTGAGTTTGCAGTTTTAACGATTTCTCTAACTTCAGCGAAAGTAGGAATATCAGAAACGCCACGATATTCATAAGCCACGTTTACATTACGGTTCTTATAAAAGTCAGCACCATTTCCACCTACAGCTAAAATCATGTAATCATCAGGATTTGGAGTGTGTTCTTCAATAAAGTTATTAGTTTCTCTAATCACATTACTGTTGTAACTTCCTACCATTCCACGATCAGATGTAATAACTAGGTATGCTGTCTTACCAGACTTGTGGTCAGAAGCATCACTTGAGGAATTAATTTTGTCTAACAAATGAGACTGAGCTAAATGCATTACAACAGCCTTAACACGAGAAACATATTCCTCATAATTACTGGTATGCTTTTGAATACGATTTAACTTTGCAGTTGAAACCATTTGCATAGCAGTAGTAATTTGACGTGTATTTCTGGTTGATGCAATACGATGTTTAACATCATTAATAGATTCAGCCATTAGTTCTCACCATCCTTCAAGCTAGTTATTTTGTGTTTCTTCTTGCTTACTTGGTGTGAATGATTTAGTAAATTCATCAACTGCATTTGCTAAAGCATCACCTTCTGGTAACTTACCAGTGTTTACAATTGTATCTAATAAGTCACGGTGTGAAGCGTCGAAGAAGTTGAATAATTCAGTTTGGTAACGATGGATATCGTCAACAGCAATGCTGTCTAAGTAACCATGTGTCAAACTAAATAGAATAAGTACTTGTTTTTCGACAGGTAGTGGAGCGTGAAGAGGTTGTTTTAGAACTTCTTCTGTACGAGCACCACGGTTCAACTTAGCTTGAGTTGCATCATCCAAGTCTGAACCGAATTGAGCAAAGGCTTGTAGTTCATGATATGAAGCTAGGTCAAGTCTCAAAGTACCTGCTACTTGTTTCATTGCTTTAATTTGAGCGTCCCCACCAACACGAGAAACTGAAGTACCAGCATCAATGGCTGGACGAGTTCCTGAATAGAACATATCTGAATTCAAGAAGATTTGACCATCAGTAATTGAAATAACGTTGGTTGGAATGTAAGCTGAAACGTCCCCTGCTTGTGTTTCAACAATTGGTAAAGCAGTCATTGAACCGCCACCTAATTTGTCTGATAACTTAGCAGCACGTTCTAGTAAACGTGAGTGGGTATAGAAGATATCACCAGGATATGCTTCACGACCAGGAGGTCTACGAAGAATAAGTGATAGTTCACGGTAAGCGTTAGCTTGCTTTGTTAAATCATCATATACGATTAAAACGTGCTTACCTTGGTTCATAAAGTATTCACCAATAGCTGCACCAGCATATGGAGCAATGTATAGTAATGGAGCTGGTTCAGAAGGACCGGCTGACAATACAATTGTGTAATCCATTGCGCCAAACTTTTCTAGAGTAGCAACTTGTGAACGGACAGTTGAGTCCTTTTGTCCAATCGCAACGTAGATACAAATCATGTCTTGATCCTTTTGGTTCAAGATTGTATCAACAGCGATTGAAGTTTTACCTGTTTTTCTATCACCGATGATTAATTCACGTTGACCACGGCCAATTGGAACTAACGCATCGATTGATTTAATACCAGTTTGTAATGGTTCAGAAACACTTTGTCTGTCCATGATACCTGGAGCTTTCTTTTCAATAGGACGAGATGATTCAGTCTTGATATCACCCTTACCATCAATTGGTTGACCTAATGAGTTGATGGTTCTACCCACCATTTCTTCTCCAACAGGAACTTCCATGATTTTACCGGTACGTTTAATAGTTGCACCTTCACGAATATGTGTACAGTCACCTAAAACAACAATACCTACATCGTTACTTTCAAGGTTTTGAGCCATACCATAGATTCCGTTTTCGAATTCAAGTAACTCACCAGACAACGCATTATCTAAACCATGAGCACGAGCAACACCGTCACCAACATAGGTAACAACCCCTGTTTCTTCAACAGCTAGGTCATCCTTGTAACCGGATAATTGTTGCTTGATTAGAGCACTGATTTCTTCAGCATTAATGCTCATAAAAGTTTCACCTCTTTGATAGATATTGTTATTAACTCAATAGAAGCTTTTTAATGTTGTTAATTTTTGTCTTAACACTTCCATCAAAAATAACGTTCGATGATTTTAGAATTACACCACCGATTAAACTTTGATCAACTTTGTTATTTAAGATAACTTCGTTGGCACCTACACGCGCCTTGAAGACGTCTGTAAGTTTTTGCTTTTGTTCGTCGGATAGAGGAACTACAGATAGTGCATCAGCATGAACAATCTTATGTTTTTCGTTATAAGAATGTTCAAATTCTTCCACAATCAAAGTAAATTCATCCATTTTGTTAGAACCTAGTAAAACTTTTAATAGGTTCTTAACATATTCGACGTCAGAATTGTCAATCAAAGGTTTGATTAAACTTTCTTTTTTGTCTTCTGGAAAGCTTACATCAGTTAAAACTCGACTTAGTGATGAATTATCATCAAATACTTGTTTGATGGATAACAATTCACTCAAACCGGATTCAACTTGATTTTGTTCTTCAAGCACTTCATAAAGTGCTTTTGAATAACGTTTTGCGAATGTGATTTTATCTAGCATCTTGCTTCCCCAACCCTTCAATATAAGAATCAATCAATGCCTTTTGATCGTCAGCTTTTAATTCTTTTTGAATGATCTTAGAAGCAATTTCAATAGATAAATTGGCCACATCATTTTTGGTGTTTGCTAAAGCATCTTTACGTTCTTGTTCAATATCTTTTTGAGCAGAAGTCTTGATACTTTGAGCATCGTTTCTTGCAGTTGTGATAATTTGGTCACTTTGTACTTGAGCAGATTGCTTAGCATTATTAATAATGCCAGTTGCATCTTCTCTAGATTTTGCCAAGGCGTCTTCACGTTGCTTTGCTAAATCTTCAGCGTCCTTACGTGACTTTTCTGCAGAATTGATGTCATCGGCAATCTTGTTAGCACGTTTTTCCATCATTTCTGATAATGGCTTCCATGCGAATTTCATGATAAGAATCATCAAAATGATGAAAACAAGAGCTGTAAAGATCATGTTACCGTAATACAATCCACCACCATCAGTCACAGCGACAGTTGGCAATAATGAATGTGAAAGCATCTATTGACACCTCCTTAATTGAGAATAGAAGAATTACTTTACCTTTATATTATTATTTAGCCATGTATACGAATGATAGAACTAAAGAAATAATAGGTAGAGCTTCGACCAAACCAACACCGATAAACATGTTAGTTCTTAATTGACCAGTCATTTCTGGTTGTCTAGCCATTCCTTC
>ERZ794949.451-NODE-451-length-13075-cov-2.747312_pt1 | contig 13075 bp, 18 predicted proteins | sample MGYA00511363_ERZ794949 | MGnify/ENA primary metagenome ERZ794949 (study PRJEB30137, sample SAMN04331402) | food metagenome | isolation source: T1 must sample point D1 replicate B | place: Australia: South Australia ...
CGAGAGCGGGTCCGGGCGCGAGTGGACGAGGCGGCAGGAGCGCGACGCGGCGACGAGCGAGTGGGACGCGTTCGTGCACGAGGGCGAGGGCGCGAGCGGCAGCGAGGAGGAGGGCGCAGGGAGCCCGAGCCCGGCCAAGAAGGTCAAGCGGGACCAGGCCGCGGCGCGGGCGACGAGCAGCAGCTCGAGCTCGAGCTCGAGCTCGTCCTCCTCGAGCAACGGCGACGACGACGACGAGGCCGACTCGGACGCCGAGGACTTTGCGGCGCTGCTCGCTGCGGCGCGCGCCAAGCGCGAGGCCAACGCCGCCGGCGCCGCCTCGGCCTCGCACGACACGAGTCCGCGCACGGCCAAGACGACCGTCTCGCCGCCGCTCGACAAGGGCGCGCACCACCTCGACGACGACGACGACGAGCGGCGCCGGTCGTCGCGCGCGCGCCGCCAGACGGAGCGCTACTCGACCTCGACCGCGGGCGCGACGCCGGGCTCGACCTCGACCGGCGCCGCCTCGGCCTCGATGTCGAAGCAGGGCTCGGGCGTGCGCGCCCCAGCTGCGCTCGGCCTGATCCGCACGACCGGGCTCGACGACAAGGTGAGGCGGATCGTCGCCGAGCGCGAGGCCAAGGACAAGAAGGGCCGCGGCGCAGAGTGGCTCGCGGCGTGGGGCAGGGAGCTCGACAAGGACGAGGACGAGTTCGGGCTCGACGACGATGTGCGTCCCTCTCCTCTTCTCGCTCGTCGTGGTCGTCGCGCTCGCATCGAGGCTGACCTTCGCGATCCGCCGGCCCTGCAGGACCTCGACAACCGCTCGGACGACTCGCTCCCTCCTCTCGACACCTCGCTCGTCTCGCACGCCCTGCACGGCGCCGACAACTCGGACGACGACGACCTGCCCGCGCCGTCCCGCGCTGCGGCGTCCAAGCGCGCTCAGGCCGTCGAGCGCCTCTTGCTCGAGGAGCGCGGCGCCGAGCGCCAGAAGGCCGCGAGGGGCGAGACGGCCGACGAGAGGGAGGGCAGGAGGGTGTGGCCGCTGAGGGAGACGAGGGTGGCCAAGCTCGATACGGCCGTGTGGGAGGGCGAGGGCTGGAGGGGCAAAGTCGCTCAGGCGCTCAAGGGTGCGTCGTCTCTCGCCGCGAGCCTCTTCGTCTGCCTCGCACGTGCGCGCCTACGAGCTTGACTGACGTGATCCTCGACCCACACGTTCGCAGACGGCCTCACCGACCCGCGCTCGTTCCCCTCGGCGCTCTCCCTCCTCTCGAGCCTGCGCCCCAACGGCTCGGCCGAGGACGAGCGCATCGTCGCAGAGTGGCTCACGACGACCAGTGCGTCGTCTCCCCCTCGCCCGCGCCCGCAGGCCTTGTGCCTGCTCGCTGACGCTTTGACCCCCTCCCGCTCGTGCAGTCACCCACCCTTCGACGCCGACCTTCCTCGCCGACCGCCTTCTCTCGCTGCTCCGCCGCATCGCCTCGCACATCAAGCCTGCGCACGCCTCGGTCCTGGTCGATGCCGAGCACCTCGGCGAGCGCTTGAGCCTCCTCGGCGCCTGGGTCGTGCAGCAGGAGGGCAAGGACGGCGCGGCGGCGATGGACGAGGGCGAGGCGGCGGCCGGCAAGGACGACGTCAAGGACGACTCGACCGTGGCTGTCGGCGAGCGCGAGCGTCGCGAGGCTGTCGAACGGTGGAGCTTGATCCTGCAGATCCTGAGCGGTACCTCGTGCGTCGTTCGGTCCTCGCCTCTCACCTGTTACGTTCCCTGGTCGAGTCGCTGACGTAGCTTCTCCGCCCGCAGGACGTGTCTCTTGAGCGACGTCGACCTCATGACGCTCAGCATGGCGGTCGTCGGGCTCATGCTCGACCCGTCGTCTGCGACCTCGCGCTCGACACTCGGGCGCGCTCTGCAGAGCCTGCTCTCCTCGATCAGCAATGGCTCTGTGCGTCCTCGCTTCCCCTTGTCACGGCTCGAGCTGCACTGACGTCGTGCCTCCTCTCGCAGCGCTTCGTCCTCCTGCGCAACCTCGTCAAGACGTACGGCGCGAGCCGACCCGCCTTACACCTCGCCGTCCTCAGAGCCATCCCGCACGTCGGCGAGGCGAACAAGGGCCTGCGCCGCTGGCTCGCCTGGGCCTTCCTGTCGGGCATCGACGCCGACGATATGGTCGTGCCCGCCGACGGCCTCAACTCGTCCGTCCTCCCCAGCATGGTCGGCCTCCTCGACGACCTCCCCGACAAGTCACCCCTGCACCGTCGCTCTCTCACCGCCGAGAGCGGCGCGTCGACCGCACGAGACCTCGCCCTCGCCGACTGCACCCGCATCCTCTTCATCGCCCTCACCTCGCTCGACATCCCCCTCATCTCGTCGCCCTCGCGCCTTCACGAGCGCCAGCACCTCGACGCCATCATCTCGCACCTGATCGCGATCGACAGCCGCCTGCGCGCCGACGCCCGCAAAGGCCTCGCCGTCGAGCGCCTCGTCGCCAAGAACCTCCTCACGGCGCTCACGCACTCGCTCACGCACCAGCTGCGCGGCGCGAGGGGTCAGACGGGCTCGGGCTCGTTTGGGTTCAGTGAGGAGGAGGAGAGCGCGTTCAAGAGGAGCAGGGAGGCGGACGAGCCGGCGCGGGAGGTCAAGCGGGCGAGGACGGACGGAGGAGGCGCGGCGGTCGACGGCGCCGGCTTCAAGCAGACGACGCTCGCCTTCAGCAAGAGCGTCACGGCGTCGTCGGGCCCGGCGGGTGAGGGTGCCGTCGATGGCGCAGCGTCGTCGAGCAACTCGGACGACGAGGTCGAGGAGGAGCTCATGAAGCTGTGAGCGGCGCACGTGCATCTTCCCCTCTCTGTGCCCATTCGTCTTTCTCCCTCGTCGTCGCTTTCTCCGCCCTCTGTCGCCTTGCAAGCATGCAGCGTGCCCTGTCGACTTCTCGTCCGAGGCGGCCTTCCCAAGTTGCCTCGCTCGCGCTCGACTCTCCTTTCCTCGAGGGCTGCAGCCCGAAGCTGTCTCGATCGCTGCGTCTCCTCTTCTCGGCCGGGCTCTTGTTCATCCCTCGCCTCCTGTCCGACGGACGTTGCCTCGTCCGCGCCGCTTGCACCCCGAGCGGACTCTCCGCGGCGCTGCACCCCGAGACCGCTCGACCACGCTACTGCCGCCTTTCCAGACTCTTGCTGCGCTTCGCAATCTGCTACCGCGCTCGGCATGTCGTCCATCGTCGACCGCCGCAAGGCCCCAACCAAGTCGCGGCGTGCTGCGCGCCCGACACCCCAACCCGCCGCGCCTCCCCGCGAGCGCGCCGACGCTGTCCAGCCTTCAGCTCGACGCCGCAGCTCTGCCGACGAGCCCTCGAGCCGGTTCTTCGTCACCGACATGGACCAGCATGCGCGGCTGCTCAGGGTCGGAGCTGCCCAAGACGGCGAGGACGCGCTCAGACATTTCGTCGCGAGCGAGCGGCATCGGGTCGACGACCTCTTGCAGAACGCTCTGCGCGACAGTCGAGCCGATGCCGACAAGCTCGAGGGGATCATGATCGTCGTGCGTCCGAGTGAGTCGCCGCACGGACCCTGCTTTCGTCCTTCTCAACTGACCCATCCTCGCTCGCGCGCGCAGCTCCACTCGACGACCCCGGTCGCCCAGCTTTCGCGGCCGGGCTGATCGTCTTCTACGACTCGACGCGCCGCCCTTTAGGGCACGAGGCGAGGTCGTCCGCCGATAGCGTCAACGAGTCGGTCCACCTCGCCGGCGACCTGCGCCTCGGCGCTCACGTCGTCGCGCTGCAGCTCATCAACGCCGCACTCGCCAACGCCAAGAGCACGCCGCCGCAGCCGCCGTCCGACATGCCCCGGCTCGCCTGGCGCAACGACGGGACGAGCCGACCGACATGGGTCCGTGCACGACCGTCGCCGGTCTCGCCCGCCATGACAGGGCAGAAGGGGTGCGTCTCTCTTTCGCTCCTCTCTACGAGTCAGACGAGCCACACAAACTAATGTCGAGCTTGCAGCCACGAGGCGTACGATCTGCTGGACGACGCCGACGTCCCTCACTACGACCAGGTCCCGCTCTGCGCCGCGCTCAAGGCCGTCCTCGCCCTCGTCGTGCAGCACATCGGCGCGCCAGCTCACGAGGTCATCGAGCGCTCTCGACCGGGCGTCGTGTGGGAGCGCGAGCTCGCAACGCTGCGCGCGCAGCTCAAGCAGGACCTTCGCGAGGTGCGTCGACCCGCTCGGACCCCTTTCCTGCGTCGAGCTGACTCTCCATCTGCTTCACAGGGCCAGGAGCTCCTCGTCGCAAGCCCGTTCCCGGGCGTGCACCCGCTGCACTACTTCGGCCGCTTGTGCTGGACCTACACCGGCGCCGAGTACGTCATCTGCGGTACGAGCGCTTTCCCCTCTCGCCCGCCTTCTCGCAAGAGTTCTGCTGACGATCAGCCCCGACGTACGCAGAGCTTGTCGCGTAGGGCAAGGACTTGATCGAGCTGCGCGTGCTGCGCACCTCGAGCGACGCCGTTGTCGACTTTGGCCGGCTCTGCGGCTTGCCGAGTACGTCGTCTCGCTGCCGCTCTTCCCTCCCCGCTCTCACCCTCTCCTGTCGCTCGTTCACTGACGTCCTCGACGTCCGCAGTCTACACCAACACGCCGCCCGAGCTAGACTCGGCGCCGACCGAGCACGACCTGCGCGTCCACTTCCGCATCCTCGGCACCGTCCAAGGCGGCAACGCGCGCACCGTCCTCGTCAGGGCCTTCGACTCCCTCTTCACCTTCCTCCGGACGTACATGCACGAGGGAGGTGCGGGCCTTGCCCTCCTGACGCCCGTCCTGCCGACCGTCGCGCCCGACCCCGGCCTGCTCCACCGCACTCGCCGCAGGGTCCAGCACGTCAGCAGGCGCATGCAGGACCCGCAGGGCACCTTCAAGCAGACGGCTCGTCATCTGACAGCCGCTGCGGCCTCGAACCCGTTCTTGGGTCTGTCGCTCGGCAGCATGCTCGGGTGATCGTCTCGACCTGACTTTCTCTCGCCGTCTCGCCATCTCAGACTCTATGCAACGATGACATCCTGTAGTTGCACGGCCGTCTCGCAGAGAAAGAAAGCCCGAGAGCCCGGCATCGAGGAAAGAGAGACGACCCTCGAGGGTTCAGACGATGGGCGGGATGACAACGGGCTCTGCACCCTCGCTCGCCTGTGTATACTTGTACAGCGTCGAGAGGACAAAGAAGTGGAGGCCGAGCGCGTACAAGACAAAGAGGTTGCGGGTGAGGCGGTTCGAGAGGACGACGGTCGAGAGCGAGAGGAGGACCTTCTCGAGCGGGTTGAGCGAGTGCATCGCGCGCCCTCGTTCCTGCAGCGATGAAGGACGTCAGTCCGAAGATCCTCATACACCTCCTCGAGCCGGAGAGAGCGAGAGAGCGAGGGACGCACTCGTCCTCGGAACGCCTCGAACGGATTCATGCTCTCCTCGTACTTGCTGTGGTACTTGCCGAGCTCCTCGTCGCCGCGCACGACGTTGCTGAAGCCGGCCTGCGCCCTTGCCGCCATCGCGCCGGCATCGTCGCGGTACGACTGGAGGTAGCGCACCTTCTCGTACAGCTTGAGGTTGTCGGTCTGGAGCGTCTTGATCTCGGCGCGCAGCTCCGAGATCGTGTTGAACTGGCGGCGCAGCTCCTGCGGACGAGGAAGAGAGAGGGAGGAGTTGAGAGGAGAAGGAGTCAGCCAGAGCAAGGCGGAAAGAGGGAAGAGAGCGGGCGGGCGCACCTCCTCGAGCTCGCCGTTGCGCTGCCGGAAGCGGTCGCGCTGCGACGTGATGATGGGCAAGATGGACGTCTCGGCCGAGCTCTGGAACGGTGCAGCCTGTACGGGCCCGCCCTCGGACGACTGCGAGCGAGAACGAAGGCGTCAGCGCTGGACGAGGTCGGCCGAGGAGAGAGGGGGCTCGAGCGCACCTTCTTGCCGAGCTGCAGCCCTGCGAGCGGGTCGTCCCTCGCCGCACTTCCACCCTGTCCTGCACCCTGCCCCGAGCCGCCTGCGACGCCCCCACCACCGCCCACCCCTGTTCCCGCGCCGCCGCCGCCGCCGTTGACGCGCACGAGGTCGTTCTCGAGCCGGTCGTTGAGCTTCTTCTGCTCGTCCAGCCGCGCCTGGAGCGCCTCGCACTCGCCCGCCGCCTGCTCGTGCGCCTGGGCGAGCTCGTCGTGCGCGACCCGGAGCGCCGTCACCTCGTCCTGCAGCTTGCGGTTCTTGGCCATGAGGAGGTTCTCGAGCGGGGCTGGGCGCGAAGCGGCGTTGGCCTTGGACGCATTCGGGTCGGGGAGGCGGGGGAGGATGAGGTCCGAGACGGACGAGGCCGAATCGGGCGCGAGGTCGTCGAGGTCCATGCCGGCAAACTCGACGTACTGCGAGAGGGAGGAACAGGGCAAGGGCGTCAGACAACGAGCTCGCTCGCAGGGATGCAAGAGAAGCCGAGACGCACCTTCATGATTTCGAGCTCGCGCTTGACCTCGTCGTAGTCGGCGAACTGCTTGATCTTGTCGCGCGCCTGCTCGATCTCGGCGTTGAGCACCTGCTGGTCGCGCTCGAACGCCTCGACGCGCTTGACGAGCTCGGCGCGCTCGGCCTCGAACGCGTCCTTCTGCGTCTCGAGCGAGCGCATGAGGCGCGACGCCTCGGTCTGCAGGTCCGACACCTGGGCCTCGAGGGCGTCAACCCTGCAGGATCAACGACGAGGAAGAGCGTCAGCGCTCGCGCTCGTGCCGCAGACGAGGGAGAGAAAGAGGACGCACCGGTCGGCACTCTCGCTCCCACTGCGCACCGCCTCGATCTCGGCCCGCAGCTTCTCGTTCCTGCGCTCGACCTCGGCGACGCGCGCGTTGGCGCGCTCGAGGTCCTCGGCGATGAGGTCGGCCTCGGCGAGGCGAGCGACGGTCTCCTGGTCTGCGAGCGAGCCAGACTGAGTCAGCAAGAGCCGAGCATGTGCGGAGGAGAGAGGGAGGAGGACGCACCCTGCCGCTGCGAGTGGTCGAACAGGCGCGCCTGGTTCGAGTCGGCCGTCGTGCGCAGCTCGCGCAGCTGCGAACGAGCGACGCTGACCTGGCGCTGGAGGTCCTTCTCGCTGCGAGCGGCGAGCGAGACGAGGCGTCAGCGAGCGAGCAGGAGGAAGCAGAACAGGGCGAAGGGGAGGACGTACCGCTCGTCGTAATTGCGCAGGCGCTCGTCGTACGTGGCGTGCAGCTCGGCCTCCTTATTGGCGACCTTGTCCTGGATCAGGTCGTCCATCTGTTGCGAGGGGCCGTCGACCGTCAGCCTCCCGAGCCTGAGTGGGCCGAGCAAGAAGAGAGAGAGAGATGACGCACCCGCCCCTCGAGCCGCTCGACCTTGTCGGCAAGCTTCTTGCGCTCCTTCTCGACCTGCTGCGACTCGACGAGCTGGAGCTTGAGCGTCGAGATCTCGTCCTTGGCGCGCGCGAGCTCCGACTCGAGCAGCTTGGCCTCGGATGCGCGAGCGGTTTGGTCCTGCGCGGTGCGGGGAGTAATCGTCAGCACGGCATAGAGGGAGAGTGTGCGGAGGGAGGGGGACGCACAACGGCGGCATCGAGGAGAGGGTACGGGTCGGGTGCCTCGGCGAGGAGCTTGTAGACGCTGAGGAAGGCGTTCTCGGCGACCTTGCCGCGGCGCGTGAGGTTGTCGATCTCGCCCTGGTATGCTGTTGCAATGGGAGGAGAGTTAGCTGTGTGCGTGCGAAGGCGGAAGCCGGTGGAGGGTCGGACGCACCCTTGAGGAGCGTCTTGAAGACGGGGCCCTTGTCGTCGTCGGGCACCTTCTTGAACTCTGCAGGAGTGGGCCAAAGGGTCAGTGCACAGGCTCTACCACTACCAGCCCGCCGTGCGAAGGAGGGAGGCCTCCTGTCGAGTGACGAGCGAGTCGAGGCGGGACGGCGACGGACCTCGAGTGCGCTCCGCGAGGGTCTTGCGGCCGACGAGGTTCTCCTTTGAGCCGTCGACAATCTCGAGGCCCTGAGCATCCATGGTGCGCTGCAGGTCCTGGAGGTTGATGGCTGCGAGCGAGTGCGTGTGGGGGTTCAGCTCGAGAGGACGACGAGGGGGGAGAGAGCGAGAAGGGGACGGACCCTTCCATACTGAGAGGGCGTGCGCGAACGAAGAGTCGGCCATGGCGGGCCGTCTCTCTGTGCTCAGGCGAGAGAGCGACGAGGCGAGGAGCGGGAGGAGCGACGACGACGAGATGGAGACAGAGAGGCTGGCGCGCCTCTCCCGCTCCTCCCTCTCGACGAGGACGCCCTGCTGCGCCGTGTGCGTGCTCGTAGGCTACTCCAGCAGCTCCTGCGCCCACCTCTCCTCCACCAGATCCTCTGCTCGCTCCCCCTCTCCTGCTCGCTCCTCCTCTCTGCTCCGCGGACTCTCCGCCTCGGTCTGCCGCTCCAACTGGGACCGCCGCCTCACTGCTTGCTTCCGCTTCTCGCTGGCAAGATGCGCCGCCTTGTCGTGTGCTGCGACGGCACGTGCGTCCTCCCCTCCCTCTTCTCCCCTCTTCGCGCCAGCCTGATCCCTCGCTCACCCTCTCCCTCGCACGCAGATGGGAGTCCGCCCTCTTCCAGACCCGCCCCGACATGCTCACCAACGTCGCCCGCCTCGCCAACGCTGTCGAGCACCGCGACGAGCGAGGAGCCCGCTGCGAGCAGGTGTCCCTCTATCTCCCTGGACTTGGCACGGGCGAGGAGACGCTCGAGGGAGCCTTAACGGTACGCAGTCGCTCTCTACTCCTCAGCACGAACCTCCTGCGGCGCGAGCTGACGCATGCCGACGTTACAGGGCGCATTCGGCGACGGCCTCCTCGACCAGGTTCGACAAGCCTACGACTTCCTCTCGCGCAACTTCCGCTCGGGCGACGAGGTGCGTCCCCTTCTCACACCTTCGTCTCCATTTTTGACGTCGAGCTGACTCTGAAGACGCCGCAGATCCTCCTGTTCGGCTTCTCGCGCGGCGCCTACGTCTGTCGGCTCCTCCTCGCGCTTGTCGACCTCGTCGGCATCCTCGACCCCAAGGTCAACCTGCACCTCTTCCCCGCCCTCTTTAACGCGCTCTGCCTTCCGATCGTGCACGAGACGACCAGGTCTAGGCGCAACGAAGCCCGCCGAGCCGAGCTCTTGAGCCAGGTCGCACCCTTCGTCGAGGCTCAGAAGGCGGCGCAGCCCGGCGGCTGCCTCATCAAGGTGCTCGGCGTTTTTGAGTATGTGCGTGACCTTTCGCTCGGTGTACTGGATGCGGCGCAGCGCTGACGTTCTCGAGAGCGCGCGCAGGTTCCCCTCCTGCACCTTCCTCGTCTCTCCTCGCCTGCCTCGCCCTCGCCACTCTCCCTCACGCCCTTCTCAACCCTCGACACGCTTCTCGAGCCGTCGGTACAACACGTCTACCAAGCCCTCGCGCTCAACGAGCGACGAGCGCCGTACCAGGCCATCGTGTTCGAGCAGAAGCCGGACAGCATTCGGCAGGGTCAGGAGCTCGTGCAGGTCTGGTTCTCGGGCTGTCATGGAGGTGCGTCTCCCTTCTTATTCTCTTCGCTGCGACGTCGACCGAGCTGACTCTCGCCAACGAACGAGGACTGCAGACGTCGGCGGCGGCTACACCCCTCACGACCTCTCCGATCTCTCGCTCCACTGGCTCGCCTCGCAGGTTGCGCCATTCCTCGCCCTCGACCTCGACTACCTCTCGTCGGTCTCGGCGTCGCCCTCTGCGCCCTGGGGCGCTGCAGTACAGCACGGTGCGTCTCCCTCTCAGCTCCCCCTCTTCCTCAAGCGCCTCTTCTCCTCGTGCGCCGACGCCCTGACACGCTCTCCCTCCCGCACCTGCAGAAGGCTTCCATCTCACGCCGGGCCATGAGCGCCGCGTCCCCCTCCCGCTGCTCGCCGCCGACCTCGCGCCCTCCTCTCCCTCCTCGACCCAGTACCTGCACCCCTCGATCCTGCGTCAGCCGCGCGCTGCGCTCCCTCGACGACTGCGCCGGGCGCTCGACGATGTGGGAGCGGAGGGCGAGGTGCTTGGGCGGGGCGGGCAGTGGTGGGAGCTCGGCGCGTGGGAGCGCGAGGTGCGGCGGCGGTGGGCGGGCGACTACGAGCGCGCGAGGGAGGAGAGGAGCAGCGAGACGGGCGGCGCGAGCGGGCGCGAGGCTTTGTGGAGGCTCAGGCTGGAGGAGGTGGCGAACGCTGGGGACTCGCCCGGGCTGGCGAGGGCGAGGTGAGCCGAGGAGGGCAGAGCTCGAGGCTCGAGCGCTCGCCCTTTCTCTCGCTCTTCTCGATGCTGCATCATCGGCAAGATATTTCTGAGCTCCATGCGCGCTTCAGAGCTTTCCGGCCTGAGAGACGCACAGTCGAGAGCCCGAGAGACGAGACGAGCCGACTCGCTAATGGTCCGATTACAGCCGAGGTCGTATTGCCGAGTAAGGACCACTCGAGCGGCGGCGAAGCGGCTCCTTCCCTCCCGCCTCTCGACTCCGTCCGCCTCGTCGACTGGCCGAGCCCAACCGCACGCCATTGCTGCGCCGTCTCTGCACCCGATGTGCTCGCTCAGCGTCCTCCACCCGGGTCAGTCGTCGAGCTCCGAGTCTGTGGATGGCGCCATCTTGTGACGAGGCGGCATCATCTCTCGCGACCCGTGGAGCACGGTCGGGTTCGCCGCGGGCTTGCAGGCGGGCATGGTGTGCGATAGCAGCTACCTGGGAGAGGATTGCGCGAGGTGGAGCTGGTGGAGGTCCGGCCGCACCTCCTTTCGCCCGGGCGTCGCGCTCTTAACCGCTCGCTGCGACTCAGCTTCCCTTTCTTCTCTACTGCACCTCAGCTACGCCCATGGCGACTCAGACGCAGACCCTCAGCCGCGCGGTCGGCTCCCTCTCGCTCTCGGGCTCGTCTGTCGCCCCTCTCGAGCCGTCGGGCGTCCTCGACCAGTACGAGCCCGTCGACCTCACGCCGGTCCTCGGTCGGCAGTTCGACAACGTCCAGCTCAAGGCCTTGCTCGAGGCGCCCAACTCGGACGAGCTCATCAAGGAATTGGCCATCACGAGTGTGTCTCTCACCTTCTCCTCCTCCTCTTCCTCCTCGTCGGCTCGGGACGCTCATGCTTCGCCGCTCTCTCCCAGTCCATCGCCGCAACGTCGTATTCTTCAAGAATCAAAGGGAGCAGCTCACCGACTCAGAGCTCAAGACGCTCGCGCGCAAGCTCGGCCAGCTCACCGGCGGCGAGGGCCGGCTGCACATCCACCCGACCGAGATCGACCGCGAGGACAACGAGATCTCGCCTATCAAGGCTACCGAGTTGTGCGTCTTCTCTCCCTCTCGGTCTCTCGCTCGCTGCAAACCCTGACAAGCCGTCCTTCTCTCACTCGCTCGCAGCAAGCGCCGCCGGGGACAAGGCTCGCAGATCGCCTCCCGCGGTTGGCACTCGGACATCACGTTCGAGCCGATTCCGTCCGACATCGCGATCCTGACCCTGACCGAGATCCCGGCGAGCGGCGGCGGCGACACGCTCTGGGCGTCGGCGTACGAGCTGTACGACCGGCTCACGCCCGCCTTTGCGACCTTCCTCGAGGGCTTGACGGCCGTGCACAGCGCGCCGCAATTCCACGAGGTCGCCAAGAGGTGCGTCAGCTTAGCCCCTCGCGCCGTGTCGGCTCGAGCCTGAGCGTCCTTGCTGACGAGTGGGTCCATGCGCGCAGCCGCGGCGTTCCTCTTTACGTCGACGAGCGCGGGCACCCAGAGAACGTCGGCGACAAGCTCGAGGCCGTCCACCCGGTCATCCGCATCAACCCTGTCACCGGCTGTGCGTCGTTCTCGCTCGACTTCCTCGTGTCCCTCGCTCGGCCTTCTCGAGCTCTCGAGCTGACCTTGCGTTCTCGCACAGGGAAAGGACTGTTCGTCAACCCGGTCTTCACCAAGAGGTGCGTCTGCAGCTCGCACTCGCACCGCCTCGAGCGACCGCTGACGAGCGCTCGTCGCGCAGGATCGTCGAGCTGAACCAGGACGAGTCGGACCGCATCCTGGCCTATCTCGGCACGCTCGTCAAGGAGAACCACGACGCGCAGGTGCGCTTCAGGTGGGAGGCTCGCGACGTCGCCTTATGGTCCAACACGAGCTCGCTGCACAACGGTGCGTCCTTTTCCCGCTCTCGCTCTCCCCGCCTGTGCAGGCTCTCCTCGGCTTTCCTCGCTCTCGAGCTGATCCCTCGCACCTCCTTGCACCTCGCAGTCACTCTCGACTACTCGGGCACGGACCGCGTCGGGCACCGCGCCGTCTCGCTCGGCGACCGGCCGTTCTTCCGCTCCGACGCCGGCGGGAGGAGCAGGCGCGAGGCGTTGGGCCTGCCCAAGTGGCTCGAGGACTGATCGGGCGCTCGAGCTGGGTTCTTTGAGCGGAGAGAATGCTGTGATGCAGTGCTGTCTGTGCTACGAGGGTCTGTGCGAGAGCGAGAGCGCGAGCAAGACGACCTTCCCAAACCCGGCTCGCCCCGCACGGACCGCTCACGCTGCAAGCTGCTCGATCTAGACGATGCACGTTGCTCTACCTAGCTACAGATCTATGCTCCGTCGACCCTCGCATCCTTTCCTCTCGCCGTCCACCCGCTGCGCTCAGGCCCGCTCGGGCAGCAAGCTCCCCCTGACCTTTTCCGCGTCGAGCTGCGCGACGTACACCCGGTCCTCGGCCAAGATGCACAGCCTCCCCTCGGGGCACAGGCAGAAGTTGGCGCAGTAGCGCGTCTTGTGCTTGGTCGCAGCGGGGCGAGGGAGAGACGAGGGGAGGTCGGCGGGCGAGGAGGGGAAGAGGGTGATCTTGCCGAGGAGGGTGCCGTGCTGGTTCCAGATCTGGGCGCGAGGGGGGCGCAAGTGAGTACGTGGGCTCGGTGTGCATGAAAGGGAGGAGGGGAGGGAAGAGAGACGCACAGCGACGCCGTCGCCCACGCCCGAGTAGACGTTGCCGGCCTTGTCCGTCTTGATGCCGTCCCTGCGCGCTCGTCGTCCTCGTCAATCCTCGACGAGCTCCTTGCGACCCAGTGCGAGCAAGCGAGAGAGAGGATGGAGAGCGAGACGCACGGC
>ERZ794949.452-NODE-452-length-13070-cov-4.209527_pt1 | contig 13070 bp, 3 predicted proteins | sample MGYA00511363_ERZ794949 | MGnify/ENA primary metagenome ERZ794949 (study PRJEB30137, sample SAMN04331402) | food metagenome | isolation source: T1 must sample point D1 replicate B | place: Australia: South Australia ...
TGTATATCCTAAGAATCATTATTTAATTTATTTTTTTTGAAAATAATTAGGTTTAATTACAAAAAAATATATACATTTTATATATACATATACTGTTTATAACTATGCAAATAGAAGTGTATATGATAGTACCATCAGCAATATCACACCACCAGTTACCTAAACATACCAAACACTATGACTAATAACAGAATAGAAAAGGTTCGAAAGAAGCCAAAGACCACTATTCCATCCAAAAAATCGAACTTCATTACAAAATACATCGAGGATATGATTGAACTGCCCATTTCAGAGTACAAAGAAGAGCCAAAAAACACAGATATGCTTATATTGAATACATTGATTTATATGGCAAAGTTTCTTTTGTTTTTAATTCCTGTTCTATATTATATCACTTATCATAATAAGAAAACAGTTACCTGTGATGACTATTCTAATTCTAACGGACTATTGTTCAGCAGTAAGACAAACTCATTTGATTTGTATTGTAAAAATGGATATCAGGCTAAATACACTCCAAAAAGTGTGTATGGATTATACAATAAACAAAAGAAATGTGTTCCTTTACCTATAAACTCCAAAGAAAAGGCTCTCTATAAATCCTTATTAGCATCAAAGAAGATCTATAACTATGAAAATGTCAAAATAAACACCCCATCTTCTGAAATAAATGTCTTATTAAAAAAATTCTTACATGAAACTTTTAATGAATATCACTTGAAAAATTCGGATAAGTTCAAGTTAAAGAAAATTAATAACTACTATTTGAAAATGGCAAAAGCTAATGATATTCTTCACAACAGAAAGTTGCGTTATTCCAACAAAAAGTCAATTTTTTATAGAAAATATTGAAAATAAAACATCGGTTTTTATTTATTGTAATTTATTTATCTTATTAGTATAATGCTATATATAATTAATTTTTAATGTACTTATTTCAAACCAAATCCTTCACTTCCTTCGTTAATAGCAACTAAAAATGCTCTCTTCATCTCCTCATAGGTTTTGTATGATGGCAAATCAAGTTGATTGAAGCATGTGTGTGCTTGTGGTAATCTACTACTTGATCCAAAGTCTTTATGTATCGAGAATTTACTCGAACTTTACTTGTACCAGTTATAAACTGCAGCAGCTTGGCCTTCTCAACTTGATTGAAAGATCTAACACATCTCCAAAATAGTGATATTTCTGGAGATTGACTAGTATAGTTCACATATTCAGTGTTATTTTTCCAATCATCTACATCTATATCTGGCAATCCATTCAGCAATAATTCTAACTCATTTTCATTGAATATTTCAATCAATTCCTTATCGATTATTGAGTAAAATCCTGTAACTAGATGTTCCAATGGGATTTTGAATGACAATTTCAACTTAAAGTCAATGACCTTCTTAACATACTCCTTTTTGTTTTCTTCCGTTACAGCTATTTCAGATCCATTAGGTATCAAGTCATGGCTTTCATATTTTCCTGAATTTTCTGTTTCAAGGGAAAAAGTAATATCCAAGACATCAGTTATGTCATTTTCCAATATCCATATCAAAGACTTGTAATATTCGGGATCAATACTTTCCATGTCCTTCAAACCTGGATTCTTCCCTATAATTGCTTTATAAATAGGTCTTATAAAGTGACAATCTAGGAAACATGAATCATGTATGGCTTTAGCCATAATCATACCACAAAATTCGTAGTAAGAAAGATGTTTTGTATCAATAGGAACGTTGCTGTTAGGTATGAAAGTATCATTGTTTTCATCACTTACTGGAGTAAACAATGAAAATTCAGAGCTCACCATTTGTCTAGATATTAACTGATACCATTCTCTAGTCAACCCACCGGCATCCACTCCTTCTTCTCCTACAAAGGTAACGTTTAATTTACCTGTTTTGAACTTAGAGTTAAGATCAGAGTACAAAGCATGGAATGAATCAGAGAAAATACTCGATCTATTAACAGTAAAGTCAACAGAACTATTATCGAAACGTTTCATTTGCTTTAATTTTGTTTTGAAGAAGAATCTCTTATTATCAAAATCTACCGCAGAAGAGTCCAAAGTTAACAAAATTGAGAATGGACCGTTCATTAACTTTGGTGAAGTTCTTATCATAGAATTCAACAAGGTTTTATGCTCAAAAATAAACTGTTTTCCAATTTTTGAAAAGTTGATCTTATTTTCACTAAACAACAAGTTAATCTTACAGTCAATCATAACAGATTCTAATAATGGAAGTAAGAACAATATCTTAGTAACGTTTGATGTATTTCCATTTATTGCCTCAAATTTGTTCAAGTATGTGGAAAATCTAAACCAAAGCTCACTGAAAGGAATTTCTACGTAGGCTTTGAGTAAGTTTTCGTTTCCAATAGATGATTTCGAATCTGCTTTTTTTTGGAAAAACAAGAAATCAATTATTGTAATATACTTCAGTAAGCAACTTTGAGATGAGTTTGCTGCTGACATAGTAGTCACAATATCATTAGGATCTTCACTTGTTATTATTTCTTTTTCACCACTATCAATTAAGTTAATCATCTCATCCAACTTTTTGGAACAAATTGATGCACAATTTTTACAGAATTTGCTAATCATTTTTATAATGTTGGTGGAATGTTCATCAGTGTTATAATATGTCTCCTTCAATACTTGCAGTGAGTTAATAATATTCTCCAATGTTCTTGTAGTCGAGCTTTCAAAAGAAACAACAGATAATAAAATTCTAAATGTGCTATCCATTAACAATGTTCCCAATTGATCACTTTTTTTCATTTTTTTTAACTGCTTATTTTCAGATTTTTTAGTAACGCAATTACTATGAATAATTGTCTTTACAGTTAAACTTAGAGCATCCATTAACGTGACTTCATTTCGTACAACAGGAATACACAATGCAGTAAACAGGTAATTGATTGGGCAAGCCTTAGAGTTATGACTTTCAGAATCATTCATAGTAAAATCATCATAACTCAAATCAAATCCAGATTCACCATTGATTTTCAAAGAATTCTTGCTGAAGTTATCACCAAAGAACTTTCTGTGTTTTGTAACCAACAAATCTTGATGAGTGGTAGTGAAGAACTTAAAGCATGGAGCATATTCTTTTGACAAGTGCTGTAAACAATCAATACTTTGAGATCCAACATTATCAACAGTACAGTCATTAGACAAAACATATGGCCTGATAGTAAAGGTGTTGGGATTTATTAGTTTATCAATTTTATTGCTGATATATCCATACACATCACTCAAGGCAGTACTGCTGTGTAGACCTTCTGAAATAATTAACAACAACAAATTCAAAAATTCGTTTCTAACTTTCTTGGAATGTTTGCACAAAATGGTAAAGAATTCATGGAATGGCTCTCTCTTTAAATATGGTTGATAAATGAAAAAGGATTTTGATAAGGAGTAAATTGCTGCTCTATCATATAACACAGGTCTGCGCTGTTTCTTTTTCTCTGTATTATCTGTGTATCTACCTTTCTCTAGCAGATCCTTCATTTTCAAGCTCAGCTGATTTTCTCTTGTACTTTGTAAAGTTTCTATTTCTTCAACAAAAGGATTAGGCAATGCCAAGACATCACCGAAGTGTATTTCAGGAGTATTCTTTTTATCATTCAGTTTCATCAAATCTGGTGGACATGAAGTGTGATAATAATTTCCTTGATTTATCAAACATCCAACAATATGTTCAAATAATAAATGTTTTTTCTTTTCAGCTGATGAGGTTTGTGAAAAACTTTCAACATTTAATCCAAAAGCACTAACATCAACTTTAGCTCCATCAATATCTACAACATGACTATTTTCAAATGAAGAAATATCAGAATCTAAACTTAGCTCTGCTTTTCTCTTTGTTCCAATTTGAGGAAGTTGTTGATTACCAGGTAACTTAGCCAGCTTCAAAATAGGATATAAAGATTCTACTATCAAAGAAAAATCCAATCTTGAAAACCCATCACATAACTGATAAGTCAAATCTGTTGAGTAAAATTCTATAACTGGGAACATTCTTTGTATTTCCTCCCATCTTTTTAAAGTTGAAACACTTTCATCCTCAAAAAGAAGATCCAAATTGGCCTTTGACAAAAACAGAGGTTTATTGTTGTTGGTGGCCTCATCGATCTCAACTTCATCATTATTGAATCTTTGGTGTGCTTCATTACTTCCCAAAATATTATCAGTTGCATTAAAGAATGAGATATTAGTATTATAACGACTACTTGAAAACCCTGCTTCGCTTGAAAACAGTCCAAATGCTCCAGAATGACTCAATCTACGATTATTTCTCAATATAGTATTACCAAGTTCAGACCAAGGGAATCTTGTTGCAAACATGTTAAGTACAGAAGCATCAGAGTCCGCATTGTGTGGTGAAATATTAATATTATCAACATCCACCATAAACGAGCCTCTATGTTGTCTTGTTCTCATTGATGTATCAACAAGGTTGGAGTTATGATCATCAATAATGTATTGAGCTACTGCCTCTTCAGAGGAACTGTATCCGCTCTCAGAGCCTTCACTACCAGATAAGTCAATACTTTCATCTTCAGAGTGTGCAAAATCACTATAATCTGTGAAGTCACTGTCATCCCTTAAATAACTGGCATCATCACTAGAGCTAGCATTCAAACCGCTAACAAAGTCTGATTCATATAGTTCTCTTTCGTTTATATGAGCATTAAATTCATCTGCATTGACTTCATAACCAAGAGGATCTTCAACAAAGTTTTCGTTGTCTTCATCATCCTCATCCAATAGAACAATGTCATTATCCAAATAAATCACTCCTTCTTCATCATCAGAATCAAAAATGCTTCTACTTTCAGACTGGCTACTTAAATCATCCAAAACAACATCACCATGAATTATATCAATATCATCATCACTGTTGCTATCAGCATCTTCATCATCACCAGAATAACCATCATAATTTATGTTTTCAGCTCCTGTATCATCCACTAAGTCTAAAGAGTTTTGTAAAGCAGCATCATCAACAAAGGCTAGATCTTCATCTTCATAGTCTTCATCAAAAATGGAGTTTTGATCATTCATCACTTCTTCCTCAATGTCTTCAATATCATACATGGCTAATGCAGAATGTCTGAACATGTTTTCTTCAGTTTTCTCGTGATCAGTTGGATCCTTATTGGTGTCATCTTTTTCATCATCGTCTGAATCGTCTGAAGAACTTCCCTGATCATCTACATGCTTACTACTGTGAGTACCCCTGACAACATGGGAAGAATCGGATTGCTCATTAATCAGATTGTGCAACGGTTTGCAATTGATAAACTCACTCTTGTACTCCTCAAGTATATTGTGGAAAGATCTTAAGCAAACAAATATTTGCATATTCAGCTCAGAAACATTTGAAGACAGAGAATTATCTAATCTGTTCACAATTAGCGATATCATATTTGGAATATTTAGCTGAATTATAAGTTTCAATATTGTTACCAGTTCAGTTTTCAAGCTTGAAAAGGACAAAAACAAGTCATTTAAGAATAGTATGCATCCATATATTTTTTCCTTGTCAGTATATGTGAGACTGTGATTTCTAATATTCATGTTATCTGGATGAATTACCTTAACTAAACACTGAAGAACATGCTTACGGATAAATATTGAAGCATGATCAGTTTTATCAAGTGGCAGGTTTTCAATCGTTGGGAAATTAACAATTTTTTTATTCGTTAGTAGGTTTTGTAGTAAGAGTTTAGCCTTTCTATACAAATAATGCTTTTTTTCCTCAACAGAATCACGCTTTACAACAGAGGTGTATTTCGCAAATGGTAAAAACTCATGAATCAAAAAGTTAACAGATGTAGTTCTTGGCTCTTGTGATTGACCAACAATATTTCTTTTTGAATAGCTTATTAAATCCAATTTTGATTGCTGATATGATAAAATCAATTCAGTTAAAGTATTTAACAAGAATTTCATGTAGTTGAAAGAGATATTTTTACTGTTGTCAACATCAAAACTAGAATAATTGGTGGCTTCATCTTCACTAATCCAGTCAGTCTTGTAAGTAGCAATCAGTTGAGAAAAAATCAAGTAGACAATATCCGTTTTTGCAGGAATATTCGTAGGTTTCATGCTTTTTCTATATCTGAACAACTTGTGAATTTCATCTCTTAATAATACAGGTTCATCATCAAATTTTCCTATCTTAAAATTAAATCCTTGTTCATATAAAGCCTTTAGTAAACTGGTATTATCTCTAAAAGCTAAGTAGCTTTTTCTTTGTTTCAACACATGAACTGTGTCTTCAGAATCCAAAGCTTCTTTGGATATAATAGAGCCTACTACTTCAGGATCTTCCAAGCACAATCTACACAAAATTATAAAACTGTTTTGTAAGGTTACTATAAATTTGTCCTTTTGATTAATACCAATACATTTCAGCAGCTCAACTAAAATCTTAGAGTTTATAATTTTTGGAACATTTTCGTAGTCTTCAAGTACATTCAATATACAAACTCTGGCAACAGAACAACCCAATTCAACTGATTTGATGCTCTTACACTTCAAAACAATATCCATAACAGCCAAAACAAATTTCTGATTGAAGTTTCCAAACCATTCAGGATGATATTCTTCAGGTAATTCTATATGTTGCAAATTACTCAAAGAAGTGTATCTGAAGTGACTGTAAAGTGTTTCAAATACAAACAGAAATCCCGGTAATATTTTGTTAGACATACCGTGATTATTGACTTTTTCTGTGAATGTTGATGCAAAAGTCTCAGCAATGATACTTAGTTGATAGCGATCTATATCTGATTTTAATGGTTTCGATAAAAGTAGCCCAATGAATTCCAATATAGGTATCTGGTTATCAGGACTTAATTCTTGGCTTTTTTGACTTAAATACAAAACAAACTGAATGCATATATGACCAAACACACCAACAAAATTGTTACTTTTATTATGTTCAGAAGCATTCTCCATCATATGAGAATAAATTGAATCATAACTTGCGACTAACATTCTTAGCAAAGAGTAAATAGACCCTATACATCTCGGATAGCCAATGATTAGTTCAATAATCTTTTTAGCATTGAAAGAGTAACCATCAAAACTGTCAAAGGAGCAAACTATATTTGCAGTAGTCATTTTTTTGATCCAATTGTGCATCGTTGATTCTTCACCATCGAAGTATAGCTTATCATACTCAGTTACTGCATAATTACAATAAGTATCAAACCATATGTCAATATCATCTTTTTCTATTAGCTCAGCGTCTGCATAATTTAACTGAGATGCATGGTCAATAACAAATCCGGATTGATCCTGAGGTTCTTGAAACATAATGTCTTCAGCCTCTTCAACATATGATGATATATTAGGAACATCACCAACTCTTTGTTTAATAATTTTTTTAAGCCCAAGTGATAGTGAGGTATTGTTTGAATCTGCATAAAGAAGTCTATAGTCTTTAAGTTTATCAAAGGCATTTATGTCTAATCCTCTGTGCATTATGTCAAGATAACAATCTACAATTTTAACAAATGTTTTATCAGTAAAAATCGCATGCTTCAGGATGCCTCCCTTGAAGTACTTTTGATTGATAGTATTAATACATTCGATGTCAGACTGTAACATGTAATTGGTGAACGTTTTAGCATCCTCTTCTGGACTTACATTAATTAATGCAAATATAACAGAATAAAGTTTTTCCTGATTAACCGATAAGAAACATTTGTTTGCCCAAGTTGTCATTTCAAAAAGCAGCTGGATGCACTTAGGAACAAGAACTTCTAGCTGTCTTGGGAAAACAAGTTTGCTTTTCACATCATAAAATTTGAAATCTTTTTGAGAAGCGGTTTCCAAGTGCTTCTGAATAATCTTATCTAAAATTTCAAAAAGCTTGAAATTCAATTTGTACTTATAGTACAAGTTGCAAACAAAGTAATCAATTTCTGCTGAAATTCCTTGATACCCAAAAGGCTGTTTTTTCATACAAGAATAAACAAGAAAAATTGCATGGATGGTTTCATCGATTTCTAAATTTTCTTTGTTAAAGAAATTTAAAATATTCAATAGAGCCTTCATGCAACATTCCATTATCATCAATTGTTCAGTTGTTGAATCATCCGTTGAGCGGGTTCTTTCCATAGAAAATATTCTCAGAAATGATTTAAAAAACATCATCATATTGTAGTTGATATTGGTAACCCAATATCTAATCATGAAAACATTATTGGTGAAATAATGATTAGATTTTTCCCTCTTGACATCCAAAGAATTTTTTATAGTAATGTGATATGGTCTTTGAACCAGAGTATCAATATCTTGTTGGGGTGACAAAGATCTAGCAATTTGATTTTCTTCAACAATAAGTTTAACAACTAAATTGGACATCGATGTGAATATATTGTTCTCACTATTAATTTCATTCATGTAGTTTTTAGCAAAATTTTGACATTTTCTATCAGAGAAGGTTCCATATTCAAAGCCTGTATTTACTAGTGTTTGGAAGTTAACAGACAAAGAGTTTAGCAAGCCGGAAAATCTCATGATTTCTTGCTCGTCATTACAATTTAAAAAGAATGATTCATTTTCGTATCCTGCTTTAAAGCTCTCTAATTTTTTCAATAGACCAAATACTGTAGTTGTAAATGATGAAGATATGGTTTCAAAATCAAACAATTCTGATGATTTTAAGACGTCAATAACGGCAACCTGAGTATCAGATTTCAAAAAGGTTCCTGGTGTTCTCTCATTGTATATTTTCTTGATGATAGTATCACAGTCTAATTTTTCACTTAAATTGGCCCATTCACATCCATATAATGACAAAAAGGCACATCTAATCAGTATTCCTGAATCAGAAGAATCAAAGGAAAAATCAGAGGATCTAGCAATGCCTTCAAAAGATTGTCCTGAATTAGTGAATAAAGAACTGTTTGGAGGTTGCATCAATGGTTCTTCTTTAAAGTTCACCTCTAATGAATTTATAGCATCGGCAAATTCATTAGTCATCATCTCTTGTAGATCCGGATGATATCTGTAAAGCTCATCAAGGTGTTCAGCATATTCTGATTCCATATATTTGATCAAAACTGCTGCTAGCTTAGCATCTCTGTAAGGCTGAAAGAGTAACTTAATGATGTTACTTTCCTTAATCTTTTCTAAGGCAGATTTATTCAAGCATAATGCTGATACTAATTGTGGTAGAGTCAACAGTAAGTTGTCCCATGGCCCTAAGTACTCAGCAAAATTGTTGATAATAATGTCAACAGTGCCAGCTTCTTGTAGAATTTGGTAAATGGTTGGGTCCTTGTTCAATAAAACCTGAACAATGTCCAGGACATATGACAGCAGCGTGAACCCAAAATCATTTCTATTTAAAAGAATCGTGTTAAGAGTGCCCAAAAGCTTTGAGTCCATGAAGTTTCTGATTTTATCTGTTGTGTCTATATCAATGACCTTAAGAATAGTCTTCAAAAATGATCTGATAAAGCTTACTTGCCTGAAGCTCAATGTAAAGTAAACTTCAGTGTAATGCTTGATATGCTTGAACTGATCTTTCGTAGCTAATCCATATTCTATCTCAGTAGACAATCTATCGTGTAATAAAGTGTAACCACCAGCGTTTTCAAATGTGTTAACATCCTCAATTTTTTTCAAACAATTTTTCAAAACACTGGAAACTTTCAACATGGTTTGATATTCATGATAGTCGTATACATTCAGAATATCAACTAGCTTGTATATCAACCCAGCTGAAACTAAAGAATCACATATCGAGGAAACACCTGTTAAGTTTGAAATAACATCAAAGAACTTCATATTGTAAGCCACATCTATGTCATCTGAATTAAGAGCAATTGCCTTTTTAATTCTATCTAATAATAAAAACACTGGACCGTGAGTAGCATTCCCACCAATGCATTTCAATATGTCTAAACACCAAACGTGTCTGTCTGATATGAATTTAAGAGCATAAAGAGCAGAAACTCTGATTTCAGACATCGGAAAGTTGCTAGGAACTTTATGTAGAGGATAGCCTTGTAAAATAAATCTGCAAAGACATTCGAATATACTACCATCCAATTCAAATATAGTGGAAGAAACAGCAGGAGGACTTAATAAAACATTTATCAACCCAACTGAATAGAATTTTAATTGGATATATGGATTTAAAGTATCAAAAATGTTTTGTAGTTTATCTTTGTCATTCTCTAATAAAAAGGTGTTTTGAACTTTAATAGCTTTATTGTCCTCAGGTACAGCAAATGACTTTGCTACATATAGCTGCATACTTATTTCAAACCAATAGTGTTCCGGTATTTTTTTCTGGTTTTTTATCAAATTCAAAAGCTCTTCATAACTTGTGTTTAGCAGCTTTTCATTAGTTATTTTGAAAACTTCTAAATTATTATTGTTCTTTTCGGAATAATATTTAAATGTGAATGGTAGAATTGTATTGGCAGGTGATATAATCGAAGCGCTTTCTGGTATACCGTAAGACTTTGGAGAGCAGTTGGCAAGAAAATCCACTAAATCAAATGAATTTTTCAAGTTGTTATCACAGGAGATATGGCATTGTAAAGCTAATATCATAGAAGTCAACTTTGATCTTAGTTCCTGTTTCATGTTTTTGTCAGGATTCCAAGATCCTACTGATTCGCCTATGTCTATAAGTAGCAATTTCACACATCTTAATTTCACTTCAATATTAGGAGCATTTAGTAAAGCTAAGATTTGATTTATCATAAGGAAATTGTGTCTGTTTGTAGTGTTTTGTAATATGAAAAAAGTGAAGTCCAAGTATTTTATAAGCTTTAATTCTATCTCTTTAGACAAATGCGTTAAGAACCCATCATAGTTTGGCTTTGTTTCGGTTTGTTGAGATGATTGGGTACTTTTTGAACTTGGTAAAGCATTATTTAAATCAGGGATATGAATATCAAGGTTATTCTCATCTATGATATTTTTCAAGTTGTCCTGTATTTTATTTAAAACAGGCATCCAAACCAGCATCAGATCTTGATTTCTTTCCCACGGTTGTTTACAGTAACTGTCTAATTTATCTAAGAAATCATTTTCATCAACTGTATTGGTGAAGTGTTCAATAAGCTCTTTATATTTTTCAGCTTTTTTGGCGTTGATGGCATTTTCAAATGAATTTTGTTCACTGGTATTATAAACCTGCATTTTATTGTGTAGTTTCTAATAGTTCAGTTTCTTGGTTGCTACTCTGTTGATGAATGTTTAACTAACACCTTATTGAAATGAATTGATCTGTGAAAAGCGGGTGGTTCACTGAGATCCGTTTATTTTTTCCATAAACAAAAAATCGAAAAATAGAAAAAGAAACGTAAAAAAAAAAAGCGATGAACATTGCCATCGATGCCGGTATTACACGTGAAGCCAGCCTATCTGGACATTGAATTCAATAAAAGTACTAAGTTCAATCTTACTATATACCATACATAGCTTATTTGGATTGTTTCGGCGTAGATCCATGGGCAGATGCTACGTATTTTCTGTTTTTTATGTTTCTATAGTGACCTACTTTTTCAAAATTATCTGAGCTAATCTTCATGCTCTTATCGACATTCAGTAGTAAAGGTTTATCATTGGCTGTAGGTCTGTTTTCATTATCATGAACACTAAAATCAGCAACTTTGGTCAGTTTATTTAGCTCGTCAACAATATCTTCTTTTTCACTTTTTTTAACCGCAATCAGAGCAGCTGCATTTTTAAAAGAAAGATGCTCTTCATTAATATTATCAGGTAGCTTCTCCAGAACTGCCGCATTTATTTTTATATCGGCTGCTATTCTCTCTTTTCTTAATTTATTTTCCGCAATTTCCCTATCAATGTCTTCAAAGTCTAAACTATCATCACTTATAAAATCTGATTCCTCCTCTTCATTTTGCTGTTCAGTAGATACAGCTGGGGTTATTGAATTTTTTTTAGTTGAAGATTCCATTGCAGCTTTTTCAATCTTATCATCCAGGTTTATGCTAGGTGTCTTTATTTCGTGTTTAACATGTGTAGCGGCCACAGTACAAGGTCTTTTTGTAGAAGAGTCGGGAGTAGCACTCACTCTATTAGGATACACAGTATCTAAATTCCTTTTTCTCATGCTGTTCATACTGTTCAAATCATTCTCCATAACGTCTTCTGGATTTTCTGTTTTAATTTGTCTAACATCAGGGGAAGCTTGCATGTTTGTTGACACTCTTGAGTTAACCAAGTTGGGGAAAGTATCGGTTTTTTTTATTAATAAACCAGGTGTTTCCTTGTCTTTCTCAGCAGATGTTTTCTTTCCACTTATAAATTCCTTATCATATAGGCAGTTTCCTAAAGAGTTACCAAATAATCTCAAAGCTCTTTTCAAACCATCGGTTATTGCACTCTTCTTACTATTTTCAATAGCTGCTGCAATGTATTTACTCTTTGTGTCGCCAAAGCCAATATCCTCTCTGAATGTTCCGTCTTTCAAAACAATTCTAACAATGCATGAAGATACAATGGAATAATCTCCTTGTGGGGTTCTTTCCTTGTGTTCAATTGTTAGATTCTTAATTTGGAATGACCATCCATTGAAGCCTAAAATTCTGTTTGCCAAATCGATCACAACATTTCCTTCTAGGTAAGCGGTTTTTGTACCACCAGGACCTGGTCTATAAGAAATCAGCGATTGATCCAATTTCTTTTGTAATAAGATCTCAATGTTTGTTTGTTCGACTAAGGAAAACTCTCTTATGTGAATATGAGGCTCAGAGTCCGGATTTCTAGGTTTATCTTCTTTTGGGGGCTGCTTTTTCTTGTTAAACAGAACATCAATTTTGGGGTTATTACTTTCCTTACTTTTAGACTGTTCTGAACTCATTTTTGGTTTTAGTTGTAAGGTATATTTCTTTAAGGTTCTGTAGATAAATTATGTTTTATAGTGTACAAAACGCCAAAATTAACATCCACCAGTAGATGATTGTCCACTAAAAAAAACTCCAACAATTAGACGCGTTTCCCTACAAAATTAAACTAATTAAAAAGGTTCGGGCATAGACCAGTTTATAAACACATAAAAGAAGTAAAA
>ERZ794949.453-NODE-453-length-13066-cov-3.397817_pt1 | contig 13066 bp, 7 predicted proteins | sample MGYA00511363_ERZ794949 | MGnify/ENA primary metagenome ERZ794949 (study PRJEB30137, sample SAMN04331402) | food metagenome | isolation source: T1 must sample point D1 replicate B | place: Australia: South Australia ...
TTGAATGAATATACACTCAAAATAATATAAAAAAAAATCATATAAGAAAAGAATATATTAGTAGTACTTCTTTAGCTAAAGGAGTTATTGCATATCATTAGTACAAATGTGTACGGATATATATATACTTGCCTTGTTTAAATAGCAACAAGCTCTTTAATCCCAAAACCATTTCCAGAAAATAAAAATATATACATCAAATATTTCTATGTTTTTTTTTATTTCATAGTTTGTAAGTTGTATATAATTTAAACGACTCAAAGAATTATACTCTTACTTCATTTCAACATCTGCATTTTGATCTTCATTCATTGAATTCTCAACATCTTGAAGCATATGACGAAGTCTCTTGATCTTCTCATATTGCTTATTGTATTTGTTTTCTTTCTCCGCAACCAAGGCTTCCATCTTGCCATTGGAATCAATATATTGCTGTTTGGTTTCTGTTAGGTTTTCGAGTGTGTTTGGTATCAATTCTCCTTTGGTTATCATCATGTTCGTAACTTTTGTGATGTTTGCTTGTATATTTTCTCTTCTATTCACCATTGCTTGTGCCTTTTTAACTCTTTCCTTTGAAATATTATAAAGAATTGTATCATCCGAAGTCAAGCTTGCATCATTAGCAGGTTGTAAATCATCATTTTCAATCATTTTTTTATACTTCTTGGCAACTGCCTCCTGGAGTTCTGCTTTAATTTTCAATATTTCAATTTTTTCTTCCAAATAAGTAGGATTGCTTATCAATGTAGAAATTTTCTCATATGTTTCCATACTGAGCTTTCCAGAAACAATATTACCTAGTGTTTCCAATGTTTCATTTTGGAATTTGACTATGTCTTTGATCTCTGGATGTAATTCTAAACTATTGCATGTTGCATTGTATGTGTCTAACTTTTCTTCGTTAGGTTTGAAAGTTTCTTCAAGCAATGGAATATAACTTTTTTCCTCCATTGTTAAATAAAGCTAGGTGCCGGTTGGTCTTTAACTGTTTATTTAGGTTAGATGCGTGTTCTCTACAGGAAGAAGCTTACAAAATGGGGTTTTTTTTAAAAAAATGTAGCCTGTAATTAACTTTACATATTTAAACTAAAATAAAATAAACTGTAAACATTTTAAAAAAAATTATATTTAAAAATTTAAAGTAAAATTTAAAAAAATAGCAAATGTATGGATTGCAATTGTAATTTACCACGTGACTTATTTACAACAAAATTTGGTAGCATGAACTGTACCATTTTTTCTGATTTTTTGGGTTTCTTTTTGTTTGGGCTGGAAATGTTTCGTTGTACACTTCAACATATCCCTTTAAAAGAACACCAAAAATAGGTTGATATCACATTAGATCGAAAAAACCAATACAGCCCAATATTGTAGTAGCATTGTATTTTTTCCTATATGACTTCAATTTTAGATATTCAAAAGGATATTAATAACAGTAGGGCATGCAAAAAGTCCACTATAAACCATTATTCAATACTACTGGACTACATCATCACCGATGATTATGACTTTACAGACAATCATGATATAATAGATGTAGAAAGAATTTTATTTGACTGGTATAAACATTACGATGCATCTGAGGAGTATAAGTACGATTCTCAATTAGTTCAACTCATTAACGGTGGCCAATCTATTTTCCAATACAAAAATTTCCTGCCTCTGGATTTGAACCATTACATCTTTCTTAGAGCCATAAAGTTTTATCAGTTATATCCCAACCAAATTGAAAAGTTTGAAGTGATATTTCAAATGATTCTTGACACTTATTGCATTGACCTTAAGGCAAAATCGACACTGCTCAGTGGATTAGTTCAGCCTTTTATAGAGTATACAAAGCTCAGTAGAAATATGGAAACTTCGTTAAACATCTTTGAGTTTATAGAGCCAGAAAATGTAGATTCTATTGTGTCTAAGATTTTGAAGTTGATGCTACATTACAGTGAAAATGAATACAATATTAATAACTCACCACAGAAAATATTTGACAAGGTTTTATACCCTTTCTTTAACTACAATGTTCTTTATCAGAGTAAGTGTCTGCCAAATATTCATAACACTATTATGGGATTTTTGCAAAGCAACGTAAAATCCATTGATTTTAGTTTTATAAGCAAAATATCCAGTTTGATCATTGAAGACACACCAGCAGTATCCATTGATAAATTAACAACATTTGTTACAGAGAATATGGACGTGTTACCATTCACATTGTATGAAATAAACGAGTTCTATAACTCAATAAAGGAAAATACTTTGGAATTTAAGTTCTTCAACAAACATATGATGCTAGAAATGTTCAAAAAGGATTATTTACCCATCCTCAACATGCTGAAGACAAAAAATATTAAGTTGGCTCATCAATTCCTGAAGAAAGGTTCTGTACAAATGGAAAGCTTCAATCAACTGTTAATTGACAATCCAGCATTTGTGAAGAAGAATCACCATTTGGTTCTTGAAAAGTTTGACAGAATTCCTGAAAAGTACGTCCTCAAGAAGCTACTTAACATGCATGGCTCTGACGACGCTGATACACATCTATTTTCCAAAGATTTGGTTGATGAAAAGTTTTGGGATAATTTCAATCAAGCAAATACCTGTTCAAAGACCAACAAGTATCTGACCATATGCTTTGAAGTTGCAATGCAATTGTCGGACTATCATGTAGAACTTATAAATATCCTTCACATGTTTCCAGTTCATTTCAAGCCTAATCACTTATGCAACATAACACTCGAAGAGCTTACATCCATACTAGTAGTTGAATCTAAGATGAATGTTATTGAAAGCTTCAATTTGATAAAGAAATTGCTTGAAATTTTATTATCAATCTCAAAAAAACCATTGAACCATTTGAAGTACTCAGATGAAGAGATTTTAGTCATGTGCCAAAGCACATACATCAATGAAATCGACGACCTTGATAATATAGAATATTTAGAAAGCTCCATATTTGACTTCATCAATTTACTATCTGAGTTTGAAGAACTTAAATACATGTTCTATGACACCAAAAAATATGACACTCTATGGCTAAGAGTTGTTCATTTTGTGAGAGAAAAGAAAGACGATGAGATTTTCTTCAAGGTCATGTTGATGATACCAAAGGAATTCAAAAAGAACAATGGTGTTTCATTAGATTACATTAACAGACTTTTGATCTAGAAGATAAATAGCATTATATATCAGGGTTTTATCTTTATTTACAAGTATTTCACTAACCCGAAAAAAGCGAAATAATTCATTATAATTTTCAGTCAAAAGAGACAAAAAAATTATATCTTATCTAGCAACTGTTCTTTTTCCTTTTGTAGATTGCACTCATTAGCAGTTATGCTTGATTTGGTTCCAACAAGCAAATCCAAATCTTTCACATGTTTCTTGTGAAATTCAATAACCTGCTCATCACAAACAACCTTTTCGGGATTCCAGTTTTCTACAACAAGATTCTTTGTGGACTTCACTCTTGATAAGGCGACATAAGCTTGACCGACAGTAAAGAATCTTGAAAAGTCACACTTCAAAGAGTCGTAAGTCTGTCCTTGTGACTTGTGAATAGTCAATCCCCACGCGCTTATCAGTGGTAGTTGAGTTTTCCAGTGAATGACAGTATTGCCAATGGACGTTGAGGTTGACACTGTCACTGGCATAATAACTCTACGTCTGAGCTCACAAAGCTTTGAGTTGTAATACTCAAACACTGGGTACAGGTGTTCCTTTTGTTCTGTGTTGTCGTTGAAATTTTCAAATTTTTTTACAAAATTATCTGTCACATCAGATAAATCAAACTGAACTACATGTTTGCCTGAAGCATCATACTCAATGGTTTCCATGTCTATTAGCTCGGCATTTACCCCAGCTTGTGAGCCCATTTTACCAAGAATTTCGTTTTTAGTGTGAAAGGTGACCCCCTTTGTGAATCCAACTATAGTTCCTGTAGTTCCGTTGTACAAGGTATGGTCCACATTCTTGGTGATCATGACTTTGGATCCTATTTTTAAGGGTATGCTGTCTGCAAGCATTGATGCTTTATTAATTATTTCATAATCTTCCGTGTCCTTGATATTACCGCCATGGCAGGCTTCAAATACCACCATTGGTCCTTTCATGGTTTTCAAAATTTTCGAGTTGTGTACACTGGTTTCTCTCCTGGTACCAAACAATGTGATAACATCTGAACTTGCGACGTAGGATTTACTCTCAACCCTTTTCATCAATGCCTCTGTGGTTGGGGAGACAATTCCTAATCTTAGCTCATTAAGGCATTTAACAAATTCGGGATCATCAAGCTGTCTAAAGACAGTCGAGAGTGATAAGCAATGTTTGATGCCATGGCTCCAAACTTTACTTTTGAATGCATATTCGCAAATTGGAAGTTCTTTGTTTTCATTGACTAGTGTGGGGTCTATTGCTCCCTCCAGCTCATCATACTTCTTAATGATTCCCTCCAGGATTTTGTTGTCAACAGGTGGTAGTTGAAAAAAATCTCCACATAAAATAACCTGGATTCCACCAAACGGTAAGTAATTCTTCCTTATTTCCTTGGCTGTTTTGTCAATGAAATCTAATGTACTAGCCTCCATCATGCTAACTTCATCGATTATCAGTACTTTGCACTGCTTCCACGCATTGCTTTTAGCTGCTTTCAACTGGATCTTTTGTCTTCCAGTATTGTTTTTGTTCAATTCCATCAGTCCCAGTGCTGAATGATACGTTTGACCACCTATATGATAAGCCGCAAGTCCTGTTGTCGCTGTAACCAGAACATTGTATTCATACTTATTTGAGTTGTTTTTCACACCATGTTTTTGCTTCAATCGTTCAATCAGTTCTCTCAAAAGAACAGTTTTACCAGTACCTGCAGCTCCTGTTAAGAAAATAGACTCTTGCTTGTTGACCACCAGATCTATAACGTATTGTTGTTCTTTATTGAATTTCAATTCCGTATGTTTGTCTTTATTTACTTTTGGGCTAAAATTTAATTGTTGGGTATTTAAGTTATGAAGGTTTTTAGCAATTTCACGATTTAAATGGTATGTTGACAAAAACTTCTTGGGCGTGTACTTTGTATATATATTCATTGGCAGTCGAAAAACTCCAGGCAAGCCATGCCTACTAAAGATCATCATTCCCATTTCAAATATAGAGTGTTTATGTACAGGTTGGTCTCAGAGTGAAAAGAGTTGTCTGGTTGAAGAGTAATTTTGTCTTAATGCTTTTGAAAATATTATAAAATGAGGAACGCGAAAATTGAAAAAAGAAAAAATATGAACTTATAAACATTTCAACACTGTTCAGGTTACTTATATCCGATAGAGAGTGAAGAGGAAAGTGGTCAAACAAAGTTATTGAAGAACTACGTATCACAATTCATAGTTTTAATAATCATAATCAGATTCAGAAGAAGTTTCTTCTTTAGAAATCGATATTGGGTCTTGAAGTCCAATATAGAAGGTATTCACTAGGTTATTCGCCTTAACGAAGGACTTATGCCAGTTTAGCAGCTGAAGTCCTGCTCTGGAAGTAACTCTGGATAGTGCAACGTAACATTGACCGAATTCAAAGGTGTCCCTCAGATCAGTCTTCATGAAGTTATATGTCTGCCCCTGTGACTTATGAATTGATATAGCCCACGAGTGAATCAATGGGATTTGACACATTGAAAACAAAGCATGACCTGTCTTTACATCTTGTAACTCGAATTTTTCTTCTTGGACAATAATGGTTTTGGTTTCACTTGGATTCGATGGATCAGGCAAAAACTTGACAATAGGATAGTACTGCTCCCCGTCAATATTGCTTTCTAAATTACCGCCATATAAAGGATTTACTAAGTGATGGGTTATTGTATCATTTTCCGTGTTGGTGTTTTTCTTAGTATTAGATGTCTTTTCAGCCAGTCTACTATCAACCCTTTCAAATCCAACAACAACTCCCTTTGTACCATTGATAACCCCTTCAGGAAAGTTGTTTTTGACAAGCATAACTTGGGAGCCAACTTTTAAGTCCAATGTCTTGAAAAACATACAAGCTTCAACCATTTTTGCAAACTCATTGGTTCCCTTCAACTTGCCATCAAGTGCTGCTTTGTATCTATAAGTACGTGATTTAATTTTGTTCATTTGCTGCAAATTATAGTTGTTCGCTTTGAATTTTGTTGGGAAAAGATAAGTGGGCTCAACACCCTCAATGGGAGATAGCTCTCTAGTCAACTTTTGCATTTCTTGATCTATTTCTTTAGTAACATTACCAAGTCTAATTTGATTCAGATATTCGATGAACTTGGGATCACCCTTTTGTCTGTGCACTTCCTTCAACCCGAGTTCAAATTCAATGCACTTTTTCCATGCAGGGGAGCAAAAGGCGAATCTCTTTCTCTTGAATTCATGATAATCAGTTTTATCTTTAACAATTCCTATTTTGGCTAATATATCGTAATCTTCAATGATTGGCGGCAGTTGATAAAAATCACCAACCAATACAAGTTGGATACCGCCAAAGGGTTTATGGTTTTTCCTTACAAGTCTGGCTACTTTTTCTAGCTTCTGAAACAGTTTGGAATTTATCAGAGAGCATTCATCAATAATCAAAACACGTAAAGAGTTCCAAACAAGATTGAAATTGATATCAGAGAGCAAGTTTTTTGCAATTGCCTCTGCCTTCAGTGTACCCAAGCCAATTTGCAAAAACGAATGAAAAGTCAATCCCTTCAAGTTCATTGCTGCAAGTCCCGTGCTGGCGGTGACGCCAACTCTAAGAGCTTTAGAGTCTTCAAAGGCATCATGTTTCACTTTGAGTCCATGTATGATTGTTTTCAATAAGGTTGTCTTCCCTGACCCAGCAGGACCTGTGAAAAATACATTTCTGCCTCCTTTTACAATCAAATCATACACAACTGACTGTTCTTTAGACAAGTCATGATAAGACAATATTTCTCCCTCATGTTGGTTGGATTTGAGGGCTTTCAAGTTCAAAGACTCTTCGACTGTTTCGTTGTTCTCTAGCTTGATTTTTTTGGCTGTATGGGAATCGACATAATCCAAGTATTCTTCATCTGAACTGGAGGCATTCAATTCAGCAGCGATGTCTGAATCTTCAACGTAATTTCCCTCTTCTCTGAAAGCATCTAGAAATGATGACATATGTAATATGATTACTAAAATGTTTGTCAAGATCTTCGGTGATTTCAAAATTGCTGTTTCGTTTTAGTTTTTTTTTTTAATAAAATGAGAAACATTGTCCTCCCGATAACGTTATAATTCGATTTTTTTTTTAAAAAAAAATAAAAAAAGAAATACTATTCAACACTGATAGTAAAGGAATATGTACAACATACTTGTTTGAATTAATCAATAAAGATCTTATATACTATTTACAAAGTCTTTTTGCATTTTACTTTTTTTCTTTACTCCCATCACTTATTGAATTCAAAGGCCTTGGTTAATCTGCTTTCATACTCTTCAATGGTTTCACCTTCTTGCAAGGATTCTTTCTTTTTATTCAATAACTTTTCCTTTTCAAGCTCAAGGTACTTAGCTGCCTTTTGCTCGTACAACTCTCTGTCAGCCTTTATCAATTGGAATTCATTATAGTCGTAATTAGCTTCCTTGAATATGTGTCTATCTATTAGTTCAAACTTTGACAAGTCATGAGCGAATTTTCTGTCTTTCAAGACAGACTTGATGTTATTCATGGTGACAGAAAGCTTGGTTCTTAACTTTTTATGAGGAATCGTGTTCACATAAATGGAATCATAAGCTCTTGTTGGATCTAGGTATGCCAACTCTCTATTTAGAATGTTCATTTCCTTTAAGCATGAGATGTAGATATAGTGCAAATCATTGAATGACTTGATTCTTAACTCAGCAACTGTCCATGGTCTAGAGCTGGTGTCCAGGTATGATGTGTTTCTTACAAGCTTCTTTTCGGGGAAAAATTGCCATAAAGGATGTTCATCGACGGCTTCAGCATATAAAATGTCTTTGGATACCTTGATCAAGCTGGAGAAGGAAGGTGGAACAGGGTCGGTTAGGGTTAAGCCGTTATCTGTTTCAGGGTTAACATCAGGAATGAATTTCGGAACGACATTCTTCTTATCAATGAGCTCTTGTCTGATAGCCTTTTCTCTCAAGATAGTTGACATTTTCTTTTTTGTAGGAGTTCTAACATTAGCAACAGCTGTAGATTTGAATAGGTTAATATTACTAGCTTTGAACATATTTGTTATTGTGGTTGAAGTAGATGATATACGGTTTGAATAATCTTCCTTTTTTTGATTAATATATTAATAAGGTTTAGTTGATACAATTACCAATTAGGATTGATTTGAAAAGATGTAATATTTTGAAAAAGTAAAAAATTTTCTTTTTTTTTTTTTCACTATTTTCAGTAGACTGTTTCGATTCTGACGCTACAGGGAAAGTTTTGAAAAAAAAAAAAGGAAAAATTTTTTTCTATGGGCAGTGTATTCCCCTAAATCCGACACTGGAAGTGGTTGGTAAAAGAGATCATGTACACTAGTTTCAATAGAACTATTCATGAATACAATCATGGTTGATATGGTCACTCTTGAGTACTCATCCACATAGCACTGTATCAAATTTTGTATAACTTAAATGTAGAGAAAAGACAGATGTGTGTTTGTCACGTGCTTACCTGTCAGAGATAACTACCACATGTATTTTTTTTTCACTTACGCTACAGATGATTTAGCTACCCTTTTTGTTATTTTTTTGAACAAAGAAGATATTAAGATACCCATTCATACAACAAATAACACTAACACCCCTCCCATACGATATTAACAAAATGAACAATCACTCCTCAGACAAAAAAACAAACGATCTGGTTCCTTTGGACACTCTCAGACTGAATCTGGATATGCCAGTGACAGTCAAACTTAGAGACTGCAGAGAACTCAGAGGCACACTACAAGCATTTGATAACCATTGCAACCTTGTACTGAGTGACTGTGTGGAAACAGTGTTCAAGATAAACGATGTCAGCAACAAAATAGAGATCCTAGAGACCAATGAGAGTGAAATGCTTGTAGTAAGAGGTGACAATGTTCTTCTGCTAACAACCTGAGGTACATAGCTCTATATAACATTTATGAATTTTGTATTATTTTTTTTTTTTTGTTCGAAAACTCAACCCTGCGTGGTATTCCGTCGGAGTTAACCTCCAAACAACCCTTCCCTAAGAGGAAAACACATAAAAAATTTTTACTTGATTTGGCGGCAATTTTGTAACTTTTTTTTTTTTTTGGGCCTTGGTACTTTGTGTGTTTTTTTATACTTTTTGTGAGAATGTATCTACAACCTAAGACACAGACCACCAACATATACCCAAAAATAAGGTTATTGATATCAAAGTTAACGTACAGCTTTATTGACTTATTGGAGGTTGAAGTATATTGTTATTCAAATTAAGAAAAAAACACTAAAATTTCTGTTTTTCTTTTGTATTCAAATTCTATTTTTAAACCTGTTATCAAATGACTAATCAGTTAATATCACGTCTACCTGAAGACACAAACAAAACCCTTCATGACACATTGTTAGCATTTTCTTCTGCTGACAATGAAATCAGAACCAATGCTGAAAGATATCTATTTTCTAACTGGATCCAATCTGATTCTATAGAAACTTTGCTTGTCTTTTTAGCTGAAAATTCTATTAATGCAAGTTCTAACATCTCCCAGCTATCTGCTGTTTTGTACAGAAAAGTTGCACTAAGATCTCCTGTCATCAATAGGGCTCTATCTGGAGAAAACTCATCTGAAAGTTCAGGATCCACTCTTATAGCCAAGAACATCTCATCAATCCCAAAGACTACCCTAGTTGAAATCAGAAACATATTGTTACATGGATTCATGGACAAGGAATTGCCTTCAATGCTCAAACACAAGGTTTCAGATGCAATTTCAGTAACATGCCTGCCTGAACTTCCTGATTGGCCTGAGTTGATTCAAACTTTGTTCACAACCGCCATCTTGGACACCACATCAAGCTCAGACATAGAAAACACTTCAAACATCATTATGAAAGAGTCATCCTTCAGAATCCTCTCCAGTGCTCCTCATTTAGTCACGAAGATTTCAATTGAAAACACAATCAGCCTGTTTAAAAATGGATTCAATGACGAATCAAAGGCCTCAGACGACGCTGTCAAGGTTTCTGCTGTCACTGCATTTGTCAACTATTTCAAAGAGATGGACAAGTCCCAATGGGCAAACTTGAGTGTTTTACTTCCTGACTTGTTGAACTCGTTGCCTGTTTTCCTGGATTCAGGAAATGACCAAGCATTGGCTGCTGTTATTGATCCCTTGATTGAACTAGTTGACATCGCTCCTAAATTGTTCAAGAAAATGTTTGATGACATCATAAGATTCTGTGACTATGTAATCAAAGATACCAACATCTCTTCAGAAGCCAGAATCTCAGCCTTGGAGTTGATTTCTGTCTTTTCTGAAAGAGCTCCTAAAATGTGCTCAGAATCGGATTATTATGGTACAACAGCTGTGTTTGATTGCTTGTTGATGATCAGTGACATTGCTGATGATCAAGAATCCACAGAGGAATGGCTTGAGGCTGATGACGAAACCCCCATTTACAACGAAGATAAATCAGAACAGGGGAGACAATGTCTTGACAATCTTTCCTTAAAACTTGGCGGTGTGTATCTTGTTCCGTATCTGTTCAAGTACATAGAACAAATGCTTGTTTCAAATGATTGGAGAGAGGTTTACGGTGCCCTTATGGGTCTATCCGCTGCTGCCGAGGGTTCATCAAATGTCTTGGAAAACGACTTAGTCAAACTTGTTGAAATGGTTGTTCCCATGATCAACCACCCACACCCAAGAGTGCAATTTGCTGCTTGTAACACATTGGGCCAATTCTGTACTGATTTTGCCCCATTAATTATAGAACAATGTCATCAGCTCATTGCACCTGCTCTTATAAGTAAAATCAACAAGAACTCATGCGACAGAGTCTGCACTCATGCTGCTGCTGCAATGGTCAACTTCAGTGAACCAGCCTCTAAAGATATTATGTCGTTGTACATGGACGACTTGTTGCAAGGGTTGTCGTATTTACTCATCCATCCAAAAAAGTACATCCAAGAACAAGGGTTGACCTCAATTGCATATGCTGCCTCAGCTGCAGGTAAAAAGTTTGAAAAATATTACGATTCAGTTATGCCTGCCTTATTTGACATTTTAGCCAGCAATGGCTTCAAGCTTGAAACCTTAGATAGTGAACAAAAGAAAATGGTTGGGAAATGTATTGAGTCGATCTCCATCATCACCGCCAGTTGTGGTAGAGAAAAGTTTGAGCCTTACCACCAAAGATACATAGAAATGCTATTGACCATCCAGGGCCAACTAGAACATGCCGATGAGGAGGATGCTGCTGTTATGAACATCAAAAACAGATTGGAACAATGTTGGGCCAGACTTTGTAAGCTTTTGAAAAAGGACTTTGTTCCTCTACTGAAATTTGTGTTACCTTCATTACTAGCCACTGCCAAGTCGGGACAAACAGTGTCCATCATTGAAGAGGAGGAAGCTGAAAAATATAATCAACAGGGTGAGTGGGACATCATCCAAATCCATGGTAAGCACATTGCCATTCATACATCCATCTTGGATGACAAGGTCTCTGCCATGGAACTTTTGATTGTTTACTGCTTGGAGTTAAAGGAGAGCTTTGCACCATATGTTGAAGAGGTTATGACTGAAATTGCCATTGAGTCATTGGACTTCTATTTGCACGATGGTGTCAGAAAGACAGGTGCAAAGCTAATTCCATTCTTGTTGCAATCATTGATTTTAAACCAACAAGGAATTGACCAGATTATCCCCTTGTGGAGCTTGGCTGCTGACAAGCTAGTCGATGGCCTAAGCAATGAACCTGTACCAGATGTTGTTATGGTTTACCATGATGTTCTTTCACACTGTATGGAGTTGTTGGGCGGTGATTACATGTCCGCTTCCCAACTAAGCGAATATGCTGAAGGTACAAACAAGAACTTAAGCGAGCTCTACGAAAGAGTCAATCAAAGACACAGCGATGGTGATCTGTTTATAGAGAAGGAAGATGATGATTTGGAAATAGAGGATATCAACGACGAGGAGATTTTGGATGAAATCAACAAGTCCTTGGCCACCATCTTCAAGTTTGAAAAGGAAAAGTTCCTTCCTGTTTATGCATTGATGTTTGAGCAGGTCTTGAAGTTCTTGGCTCATGAATTGTCATTCATGGCCATATTCTCCCTGGTATCCATATCTGATATGATCTTGTATTCTGGCCAGTACTCCGGAGAGTTCAAGAACTTATTTATGGAAAGAATTATAAGTTATTTGTTGCACATTGAGCCAGCTATCAGACAAGGAGCCAGCTACTGTATAGGATGCTGTGCTACCTCAGCACCAAGTGTTTACATGGACAGTTGCATGGCTGCCATGAACAACTTAATCAAGATCATTTCCGATCCAGCCTCCAAGAGCGACGATAACAACATGGCCACAGAGAATGCTGCTGCCTCCATTGCCAAGATTTTGTCTGTCTACAAGCCTGAGCAAGCTAATGAAGTTTTGAAATTCTGGATCAAGAGTTTCCCTATAATTGAAGACAAGGAAGCTGCTGCTTACAACTACAAGTTCCTAGCAGACTTGATCAAGCAAAAGAATCCTGTTATACTCAATGATTTATCAAATGTAGTTCATTATGCTATTCTGGCTGTGGCACATGCTTCCATCAACGACAAGGTTGCACAGTATGTGTTTGGTGCATTGAAGGAAGCGGTTCTAGAGGTTCCAGCTGAGGAAGTAGATAAGTTGTTTTCCAAGTATGATGACGAAACAAGGGCTTTGATCAGCAAGTATTTTAATTAGTGGAGATGTTGATATTAGATATATATACTTTTTTTTGATGACACATTACTGTCATGAATATGAAATTTTGTTGTTAATATGAAAGTTTGATCAAGGTTTGTATAAGTTTTTTCTTTTTTTTTGTGATCATCAAATATAAAAGTACTGAAATTGTTTATTTTTTTTGTC
>ERZ794949.454-NODE-454-length-13048-cov-3.127453_pt1 | contig 13048 bp, 6 predicted proteins | sample MGYA00511363_ERZ794949 | MGnify/ENA primary metagenome ERZ794949 (study PRJEB30137, sample SAMN04331402) | food metagenome | isolation source: T1 must sample point D1 replicate B | place: Australia: South Australia ...
TCCTTCTATAATGATATTGTTTGCTATTTTTCCTTAATGGTTCAACAAGACAAAAATTCTATATCGAAGTTTTTCTAAACTGGTGTGTAATGAGTTAACAGGATTATGCATTGACAACAATCATTCTTGATTTGAGGTTTATAGAAGACTTCCACATGTTTTCTTTAATTGTTTTTAAGCAACAGAATTTCTGTGCAACCGTATAACGATATACTTTATTACATTATATTGTTTGAAATTAATGACATTTCCGTTCAGGTTCTCAAAATGCTGTTGCAGAAAAGACAGTAATAAAACTCATGATCTTCTGTCCAGCTGAACTATAACAACACTTCATCAACTTTTTGTTATGAAACTAATTTACTCCTCCATTTTAATCCATTTACATGACTGATCTATTAAAATGTCTCCTTTACTGTTTACAATAATCTTTCTCGTATTACTTTATTAAATACACTCTTAGTTCTCATTCTCTTTAAAATATAGCTGTCAAATATAGCTTTAATAACCGCTCTCCGTTGTAGTGTAATCTTGGAAATCACTTTATGACATTACCATCATAACATATAAAACTTGTGTAGAGTCCTGCTTTCTCATAAATAATTCTGCTTGGTTTTTAGTATCACTTCTTCATGTTTCATCTTCATAAACATTATTCAGGTACCTATGTAGGTATACATACGTTCTTGGATAGTCTTGGTGGTTTTTATCTCTAAAGTAATATAAATTTGATATATTAATACTATATAGAACAAATTGCTACTATAATGCAAAATAACTGTAAATTTTATTTTTCTACTACTTTAAAAAAAATTACTGTTTCTTTTTCTTTCTTTTTTCCTCCTTCCTACAGAAAAGTTACAGTGAAGGTGTAATCTGTGTGTAGTAAGAAAGAACTTGGAAAAAAAAAATCAGCATCTGCCAGCTTTTTTTTTTTTTTTACTCATTCTGAATTTATTCATTTTCCGTAGTTGAAAAAAAAAAAGAAGTTGAAATCTTAACAAAAATTCCCTAATTAGGAAATTGCCAAACTTCATAATATATCAAAATTACAGCAAAGACAGTAAACATCCTGCTATATCACCAAATCATGTTATCAATATCCTTTATAAAATGGTACAATTCTTAAGTAATGTTTGGAAGTTTGCCTGTGCCTATGATATGCACTCCAATTATTTTGATAGAACACTTGCAAGGTTTTTAAGTATTAAAACCGTGTAATTTGTTATCAAAAAAATTATTACCCTTTTAAGCAACATAACTGCTCTGAAATATTTTTATTAATTTCCATTTTGGTAAATCTGGTTTTTTTTTTCTTAAAGAGAAATTAAATTGGAAAAAAAAACTGTAACAAAAAATATTGTAACATAATTTCTGTTTTTGTTTTTTTATCTCTTTTGCAGAACTCCATGACCTCAATGTCGATTGCTATCTCCTCTGTTTACGACGGTAAAACCTTCAAAAAAAACCCCCCAAATAAGCTTTGTATAATAATGAGATAAGAAAAAAACTTTAATTTATATATTTCAGAATCTTGAATAAAAAACAAAAAAGAAAGCTACTTCTGCATTTCTGGGCTTTCATTTCCGAGTTTACGTCTCTTATAGTCTGCTGATTCATCCATTTGTCGTAGTCCCTCATTCTGCAATGCTCCGGGAAGAGTGCCTGTGTTTCCATTGCTTTCCATACCGCTGTATCCATTGTCGCTTCTCTTTCTTCTTGATCCCGCTATGCCTCCTTGGAAATCAAATGCCAATTGGTTGGGATTGAAGTCTTGTGGGTTTATTCTCTGTGTTCCAAAGTTGCTTATTGTTTGCTTGAACTCATCTATATTCTCAACATTGAACAGCGCCTCATCCTGTTGAACGTCCTGTCTAGTTACGTCAACCTGACCATTTGCTGGATTTACAGAGTTGTTGTAATGATATATTCTTGATTGGAAGTCTCCATGCTGCTCGACATTCGGTATGTTTTCACTGGTCCAGTGTCCGGACACATCTGATATTTGGTTCTTGTACGACTTTCTTAGCTTGACACCCCTGCTTCCATCATCATTGAATCTTGCCACCTGCTGGGCTATATCATTCAATCCATAGACACTGATCAGATTGTCCATAGGATTAGGTTCAGGCTCTCTGAAACTCTCAGTTTGAGGGTCTATATAGTAATAGTAGTCAGGTATCATATCGTCTATAACACCCATTATTGGATCTGTATTTCTGATGAACAACTTGTGAATATGTATACTGTAAAAGAGATTGACTGTAGTTAAACGTTAAATCTCTTGCTTAATGGATGGGGTGTGTTATCTTTAACAAGTTATAATTGCTTTGTTGAATTGAGTACAGCTGTTTGTCGTATGCCTTTAAAAGTGTTTTGTTGGTTTATACTAAGATATAATAGTAATATATGTAACAGTGTATTAATTATTAATTTAAATTGTTGTGAAACAAATTGATAGATATATTTCTCTGGTTTGTAGATATTCTATTCTAATATTGATTCAAAAAATGTTCTATTCACTTTATACAAATATAAAATCTGCCGATATTGTTATTTCCTTAATTTTTTGTTTTGGTGGTTGAGCAAAATAATCCTAAAGTTATCGCAGAAAACATCTTCACATAGACTTTTTGATTTTAAAAACGGTAATGTGTGTCAAATCCCAATTATTGAAGGAAAAAAAAAAAAATAGAGACGAAAATATTTTCACGTTCAAAAAATAAGAAGCGTTTTTTCCATTAATTAGTTATTTTTCTTGATTTTGACGATACTATTTCACCCCCTCATAAATCATAAAGGCTCGTATAGAAAAGGGGGGCAACAGCTTCTACAAAATGTATCAAAGTTGGAGAAGTAACATTGTTTCGACAGACCTTTTTGCAATAATAAAAAACAGATTCATAAGAGATATATAACGTCACTATATTTAGGACAACAAGTCACTAAAGAAATGACCTAGTTTAGTTGCTCCTTGTTCCATAGCATTCTTCAACATTTCAATTTCCTGTTCGTTTTCCTCAAGCAAGTTGTTAACAACACTTCCGAATCCTTCACTATTGTTTCTATTTCTTCTTGGGCCATTGTTGCCAAATCCACGGTGGTAATCCTCATCAAATTCATCCTCTTCATCATCACTTCCGTCTCTGCCAAAGTATGCATCTGAGGAAATGGCAGTGGCGTTGTTGAAGTTCTTCAACTTTTCCCTGGCTTCCTTGTTGGCCTCTTCATCGTAGGATCCTCTTCCAAAGAACTCGTCAGAGGAGATCCCCTTTTGTGCACCAAACTTGTTGGCAACCTTTCCTGTGTACTGGTACTGTCTTTGACTGCTTTGTTGCTTCTGCTTTTCCGCTAATTCATTTGCATTGTTGGACACCATACCGAACCCTAGCTTGGCAAACTTTGGCTTGATTTCCTTCTGTAAAACTTGCTCAGCCTTGTCATCCTCGTTGATTTCATCAAAGAAGGATGTTTCCTTAACAGGCTTCTTGCTCTTGACCACAGGTTCTTGATCATATCCGAATTGCTGAGAATCAACTATCTTCACATCATCCTGATACTGATTGCTCTTGAAGGTGTTGTTGAACTCCTTTTCTCTGGAAACCTTGTCCAAAAAGCTGTCTGAGTTTTTGCTTTTCTTTGAATCTATAATAATCAAGTCATCTTGTCCTTCATTTGATGGCTTGCTGTTTATCTTTTTAGATTGTAAAGTAATTGTGGTTTTACCAGGGGCTCTTCTTCTTCCAGGTGGGAGCTTCTTTGTTGGAGCGCTGGAAGCGTCGCTTGTCTTATTGTTGGTTCTTGTTAATCTTGGTGGTGGAGTACTGGAGTTTCCCATGCTTGTGTTCTTCAAGGTATTGACTGGAGTGTTGGCACCAGGCTTGTCCCATGACGAGAAGAAATCATCAGTGGAGTTTGATGCAGAGTTAGATGTCGAGCTTGAGTCCTGTAAGTTTTCCTCCATATCATCCAATTTCACATCATCAACGCCGTTCTTTTCGCTATCAGCTTTACATAGATTGTCCAGGTGGAGTTTCCATTTCTTGGCAATGCTAGAGGTATATTTAGCCTTGGCATCATCGTTCTTCAATTGCTGAGCTCCTTTGTGTTTTTGGAAGTATTCAATTGCCTTGTGGTTACCACCAAACTTGAAACGTCTCAAGTTCTCAACTGACCAGGTATCCAGTGTGAAGGACTGTACAAATGTTATGTGAGTACCAATATTTCTGTGAACAGCAGAACATTGGATACATAAAAGGACAGCAAATGGAACAGAGGACCAAGAAGGGTTTTTATTACCACAGTCAAAACATTGTCTGTTTTCAGATTGTTTACATAGCTGTTGATACAGAGTATCGGTTGTTTTTTTAGGTGCGTCCATACTTTATTGATTTTCTATCTATGTTTCCAGAATAAGCAAGCAATATGTTAAGATACGTATAGTTTGCCCTATATATGGAATTGTTTGGTTGTTTATTATTGTTGATTTAACTAATGAACCATCTTTAAGATATATAGTAGATAATCATAAGACTAAAATGTTCAAGGGGGTAAAAAAAAAATAACAACAAAATCAAAAAATTTAAAAAAATTTTCTCACCAACCTTCTGTCTTGCGAATGCTGAGTGTAACGGAAAAATATCGTCTAGGGTTATTTTGGGCTTAAATGAACTAAAAACGTGATCACATGGAATCTAAATGAATATATAATTCTCTTTTTAAAAACTACACGACAACTATTTTAAGGCATCACCACTGAATACGTCTATCCAGGATACATACTTAAACCATTTAGGTTCAACAAGTACACATTTTCCTCTTGCTAACACTCTATCTTCGGGCTTCTCTTTGATCAAAAGACTCTTTAAGTAACTTCTCATAGTCCATATAAAGCTTATTCGGCTGCTATTGTACTTGTTGTAATATGTGCTCTTTTCTACTGTAGAAAGCTCACAAACTGTAACACACTTTCTATTTTTCTGTTCAACAATTTTACAGTTCAGTACGAGCAGCTGGTCTGCTGGTATCTTGTGATCCATGAAGTCTATTTCCAATGCTGCTGTAACCCCTCTCTTGTTTGGAAGTTTTGGGAAACCAGTAAAACATAACACTTCATCCATTATCAATGTCAAGGCCCCTTTGTATGTATTTGAGTTGTTGTCATCCACAAACTGCTTACCTAGTTGGAAGTAACAGCTTAATTCATATCCGTTGTAGTTGTCTGGGTTTTTATGTCTAACAAAAACAGGATCTATAGAAAATCTCTCAGGATGTCTAAATAGATTTATTCCCACATGGTTGTGGGAGTGTTCCTTTGGTATAAGCTCACTTTGTTTGGATATCTTATAGTCAGCACTGTCGCTATCACCAATTTTGTACACACTTCCCAAATGTTTGTTTAATTGTTTAATCGCGTTTGGATCTTCAACCAATCTATCTTCGTGATCTTGTTTCAACTTGTCTAATCTAGGCCATGGTTTCATAAATGATAACCCAGCCATGAGCCCAACAGAAGGGATCAGTAGATAATCTACTATTTTATTTATAGGTTTGCTCATCAGTAGTGTATTTCTGCTATTATTATTATTGGATTTGTGTGCATTCCAATGTTTGAAATAAATCTTGATTATCGTTGTTATCTTAGCTCAAAATGTTATATTTTTTATAGGGAGCACCTTGTTTCCTGTATATCGAGTGGTGACTTTCCACGGAGTTTAGATTTTTAAAACCAGCACGTGTTTTGCATCTGTCGCTAAACATTTTTCCATCTCTTTTTATTTTTTTTCCTGAGAACAAATCGTTTTGTTTACAATGCTCAAAGATAACTTGATGCTTCAACGCGAGATACCCATTACAGAAACAAAGCTTGATTATTTACAAATAAAACAACCTTCAAAACTAAACCAAAAGCTATTTTTGTAGACTTATAAAGACACAATGGCTGTTGATAAAACAAAACATACAGGATCTTCATCCAATAAAAAATCATACGGAGTACTCAAACAGCAAAATGTACACAAAACTACCATAAGAAAAGTTTCAGCTAGAAAGGCTAGCTCAACACATAAAAAAAGAACAGTTAGCAATAATGTAGAAGTGCGGAAAAATCTTCTTACAGATGAGATCGATGGTTCAGTGACGTCAAGTGCAGAGTCTGGATTTGTTAGACCTATACAGCAATCATTGTTTGAATCAGGTAACAAGGCAACGATCTTGGCCAACTTTGAAGAGTGGATAAAGCTAGCAACGGATAACAAAATCAATGTCAAAAACTCATGGAACTTTGCATTGATTGATTACTTTCATGATCTTACAGTTTTGAAAGAAAACAACGGTAATATTAACTTCCAGAAGGCCTCAGCCACTCTTGATGGATGTGTGAAAATATATGCTTCAAGAATTGATTCCGTTGTTAATGAGGCCGGGAAGTTATTGAGTGGTATAGTTACAGCAAATGACAACAGTAATAGAGCATCTAGCTTACAGGTGGAAAACGGTAATGGGACAATCAGTACGAATGGTAACACCACGGGGATTCCTGTTCAAGAAGGTGACGTGATGATTGATCCCCAAACAGGCCTGCCAATTTCAGTGGTAAATGATAATCAACAAGCGGATATTATTTCCAAAAGAAGGGTTAATAACAGAGTTTTAGAAACCACATTAACAAACTTTGAAAACATCAAGTTATCGTCATTTGAGGAGGAATTCAGCATTGATCCATTGTTCAAGAAGGCACTGGCTGACTTTGATGAGGCAGGAGCCAAAAACTTGCTTTTAAGCATATTACATATACAAAGGGACGCCCGTGTTGTGTTTGACTCAGCCAAAGAGTATGTTGCCAAAAATGAAATGAGCAAAGATATTGATTCAGATAAGGACGTGGATATGGAAGACAATACTGAATCCACTAGTAATGGTTTGAAACCCGCCATTCAGCTTGTTTACAAAGGCTCCGACACTGAAGAGGAACAGTTGAAGATCATAGATGACAATCTTTTAGAGCTAGGCACATCTTTGAACATATTGTCAACAACAATCCCACAGAAAAAACTATGTTCCTCGTTGGGGTTAATTAGAGATAGCATTCAGGACATCACTAAAGTCAAGGATTTGATTGATAGCATTGGACAGGAAGGATCCTTGGTTGGAGAGCTTGCATCTGAACATGTGGCTCTTGGTGAAAAGTCCAATGTGGATAATTTTGAACAGTTTGAATTGAATGAAGCAAGTCTCATTGATAACAACAATGTAGATGTTCAAGATGATGATATTGCATTTGATGACGAGTTTGAGAATGTCAATACAGAAGAATATGAGCAAAAGGCCGAGCAAGTTTTTGCTGATGATGTCAATGAAAGTGTCCTGGACGATTCCGATGAAAGTGAGGAGAACTTTGATCTTGATTTTGAAAAGAATTTATTCTCGGAATTTGATGGTGTTTTCAATAACAAAGCATGGACGGGTAAAGATCATTGGAAGGTCAAGAATATAAAAAAGGCAAATGCTTCAATAATTCCTCCGATTACTGATAATAATGAAGGCTCCTCAGATGGACAAAGCGATGTGAGTAAAACATCCAACAGCAAATCCAAAAGGGTACGGAACAAAAAGCTAAGAACACAAATAGACTTTTCAGATTGGTCGGTAGCTGACGAAACTGTTTTGAAGCAAGCGGAAGCAGAGAAGGTTAAAAACGAACGCTCAATAGATATACCAATAAAGAACCGTAAAGATCCTTATTATAACTTGTTACCAACGGATTATCATGTTACTCTAGAAAAAATGACTGTTTTGTTCACAAGACCACAGCAAAAGGGAAACTTTTTCAGAAAGCCTATTAAGCACAGATCCAAATGGAAAGATAATGATGAACACAATGACTTACACGGTACAGTTAGTGAAGGAATCGACAAATCACATGAGCAGGATGGAGAACAACAATATTGGGCGGATATGTATGAAGACCTAGAGGCACCAGAAGATCTAGATGCTGCTGAGGACATCAATTCAAATCAAGGTAATATATCTATGAACTTGGATATGAATAACGGCTTGGACTTCAATGATGCCTTAGGCAATGACAACGAGATGGTGCATAATCTTTCACTGGATGACGAAGCAAGTAAGCACGTGGACGAAAACGGATTGGCATTGAATGCAGGATTTATGTTGTCATCAATAGACACGGAGAATGAAAGAAAACCCGAAGCCAACACTTTGAAAACTTTGCTTCAAATGAATGCGACTCAAAAGGTCATGTACAGCAGAGTAGCCAAAAAAGTTGACATCAAAAAGTTGAAAGATAATATCTGGAGATGCATCGAAAATCAACTAACTAAACTGGATAGCAGCAAAGGTAAACAACTGCAATTTTCTTCAATTATCAAACAATTAAAAACATTGTACACATTTGACACACTGAAGGATTTATCCACAAGTTTCTGTTTTATTTGCTTACTTCATTTGGCAAATGAGCACGGCTTTAGAATAGACAAAGATGAAGTGAATTTGCAGGATCTGACCATAGTCTTTTGAAATTGAGAAAGGCAACGAACAGGAGAGTTGTTTTTTTCCTATTTGATGAGATACCATTACAATTGATTAAGATATATACGAACCTTGAATGAGTTTGTAGACTTGTGTTTCTTCTTCGGAGATTAACCCCCGACAGTACCACTAAGCTCACTTTGAATTCCACCATCCGATACACCCTGGCACTGAGGGGGAATTAGCCGCCAGAAATCCCATGACGCTTGCTGGGACTGGGAAAGTCACGGAATTCACAAAGGGAAAAAACGGGTGGTAAAAAAAATTTTTTTCTTAGCTTTTTCCAGAAAACGTAGGAAAATATATATTGTCCATCGACTCTTAATAATTTACTCATTGAGCGTGTTTGTATAGCAAATTTAGGAAATATTACATATAACACACCAAACAACAAAACAATCTTCAATAAGAATATCAAGTATATAATTTACTATTTTTTTTAAGAAGAAAAAGGGAAGAATATACCGAGTATCTTGTTCAATATCTTCTTCTTTTTTCCGTCTTTATAGTACCTTAAATATCATTTTCAGAGTATTATAAAGGGTATAAACACATATTCTTTAATTTTCAATTTGTTCAAGAATTAAGACAAAAATAAACCCCTTATAGATTCAAATTATTTTTATCTCTTTGTTTTTGAGAACAACCATCTGTAAATAAACAATCATATACCATTAATCATTTAAATGAACAAATTCTTCAAAATAGCACAAAACAACGTGCTTAAAAGTAGTGCCAATAAACTACTTTTGAATAACCAGTTGATTCTGAAAAGATCAATACATTCACGCACTGCATACAAGTCTGTCTTTTTGCCAAGCATTATATTGAACAACCATAAACATAGATTTTCCACAAAGTCAGTGTTTATGAACAAGATAGAAGATGACCAAAAGAAAATCACGGAAAATACTCAAAAAGTCGATCAAACTTCTACACCTACACATGAGCTTTTGGCTGTGAAAGAACAAGAAGCCAACAGAAGCCTGGGAGACAGTAAAGTTCAAGCCGATTTCTACAAGCTTTTGCTGAAGTCTGGTTATGCTCAATATGTGATATCGCGTTATGAAACCCCGGGAATAGCAACTTCTCCTGAATGTATGGGTCTTTACATGGAGGCCTTGACCAATGTAGGCAGACATGTTGAAGCCAGCAACATCAAACAGGCTCTGATGGGGAACCAAGCCGCAGCTGAGCCAACTTTGAACACCAGCAATGCTGAAACAACAACCCCACCTCCTGTGATGGCCCAAGCCAATGCTCCAATCATCAATCCCATGTTTGGTACAGCCAAGGAACCTATGCATGTTGTATTAACTGAATCCACTTTTACCATGGTTTTCAGAGTGGTCAGATATGTAGTCACCTTGGGGCTGTTGTTATACCTGTTGAATGAAGGTGTCAAGTTCCTAACTGAAAACAGTACTTTGTTCAAAAACAACGAAGTCACTGACAATGCCATAGACACATCAAAGGCCAATGTTAAGTTTGATGATGTTGCTGGCTGTGATGAAGCTAGAGCTGAACTGGAAGAGATTGTTGATTTCTTAAGGGATCCGGCCAAATATGAAGCCTTGGGTGGTAAGTTGCCTAAAGGTGTATTGTTGACTGGTCCACCAGGTACTGGTAAAACTTTATTGGCTAGAGCCACAGCAGGTGAAGCTGGTGTGGATTTCTTTTTCATGTCAGGATCTGAGTTTGATGAAGTCTATGTTGGTGTAGGTGCCAAGAGAATCAGAGACTTGTTCAAGCAAGCTAGAGCCAGAGCACCAGCCATTATATTTATTGATGAGTTGGATGCCATTGGTGGTAAGAGAAATCCTAAGGATCAAGCATATGCAAAGCAAACATTGAATCAATTGTTAGTTGAATTGGATGGTTTTGAACAAGCCCAAGGTATCATTGTTATAGGAGCCACCAACTTCCCAGAGTCTTTGGACAAGGCATTGACCAGACCAGGAAGATTTGACAAGATGGTCACTGTTGGCCTGCCAGATATCAGAGGCAGAGCCGCTATTTTAAGACAACACATGAAGAAAATTACAGCTTCAAAGGATGTGAACATTGAAAACATAGCTAAGGGAACCACTGGGTTTTCAGGTGCCCAACTATCCTCATTGATCAACCAGGCTGCTGTTTACGCATGTCAGCAAAACGCCACTGCTGTTGACATGTCACACATGGAATGGGCCAAGGACAAGATCCTATTAGGTGCCGAAAAGAAGTCAATGGTCATTCCAGAAGCCACCAGAAAGGCCACTGCATACCACGAAGCAGGACACGCCATCATGGCTTTGTACACAAAGCATACAGAACCTTTGTACAAGGCAACCATTTTACCAAGAGGCAATGCCCTTGGTGTGACTTTCCAATTACCAGAAGCTGACAAATATGACATCACCAAGGCGGAATGTTTGGCCAGATTGGATGTTTGCATGGGTGGAAAGGCTGCTGAGGAAGTCATCTTTGGAAAGGAACACACAACATCTGGCTGTGGCTCTGACTTGAGATCAGCCACCAAAATGGCCAGAAACGTTGTTACCTCCTACGGTATGAACGAAAAAATCGGTCCAGTTGAACTTACCGAAGACTGGAACATGTGGTCAGGAAAGGTGAAAGACCTGGCTGATCAAGAAGTGATCCAACTGTTGAAGGAATCTGAAGAGAGATCCAGACAGTTACTGAAAAGTAAAGACAAGGAGTTCAGAAGACTTGCTGAGGCCCTGATTGATTACGAAACCTTGGATAGAGCTGAAATGGATAAGGTCATTAGAGGTGAGAGCCTTGATAGACCTAAGTACAGAACCAACAGTGTAGTTGACACTCCAGAGTCTGATGGTAGAAAAAATTTAGAAGGTGGAATGGCTGCATCGTTATAAAATAATAACATAGTCTAAAAACTTTTTAGGCTTTGTTATCATTGCTGATGTATTTTAAATTTTTTAATTTTTTTTTTTCAACATTATTTCTGTTTACTCTATGTTGCTCACCAACACTTGATTTAGTTATCTAAAAAAAAGATTAAACAAATGAAAGGACTGTATATATAACATCAACAATAATAAAGATAAGATCAAATTTTCCTGTAAATAATAACTATACTTTTTGTCTTTTAGCATCTGGTTCCGCTGGGTTTTCTGTTTCTTTTGCCTTCTGGGCTCTGTATCTCTTGATGAACGTCATTGGGTCTGAGAAATAATGGATTCTGGCATCGATTTTCCAAGCATTCTCTCTGTTTGGAATCATGTTGCTTTGAAGTTCTTCTTTGCAGAGGCTTATGGAGCTTAGCAACTTATCGTACATTTCCTTACTGATCCTTTGAGAATCATTCAGTTTATCGGTAGGTGTGTTTGGGTCAAAGCCCAAAAACTTCAATTCCAAATATTTCATCATCAATTGTTCATCCTCCATGAGTAATGATGACAGGGTTATGTGTGGAGGAGAAAAGTGGTATAGAGCATCTGTTAGATAGCTGTTCATGAGTCTTTTTTTACTATTTTCGTAAACTGTACCTAAATAATTCTTGTCAACTTTGCCACTCAACACACTTTGAATGTCCAAGTAAAATCCGTGCAAAGGTTTGAACACATGATGAACCATCAGGGAAAACTTCAAGCTTTGCAATAACATGAACTCTCCCTCCAATATGCTTTCCTTGGTCTGCTTGACTTTACTAGCGAATGTGTCCGCACTGATAAAGTGGTTCTCACTTTTACAGGCCAGGAAAATACACGTAAATATTAGATTTTTAGGGTGTAAATCCAAGACTGAAAAGGAAATATAGAATTTCTTGAAGAAACTCATAGCAGTGGCAGACACTTCACTCGGAAGCTTCAGCTTTGTGCAAAACACTTGAACCTTTTGGGTATAAAGAGTAACTATTTGTAATTGTTCAGTGGCAGAAACTCCAAGGTTGAATTCATCTTTAAGGGCCTGCGTTTCATCATCTGTTAGATCCTTGGTGTTTTCGCCATTAGAAAGAAATTCTTCTAGTTTGGCTGTGTATCTAGTTTTAGTCGATGCTGCTATCTTTTCTCGTGTTTCCTTCAAAGCATCTTTTGTAAAGGACCACTTTGTGAATTGAGAGGAATTTCTGTATATATCGTCATCTGTGATTCTTTGATTTGAATAAAGAGGCGATGTTTTCAGTGCTGGTGTAACTGTTGACATAATGGATGTAATAAACCTTATTATTGTTCAGTTGGATCTGGATTGTTGATGGTAATGACATGTATATATTCATCAATCAAGAGTATTGGCAAAAATACAGAGGAAAAAAAAATTTTTTTTCAAATTCTTTAACGAAATATCTACAATAAATTTGAAAACAGATAAGTTGATTAACTCATTTGCCTTGAAACACCAAATAAACACTAACTTAATATTTTATTTTTTAAAAGAATAAGAGAAAGGAAACAAATATATATGAATATATACAAATCATAAACCTGTTTTTAACAGCTTTACTCAAACATAAAATATTGAAATCAGAAATGAT
>ERZ794949.455-NODE-455-length-13007-cov-159.954447_pt1 | contig 13007 bp, 8 predicted proteins | sample MGYA00511363_ERZ794949 | MGnify/ENA primary metagenome ERZ794949 (study PRJEB30137, sample SAMN04331402) | food metagenome | isolation source: T1 must sample point D1 replicate B | place: Australia: South Australia ...
AACTCGGGTCTACGCTGTGAAAGAGCGCCGTGATAGCCGTTACACTACGAGGGATAGTCAATTATTTAATTAACAGATTCGATCACAATAGATCCACATTAGCCAGGATGTGCCACGCCAATATTGCTCACTATATGTTAATTTTATGGGTTAGGTCTTTAGGAAACCTTATAAAATTGGATTGTTTTTAATGTAGAAATGTTTATCTACTGAGTTATACTACGTAATGGTTTAAACTTTTCAAGGTACTATTTGCAGTATATGAAATTGTCTTGAAAGTGTTATCATGTATGAAAAAAAAAAACATGGTCTTTAAAAAAAAAAAAAAGGTTTATATAGCAGAATAAGTTGTTTAAAAAAAAAGTTCCATTTTTCATTGGTACGATAAGCTACTAGTCTATAAAGATTATTCTTTAGAAAAAGAAAAAATAAAACCTGAGCCTTATACCCTGCTGTTGTTCAAACATAAATGTTTCATGTGAAATTTGCTCAAAAAGTGTAAACTAACCAGGCTGGACTATCCAATGTTTAATCATACCTAACAAAGCATTTATTTTTTCAATTTTGTTTGGACTCATCAAACACACTTGATGAAAAGCTAACATATCTTGATAAACTCGTACGCGTTTAACCAGACATTTTTTGGGGTTCTGGTTTACAAACAACTTTTAATAGGATTGAATCAAATAGTGGTTAATAGTTTCAAGGTTGATGTTTTGAGTTTGAAAGACTCCCTGATCATCTATTACAAAATTAATAATATGAATAAGTTTTAACATACTTTCTTTTAATCTCAAAGATTTCAAAATTTTCAGATCATTCAGAATTTCGTACAATTTGATGAGGTTGTCCCATATGAAAATAGCTTCTTCGTTTTTATTAATAACTGCAACATAAAACAAACCGTCTCTGTAAATGTAAATCATTGTAGTTGTCCCAATAGTTAAGATTGGAGGTACCATAAAATGGCTATTAGCTAAAGAGACTTCGGTATCAATATGATTTGTAATATCTTTTTCCATTTTATCAATATCTTTCATGATCTTTTTGTTAATTTCAATGATCCTATCTGTAGTGAAAATAGTCCTAAAAGTTGCATTTTTCTTTAATGAATCAGAAAACAGTTTGTTGAAAATTGTTGTACCATCATTATTCAGAATGAAAAATGAAGTGAGCATTATGTAATGTTTAGTGAGTATGTGAAGTTTCTATGTGGTTTTGAGTTATCCTTTGTATAAACAAGAAAAAATAGGTTTTGAAGAAACTGAATATACGGCACGTGACTTTATGCTATTTGATAAAAAGTGTATAACTTTTCGAGGAATACCAGTCATGACTCTATATTATTTTCAAAAAAAAAAAAAAAAATAGCAGAGACCATGATATACTATTACAGATAGCTTAACAAACAATAATAATATACCAATATGAACAGATATCACCTTTGAGTACATTTATTCACGAAACTGTTGTGAAAGCTCTATTTTTTTATTATTTTCTTATATCCGTGCATCGGAGATATGGCATAACATTTCTCTAGTTTACATAAATTTCTTTTTTTTCTTTTTTTTTTTTCTCTTTTGCCATAATGAGCGAAAGTGCATCAAACTATTCCTGAAAAAGGAAAACAGAATTAATGACTTTATGAAATTCTTACTGAAATAGTTATACTAATTGAAGAAACCAAAGAACAACTCTGAAAGAAAATCACAGAAGGCTAAGCTAGAATAGTTTTTGTCTTTTTATTTTTATTTTATTTTTGGAAAAATTACCCATCATTAATATGAATACCTTCAAAGAGCAAGTTGATCCTTTATACAAGTCCATCATAGATGGCGGAGCTAAAAATTACAATAACATTTTGAAGCTAACCAATCTTTATGACAGCTACAATCAAGATTTATCTTTAATAACTGACCAAAATGAAGAGGTTATGAAGAATCTAAGATATTTAACTCATATTTTATACAAAATATACTATAAATTAGCTATAAAGTTACAATTGAATCCAAGTATGGCTACCAATGAAAAGGAAACAATTTTATACAAATGGTTAAGAAAAAACTACGACATAAGTTTTAAAAACAAAATTATTTTCTACTACATCAGTAACCTTAAAGAAGAAAATTCTTTATCTTTAGATTGTATAGACATTTTCATGAAATGTTTAGAATTAGAGGCTACTTTTTTTGCTTCCAAAATGGGTGCTTCTTATTTCCCTAACAAAACTTTACAGAAATTAATCAGCATATTGTTCAAAGACTCCAATAATGACAAAACTTATTTAATAAAGCATTTTAGTGATAATTATTACAAGAAGTATGCGGATATACAATTTTACTTTCAAGTAGAGTTACAAAATTTATTTGAAGTTAACCAAAACATTATAACTTTAGACTCTGAACTAAACGCTGGATATTGGTTGCAATTAGTTAACCATGAAAGCAATTACGATGACAAAGAAGCTGATCTGGATGTATTTGTACCACACCCACCAAATTTGATGGAAAATGAAGGTAAGTTCAAAACAGCTTTTGAAGACAATTGGCTGAACATTTTATCCAACAACAAAATAACTAATGAACAATTCAAAACTGTTTTGACTATACTGCATAAAAGAGTTATTCCAAGATTAAAACAACCCACAAAATTAATGGATTTCTTGACTGATTGTTACGACAACACGTCTTCTGATTTATCAGTTAAGCTTTTGGCATTAAATGGTTTATTTAACCTAATGCATATGTTCAACTTAGAATATCCTAACTTTTATTTGAAACTTTATGCATTGTTTACTGAAGAGTTGTTACATTTGAAGTACAGATCAAGATTTATCAGATTGATAGAGTTGTTTTTAAGAAGTTCTCATTTGTCAATTAATTTAATAGCTTCTTTCATCAAAAAGATGGCAAGATTACTACTGACTGCTTCACCTGGTGCTATAGTCTCTATTTTACCATTGATATACAACCTATTGAAACTGCATCCAAACTGTATGATACTGATTCATGATCCTGAATTCGTACCAAAGAATTATGCTTTATATGATAAAGTCAAGAATTTGAAATTTATAGACCCATTTGACATAAACGAAGTAGATCCGGAATTGACTGATGCCATAAACAGTTCTTTATGGGAAATAGATACTCTTATGGACCATTATCATCCTAATGTAGCATCCTTAGCTAAAATATTCAAGCAACCTTTCAGAAAATTGAATTATAATATAGAAGATTTCTTAGATTGGAATTACAAGATTTTGCTAGATAATGAGCTAAAAAGAAAAATTAAAATATTGCCAAGTTTGGATTTAGACGTAAAAACTAAAGGTACTCAATTGTTCAATACTCAGGATTCTACTGGTCAAAGCAATGGTTACTTAAACACAATCAAATGGTAAACTTATATATCGAAAAAGTAATCCCTTCTCAAGTTTGTTTATTCTCTTCACGTAGTGAACTTTGTCACAATTACCCAATTAGGAAGGTAGTCGTCCTTTTCTTTTTTCTTGTGCAATTTTTGCTACAGACAAAAGTCCAGATGGGCGAAAAATATAGCTGAAATATTTCACTATGATTTTTTTAAAAAAACTCATCGATGAGTATATGGAACGGATTTTGAAAGACCAATACAACTACATTAACTAGTCTGGTAGAATAGTAAAAAGGCAAATTTGCTGAGAGTTACGATTTATTAACCAAAAAAAAAAAAAAAATGACAAAGGATAAGTCAAACTTGATCTACAGCAAGAAATACAACAACACATCTCTTAACAAAGTTCATAAAAATGAACGTAATATATACACATGTGAAACTGATTTTTTGCATCCAAATGAAGTAGTTCTTGAAGGAAAAGAAAAAGAAGAGTGTCAAAAAGAATGGCAAATTATAGAAGATCATTATCTATATGAGAACTTAAAAGTCCGTCTTATAGAGGAAAATACTAAAGATAAAACAGTGAAAACATTATCAGATGAAGATTATTTATCTTATATGGAAGAAATGTACAAGAAAATCGATGAAGAATTTGATATTACCAATGAAAATGTTATTAAACATGTCAAAATCGAAGGACTTAACCAAGAGTTTATTTCATTGATGGTAAATGAAATTTTTAGACCACATGGTCGTTCAAGATTTGCTTTTCCAGTGCATCTAGTCCAAGCCATTGTTCTCCAAGCAACCAGTATTTTTAGATCGGAACCTAATTTAATATACCTTGAAAATGTTGAAAATGATAAGCTAATAACTGTTATTGGGGATGTTCATGGTGAATTCACAACAGTAAAAAAAATATTTCATATGTTTGGTAAAGTCAGTGAAGATCATATTTATATTTTTAATGGTGATTTTGTTGATAGAGGCCAATATAGCTGTGAAATAGCTTTACTGCTGTATTCCTTGAAGATTGTGTATCCCAATAATATCTACATTAATAGAGGAAATCATGAAAGTAGATCGATGTCAAACATTTATGGGTTCAGAGAGGAGGTTTTTGTAAAGTATGATCGTTTTATTCACAAATTATTTTTGGATTCATTTGACGCTCTTCCTTTGTCAATATGCGTTAATAAAGAGTATTTGATTATGCATGGTGGCTTAATGTCCAATCCTTATACAAAAATAGAAGAAATTTTGAGAATTAATAGATTCTGTGAACCTGACAGTATTGGGTTATTCCACGATCTTTTATGGACAGATCCTACCGAAGAAGCAGACGACTTAGGCCCTTCCAAAAGAGGGCTTGGGTTTTCATTTGGTAAAAATATAACAAAGAAGTTTTTGAACCACAATAATTTAAAGAAAATAATCAGATCTCATGAAATGAAATTAAATGGAATAGACTATTCTCATGACAAATGTGTCATTACTGTTTTTAGTGCACCTAATTATTGCGGCATTCATAGAAATCGTGGTGCTGTTTTGCACATCAAACCTGGAAAAGGTGTTATAGACGAATTAAATGATGATGTGAATTTACACTACGAGCTATTTATGTAATTATTCAATTTTTTTTTCTTTTTACTAGTTTCGTTTAAAATCGAAAGTTTATATAAGTTTAATGCTTAAGTGATTATGGATATGTATTCAGGTCCCAATCTGTTCTTGTTGATTAACAATCTTCTCCATAGTGAAGAGGTTTCTAGTGAAATGTCCTTAACCAGCAATAAACTCTTCATTTTAAGACTCAAAGTACACAACTTGATATATTCGTAGTCATCACGATTATCTGAATTTAATACTTTAGATTCGTAGAATATGAATGCTTCTCTCATAGCCCCAAATACATTCTCATCAATAGTAAAACTATCCAAACCATTTAAATGAATGGTTGCATTGGAATTTTGAATTTTATCGATGATGTTGTAGTATGATATAAGAATATCAACCAAATTCTCAGAAAGATTTGCTTTTAAGTATCTTATGACATCTGAATCATAGTCAATAATTTGTAATTCAGCAGTTTTTTGTAAAACTTCATGGATCAAAGATTCAATGTTTGATGCTTTCGATACTATCAAATCCCAGTCAATATCTTGTAAAGTCTGTTCCTCAGTTTCGTTTAAAAGTAACTGGTTTATTTCCATTACTTTTTTAAAGCATAATGAAGAGTATATGTCCAAATTCAAAACATTAGGCGTTTTTATATCATCTATCATTGGCACAACATTTGATATAACTAATTTTTTGAATAGTATTAAAAAATCTGATGATAATTCAACATCAAAGTGATTCAAACAAATAGATAGTTTATTCATGTAGATAAAGTAAAAGTCTTGAATGAACCCATCAAAGCTAGTTAAATCAAATAAACTGTTTTTGGTATCCATATCTTTCAAATATTGCAGGCCTTTATCCATTATTACGTTAAAGTGTCTTTCCCAATTTTCCCTTATTTTGGTATCAAACTGAGAATTTTGATAATAACTCATCATTTTGTTCAAGGATTGTTTCATTAAGATATCGCTGTAGCTTGTTAAACCATTTGAAAAAAAGAAATTAACAAAGATTTCTGAGATTTCAAATACGTCTGTTTCTTCAGCGTAATCATCATATTCAAACATTGTCAATATGTCCACTAAGTAAGAAAAGTTTTTTGATGAAACTCCTGCTTTAATGTACTGCTTGAAAATAGATGGTAAATAAGTCGTTACATCACCCCTAATGACTTCAGTAGTAAGTTTATTTGATAAAATGCTACCATTGCAGTAACCTTTTAACAAAATCAGTTTAAAATTAGTTTCATTCCAAAGTCTTGAAAGTCCTTCAATATCAATTTTTTCAATGAAAGAAGTGTCAACTACAGTTTGTGGTAAAGCATTTAAGCTTTCTTCGTAAACAGGTGACAAAAATTCAATAGCCTGCATAATTTGTTGCTCATACTGTGATATACTTTCAATAGAAAACTCAACATTTTGTTTATGCACATCAGTATAACTACAGTCAACTTCAGTAATTTTTAAATGAGTGTTAAAAGCTTTGTAAAAATACTTCAAAAAAGTTTCTATTGAAGATTGGGATTTCTTTTTTTTCAACGTAGTATTTTCAATACTTTCAGCTTTGTAAAATAGTTTACTTAAAATCACAAGTAAACGAGACTCCTTATTCTTGGAAGTTAAGGTAGGTAATGAACTATATTTATCCATGTTATTAAACATCATAGAGCATATTGATAACAAGTCATCAGAACTTACCCATTTTGTATCAATAATTGAATAAACAAATTGCAAAGTGTCTATTTTTATTTCCAAATCATTTTCATAATAAACAGAAGATAAAACAAAACTTAAGTTTTCATTAACAAAGTTGTGAAATGGAGTAATCAAAATATTGGTTTTGGGTTTCTTCTTATTAGACTTGTTGTTCAAAACAAACTCGGAAATTTCTGTTAAGCATTTAAAAACAATGGCTTTAACATTAATGTCATTATCTCTCAATAACCAACTGTAATATTTGAAATATGAAGATTGGTAATATTCAGAAGGTAACAATTTAATCCATTTTGTTAAAGAAATAATAGATTCTGATCTGATTGAAGGAACTATATCCCTTATTCTGTTAACAAAACATGATGCCAAAGCATCTTCTGAAATGGTACTTAGTACACTTAGGTAACTTAATTCACTTTGTAATAGTTCTTCCCAGTTTTTAACAGCTATGGCATTGATCTTATTTGAATCTTTTTTGTTTTTTTCATTTTCAATTAACTTTTTCAAAGACTCGGCTTTACTTTTTCTCTTTGGAATTAATTGGTTAATCGATGTTTGAATTTGATAAAATGCTAAGGTAGAGGTAAATCTAAAAGCAGAAATATGGGAAGAGCTAAATTTCGATAGCCAAATCAATAATTCAAAAACCAAAGGATTGACACTTAATTGATATTCTTCATGTTCAAAGCCATCATCGTCTTCAATCTCAGCAGCAATTAATGATTTCTCATCAGCATTAATAATCAATTCATCAAAGAAACTTAAAAAGTTCTTGTGCAAATTCTTGTATAACTTGGCTTTTTTATCATTGTTTTTGCTGTTTAATAAATAAAACTCAAAGACTCCTTGGTTTTTAAAAGACATTTCCAATTCTTGTACTATTTCACTAGCTTTTGTAGGATCAGAGATATCATGCTCTTCAACAGTTATTAAGGAACCGCAACAATTCAAAATAAAGTTCACAATTTCCTTTTGTGCTGATACTGAATTTTCTTCATATGTGTTCAGCCATTCTTCCGCTAACTCAGCAATATCCAAATCCTCTCCATCAAAAGATAAGTCAGTAAATAGCTTGGTTGGAACAAAATCTTCATTTAATGAGTTGAAGTTGGTTTCCAATTCTTGTCTATTTAATTTTCTCTTCTTTTTAGTTGGTGTTGTCTCTGTGCTATTTGAGTCCGAAGGTTGATGTTTCTGAATTCTTTCAGATCTTCTTAAGTCAGACATTAGTAAAATTAACAAGTTCTTTTTAAACGATCTGTGGTTATCTCTTATTTCTTTTTTAAAAAACAAGCTATTAATAATAATACGACTTAAATATTTTCTAAATTCAAATAATTGAAAAAGATGGAAATAAACACATATTATGCTATGTGTCGCGTTACCTGTTTTTTTTACGCTGGGGATAATCGAGATTCACGCGTGCTTAAATTTTTTATGCTTCGATATTTGGTAGCGAAACTATCGGATATAGGCAATATCCCATATATATGAATTTAAGCTGAAGATTCCTACTAAGAAATACAACTTTGGTGTCTGTGAATTGATGACTGATACTGAATTAGGAAGACATAGAGCTTGAACTAAAAGGTATGATCTGAAGGTTGTGGGAGGGGAAGTTTCTTTTTTGAATCTGCACGTGCTGGAAAATACGTTGTATATACACGTGCTACCACCTTTGCCAAGTATTAAGGCAGTGATAATGGAGTCTACTTCAACTTGAATAATGCTTGCCAGTCATAGACCATAATTCTATTGGAAAGATAAAATTATTTGATGAATACTTTAAATGGAATGTGACCAAAGCCGTTTTTGTTCTTTTTTTACACCTCATTCTTTATTCCATATGACCAAATTGTTTGTATTTAATAAGATTTTCAGCCATAAGAAGACTTTAAATCTGGCTCTAGATAAAGTTTCAACTAACTAAAGAAGAATCAAGTACTACCACACTAACTTGTGAATGATTGTTGAGTTTAGCACTTGGCAATATATCCGATAAACACGGATATAAGCATTATGAGCAAACGCCAGTTAACCTAAAAAAAAGTTGAAAAAGCTGATTCAACTAATACTGCTTTTAATGGTAAAGCAAAAAAGAAAAAAAAAAGGGAATTGAATTATAAAATTTGTACTTATTGAGCCTTTCTTTGTTTTCTTAATCAAATTGAACCTTGAAACAGTTGAATTACGTTGTTCCATGCCACCTAGTGAAGGCTGCTGACGACGGTCACGTGGAAAAGCGTATACTTTTTTTTTCAATAAGTCTAAGGTTTCAAACAAGTGGCAATGATCACTAACCAAGGTATTGGCAATAACGACTTGATGTGTAGACACAATAGTAAGGTTTTAGAAGGTGTCCCTATTTCCCTTTAATTGCACCGTTTTTGATTATTACTGCACTAACAAGCTAGTCACGTGATAACCGTTTCCTAAATGGGAATATTTCCTCAACATTTTTTTTTTTTTCTTCAAATTTATACTAATGTCTATTTGAAAATAAGAATTTTAAAATTAACTCAGCTAGCAAACCATAAATCTTTAATTCAACAAGCTGCTTGACATTCCATTTTTCTATTGAAGATACTTGAGGCTAGTATAAAACTAAATACCAAATATCATGTCTTTATCGAATGTTCTTGAAAGAGGAGATGACTTTTTATCGCAGTTTCCAAGAGATACGTCAACATGGAACTTTTATAGTAAAAGTACTATGTATTTCACAGTATTTGTAACAAAATCATTTCTTAACATATTTTACTCACCAAAACTATCGGGATTAGAAAATCTTGATAATGCAATGACAAAAGCCGAAAACGAAAATAGAGGTATAATGACCATTATGAATCACATGAGTGTGGTAGATGATCCTTTTGTTTGGGGACTGCTACCGTTTTCTTTTTATATCAAACACAACAATAACTTTAGGTGGTGTTTGGGTGCTTCTAATGTTTGTTTTTCATCTCCATTTTTGACCAAATTTTTTTCTTTAGGCCAAACTTTAAGCACTGAAAGATTTGGTAAAGGTCCCTTCCAAGGTTCATTAGATGCCGCTATAAGATTACTATCACCTGATGATTCTATAGACATAGACTATTCTAGAACTGAAAACACACATAATGACATAAAACTAAAAGTATTAGAACCTGGTGAAAAAGCCTCAGGTCATTATAAACCTCCTCTGATAAGACAAACTCCTAGCTGGGTTCACGTATACCCTGAAGGGTTTGTTTTACAACTGCAACCTCCTTTCAACAACTCAATGAGATATTTTAAATGGGGTATAACCAGACTAATTTTAGAAAGCACAAAGGCCCCTGTTATAGTTCCAATGTTTGCAACAGGATTTGAAAAAGTTGCTCCAGAGTCTGCTGCAGGTACCAAGATCAATAGATACCTTCCAGCAAACTTCGGTGCAGAAATAAATGTTGCTATCGGTGAGCAGATTGCTGAGGATATTATAGAAGGATTCAGAAAAGAATGGAATGATTTGTGCAAAAAATACTCTATTACAAATGAAAAATTAATTGACTTGAATGATAATTTGAAATTCTCTGAAGAGGCTCAAAATTTAAGATCCCAAGTTGCTGCTACTTTAAGAGAACACGTTGCAAAAATCAGACATGAATATAGAAAATTCCCTACAGAAGATCCCAGATTCAAATCGCCTTCTTGGTGGAAGACCTATACAACTACAGAAGGTGAATCTGACAAAGATGTTCAGTTTATTGGCCAGAATTGGGCTATTAGAAGACTTCAAGGGTTTACAGATGATATTGCTGTAGATGACAATTGATCTAAAAAAGAAAACATTTTGTTTTAAATCTCGAATCTTATATACACAAATACTTAAATATTCTATCTCATTTTTGTATCGTTCACCTTTGTTGAAAATCTTAAAGAATTTAAAGTTTCAAAATAGCTTTTTTTTGATACATTAACAAACATTAAAGTTTTTCCTTCACCAGTTAAGTAGTTTTGCAACATGTAAGTCAACTTTGAATTCCTAAACGGAATATGTGCTGGCTTTTGACCACTATTACTTAACGAATGAATCACATCCCCTAAACAACTCAAAGACTTGTTAATATGCTGTGTTTCTTTCAATCTGTCTCCACCAGCTTGAGATTTATTCAATCTTTCACTACCAGCCAAGTCAATTAGATTTAATACACCATTTGAAGTTTCGTTAGTCAACTTGTTAAATCCCTTCAAAAATATGGTAAATACAGAATGTGATCTCGAAGAGTTTGCATTTTCCTTTGTTGCATTCGTAGCTCTGAATTTCATCGCCTTTGCAAGGATATCTTCAACATTATCAATATTGGTTATGTCTATTTGATCCACATTGGTTAGAGAAGTGTTTCCGTTTATATGTCTTATATCAATTTTCTTTTTAATGCCAGGTCTTTTAACTGCTGTATTTCCACCATTAGATTTAAAAGCTAATAGGTCGTTAATGGTATCATTGTAAATTTCAACAAACTGTATATCCATTTTGTATTCCCAACCTAAAGTTTTTAGTTCATCTACCCAAGTGTATATGTGTTTTAAAGTCGACGGAATAATACCATCTACAGGATTTAACATCGTATAAGTTTTTCCGGATCCTGTTTGACCATAAGCAAATATGCACACTTTGTAACCGTCAAGCGAGCTTTGGACTAGCTGTGAAACTTCATCAAATACCTCTTCGTTTGTACTTTGCTCATTGAAGATTTTATCAAACTCAAAAATGGTACTGTTTGGTTGCTGCTTTCTAGGAGACAATCTTTGTCTTTCTGGAAAATCATTAGGCATTTCTATTTGTAATTGAGCTCTATCAAATTTATTCAGAGTTTCTTCATCATTAATGGACTCATCAGGATCAAGAACGTTTATTTCCTTCAAAATAAATTGTGGATTGTCTTCAGGTTTAATTCTACAGAAAACTCTAATATTTCCTCTCAAATCTTGCAACTCATTGTGCAACACACGTCTTATAGTTTCTTTTTTTTGCAATTCGTCCTTATGATTTTGAATAGAATCTTTCATAATTTTGATCTTATTTTCGTAAATTGATAGTTCTGACTGTAATGAGTTATACTTAAGCTGCATTTTTTCATATTGTTTGGCCAACGTAGCACTTTCTTCAATTTTTCTTTTTCTTGTTTCATTAACAGTATGTAAACTTGCCTTTTCTTTTTCAACACTTCTTTTGAGAAAATCATTCTTGGGTATTAATTTCATGGCAATATTATTTTCAAATACAGCGATTTCACTTTTTAACTCTTTGTTTTGTTTTATAAGCATTTCCGTTTTTTCATTTAGCTTTTCAAAGTTTTCACTTCTGATATTATTCATTTCAATACCAAGTTCTTTTTTCTTGGCTTCAAACTCTGAATTTGATAAAAAATATTTATTTCTTTCTTGTATTTGGGTATTTAAATTGGCGATTGCAGATCTCAAATTGTCCTTTTCAACTTGAACTTCATCTTCGTATTTCTCCTTCTGCTGAAGAAATTCTTCTTTTTTGATTTCAAAATCTCTTTTAAAGTTCTTATTAATTTCTAATTTTTTTAATTCATAGTTTTTATTTAGCTTTTCAGTCTTATCATTTAAAGTATCTTTCAAATCATCAGTTGATTTCTTAATATTTTGTGCTTGAGCTATCAAATCGTCTACTATTTCTTGCAAATTTTCTTTTTTCAGATTGTAATCATCATTTAAAGTTTCTTTTAAAGAGTTGTATAAACTATTTTGTTCCTCTGATCTTTCGTTCAATGAGACCAATTTGTTTTCTAAGTCTTTCAACTTAGATTCATTTTCTTGATAAAATAAGTCTAAGTTGTTATCTACTGCTCTATTGTTGACATTCCTGTTAATGTCTATATCATAATCAGTTTTATGAGTTATTTGATTTATTTTTGTTGGTGTTTGAAGCTTAGAAACAACAATTTTTTTATTTTGTTTGAAATCAATATCAAGTAATTCAGTATTCATCTGATTAAACGGTCTTTTGTTTTGGAGTTTTTGGTTAATGTCTGACATTGTTAAGAGATCAAATACGTTGAAATCACAAAATTCATGTAAAAAAAAAAAAAGATAAATTTGCTTTCTTTTCTTGTCTACTTTTTTTTCTCTGCTGATTGGGGAGGATCGTTCTTTATCAAGTATATGGTATTAACAAAGTTTTAAAATTGTTTCAATTATTAAGAAAAAATACTGAAATCACAATAACAGTGATTATTTTCAAAAATAGTAGAAATGCAGAGTCACGTGAACAAACACGTTTTAGGTCACGTTGGTATCACGTTT
>ERZ794949.456-NODE-456-length-13007-cov-3.904494_pt1 | contig 13007 bp, 6 predicted proteins | sample MGYA00511363_ERZ794949 | MGnify/ENA primary metagenome ERZ794949 (study PRJEB30137, sample SAMN04331402) | food metagenome | isolation source: T1 must sample point D1 replicate B | place: Australia: South Australia ...
TTATGTATATGATTATTTAATATAAAAAAAAAGGATAATTGTTCTCTGGTGATAGATCTCAACTAGACAATAATATATATCTTATTTTTTATTTGGGGTTTTTGCTATGTTTATTTTTGCAGGTTTTATTTTCTAAACTCTGTAAACAAGTGTATCTAACTTTATAGCGATACTTTACTTTTCTCACCTTATTATGGAATTTGTAATTTGTTTTGGTGGGAAAAAAAATTTTTTTTTTTCTTTTCTTTGGGAGAGGATCTGTTAGCACAGCGAAGTTGAAATATCATTGGCATACTTATGTCCGACAACTACATTTGGATTTTAATCAAACACTAATACAAATTATACACAACTCTCAGTACTTTTAATTTACTTCTTTGAAAGAGGGAAACCAAAGTATCCGTATGTCTTATCAATGATAAGTTTTTTAGATGAACTTTCTACTGAAAGACTATAATTTTTTATACAGTATATACCACTACAGAAAAAATCTAACTACAAAAAAAATTCGGAGATATCGCCCCTGTGCAGATTGTTAAAGATAATTGGCCAATAATCACATGACTATGTGTTCATATCGGAAACAGATTGGGTTTAATCAAAGACCATTAATCAAGTTCACTAATGTGTCCATGTTTCCATTCACCTTCTCCACATACACACTCATTTCTTCAACAACAGCGTAGTCCTCTTGTATTTCGTTCTCACTGTCATTTGTTGTAATGTCATTCAGCAATAGACTTACACATTTACTCAAAAGACTCTCATCTGTTTTCCCTTCTATATTGAATTTTACAATAATCAACTTGCTAATTAGCATTGCCCTTATGTGAACGTTTTCAACTTTGAAGACTTCTTCAATTAAGCCGTCTATATTCTTGTACTTCAAAAACATCAACATCGACTCCACTTGAGAAAGATCAACCTTTCTTAGGGAGTTACCTATAATAGTCAATTTATCTTCCAACGATTCTTCTAAAAGCAATGACAACTTGAATTGATTTTCAGCCAACCCGTGTTCCATTTTTTCCATTATTATTTCAGTGATCATCTTTTCAAGACAGAAATGATAGTTTTCTGACTTTGAGTATATCTCTTTCACTTCTGAAGGGCTGTACTTATTGTTGTTGGATAATGCATTGAGTATCAAATCCAGGACAAGATTTGTACTTGATCTTAACCTAAACCCATTGATCACATTATCATGCTTGAAATATTCAACTGCCAAACTCAAAAATTCATCAAAGCTTGGCTTTATCAGTAACGGATATTGAAAGCCCAAATTCATCAATGATTGTTGTAGGATCGTTTGCTTAGTTTTATCGATATTATCTCCAATGAGTTGATCAAGATCATATATCAACATCTCATTTTCTCTCACCAAGGTTAATTTACCATTGAAACATTCAATAATATTCTCGACTTTGGTAAATACGATTTCATACTCAACCGAGCCACTTGCTGTTTCAACTACCTTGTGAAGTTCATCATCGCCTGTCAAAATCAACAAGGTTCCTTTCTTTTTATGACATGCCCATTTCACATTTTTTTCATAGCATATTAGCACATCACTCAGCTTAGATAAATCAAACTTATTTCTAGCAAATGATCTAACACCAAATGTTTCCTTTTCAACCAAAATATCAATTGTTTCAAACACACTACATTCTGACTTCTTAAGCAGAATGTTAATCTCTCCCAACTTATACATGGAATACGGAACATCTTTATCTGAGTTAGTTTCCTTAATGAACTCTAGCATTTGTTCATATGTATTGCACCCCCAGTATAAGACTTCATCATTGTTGACTATGTTGTAAGTCCATATTTTCATTTCCAAGAGGTGAACAACACGAGTTTTATATGATTTTGACTTTACAATTTTGTTTATATCCAGACAGACTATACTTCTACCGTTGTATGTGTTATCCAAATCGATCATATCCAAGAGTATGTATCTGTCTCCAATCCAGTCCATTCCTAGAACTTTCATGTTGTCAAAGACCATCCAACCATCATAATCACTGCCATCGTCTATGAAATCAAATTCTTTCAAGAGCACTATGTTTTTGTTGGGTATGTTAATCAAACAAAACTTTTTACTGCCATTATATTTGATATCTGAAACAATATTGTTTATTGAATTTGTTGGCAAAAAGAAGTCCCTCTTTGATTCCAAATCCAAAAAAGATGTTATCTTATTTGTAGCTGAGTCAAATAAACTAAAGTCAGCATTGGCTCTTTCATTGAAAGTATTGGATTCATACACTTTGTAAAAGTCAATAATCTGCAAATGCCCATCATCAGCACCACTCACAAGAAAATTATCTAAAAAGGCAAAAGCCGTGTAGTTTTTTATGGAGTTCCCAGTGAAAAGCTTGGAAAGATTCATCTCAGTTTGAAGATTACCCCATCTTGTGTAGACTTGAAAGATCCCGTTCTGCTTCAACAAGGTAAGCAGTTCTCTGTCATATGTTTTCATTTTGATGTACTGATCTCTCTGCAGTTCCGAAAGGATACCTGTTGTTTTTAATAACTTGATTTCTGAATAGATTGTATTCAAAAAGGTGTCGTAATACAAAATCATCTTGTCAAAAGTCAGGACCAAGTATCTTTCTTTGAAATTGCTGATCCCTACCAATCTAAGCTGTTTTTCCTTCAATCCTGAAATGAATAAATCTTTAGTGTAGATAACATTGTTTTTCTTGTCAATTCTATTAATAACTATACAGTCATCTTGTTTACCGTAGTTAACTACAAACATATCAGTACCATTGAAAGCCATCATTAGATTGTTAAATCCACTTATTTTGTGCTTTGATTCCAGTGTATAGTCACTCTTTAGTGTTATAATGGACAGTTCTGTTTCATATAGTAAGTATATGATCTCCTGTCTTTCTTGAGCATCATTGTACTTGGTGAAGACTTGAAAGTCTAATATATCATCGTCAAATTTCAATACTGTTTTTAATTTAATGTTACATCTCTTCAATGGCATGTCGTCTACCATATTTGAAGCTTCTTCTTGGTGGGCCTCGTCATTAGTATTGTCTATGATGCTGTTTTTGTTGACTTTTCTTCTGTTTTTTTTGTTTGGTCTATAAAATGATGATCTTATAAAGAACATTTCCTTCATTATCTGAACCAAATCCTTACCCTTTTCATTGATGAAGCCGTTTTGCAAAATTTTGCCATTTGTTTTGATGTCAAAGACTGTGAATAGATCATCATCTATATTATCCTTTTTGTCATTGTTAATCTCCATATAAAACAAGCTATCTCTTTTCATTCCTGTATGTGTTTTAGTGTTTTTGCCCACAGAATTGTGTTGATTTTTAGATGCAACGTCAACTTTTTCTATATATTCTATTTGATTAGCAATGCTTTCAGTGTTCAAAATAGGAGCAATTCCATAAGCTAAAATGTTATTGGACCAATTATGTAGAGTTCTAAGCTCCAATAAAAATACACAATTCTTATCTGTGCTTATATAGAATATAGAGCTATCATTCAAGTCAATGACTGACACGTCGCTGTCATTAACACCAGAAATCTTATTCAGTGGTTCATTGTATAATATTTTTTTGTTGTATCCAAATTGTGATATCGATTCTTTTGATCTTGTGTATATAAAAATCGGAGCAAATGGTTTACCTTGGTAAACCAAAACTCTTTCTTTTGTTAAAATCAAAAAAGTATTTATAGATTGTATACTAACGATATCTAGGATATCATTATCTCCATCTTCCAAGGATTCCGGAACCCTAAAATTCTGACTAGTGTATGTAGGCCAAAGATGCATTTACAAACTAAGATGACTTTGGTACTCTCAATTATGCTGTTTGGTTAACGTGTACAGATGAAAAGTTGGTATAAAATAACTGTACGGAAAATATGCGATTTTGTTCCGCCGAGAAAACATACAATTTTTGATTGATTAACACGTGTAAAATAACAGCCTTAACAGATTATTTACGAAGATAAAAGAAAAAAATATAAATCAACTTATTATAATTAATTTTGATCATTTAGATTGAAAAAGTAGATACATAAATTTAAACACTGATGGTTTTCCAGATAACTAGACCATCTCCACCAGTTGAAACTAAACAACCTGGAATCTGTTTATGCCACTTAACATCCTTGACCTCTCTTTGCCAATGGACAAATAGCAGTTGTGCTGGTATTTCTTGCAATTCCTTGTTTTCATTGTATTGCTCCTTGACTTCCTCATCATCGGCCTCAACGGATAAATCCCACAGAGTGACTGTGTTATCTTCTGATGCAACAGCAACAATGGATTCATCCAATGGGTTGAACTGGATGGCAGTGATGGCACCCTTATGGAAGTTATAAGAAGCAACAGGCTTGACATTGCTAGCATCACCAGAGTTGAATTGTCTCAAGTCCCAAACACTCCAAACACCGTTGTCGTCACCAGTGGCCAACAAGTAGTCCAACTTGTCACTCCAGGAAATAACATTAAGGTCGGTTTCGGATACAGGTATACTTAAGGATGGCTTGTGTTTTTTTGATCTGATATCCCAAATTCTCAAGTAACCATCAACGCCACATGAAGCAAAGACAGTTGGCTCTGTCTTAGACCATTGTATATCTTCTATAGAAGCCCCGTTTCCACAAGTATATGGCTTTGAGTCAGTTTCCCAAACTTGGGTTTGTGGGTTTCTGGCAGTCAAGTAAATATTTCCGTTTGTGTCACCAGTTAACAAAGCTCCATCTTTGTTCAGTGGGGACCAGTCAACAGCAAAACCTTCAACTGTTCCGTGATTTAGTACTGTATGGATAGGCTTTTGTTTCTTTTTACTTACACTATATCCTGGCAAATTCAAAGCTTGGTAATGAGGCTGTAAATCATGAATTAAAACTTGACCGTTTTCAGACATGGAAGCACATAAAATTTCATTGGTATATTCTTGTGTTTGTTGAGCTGCGAATGGTGATATCTTCAATCTATTGGTTGTGTCTGGTAAAGGAGAATTATTGTTAACGATGATAGGATCCAAGTCAAGATCATCATCGTCATCCTCATCTTCATCGTCTTCTTCCTTGGCCAAGGTTTTTACTAATCTTGTTAGCTTTAGAACCAACAGCTCGTTGTCTTTCTTCTTGGATGATTGAGTGGCTGTGACAATTTGCATTGATTGTGGGTAGGTTCTTCTTTCACTACCAAACATATCAGGTACAATGTCAACAGACATACATGGCCATGGTAGTTGCATGTTGTGTAACATTTCGTATACAGTTGGATCAGCTTCCAAAACTTCGTTTTCACCCAATGGTTTTTGTAAATGTGGCAAGTAAATTGATGATTGCTTGTTCTCTTCTTCTTGCTTGTTATCCTGTTCCAGTAATTGCTGAGCTTGCTCTTGCTTCTTGGCTAAGGCTTCTTCGTCTAATTCTTCATCTTCTTCATCGTCTAGTTGGATAATTTCACCGTCACTTTCAAAGTCATCACCATATGGATCTTCAAACTCACCCATTTCGTTGTCTTCTTCAACATGTTCATTTTGGGTAGGAACGGCTCCTTCGTGAGTCTTGTTTACGACATTTCTGTCATCTAATTCATCAGCAGATCTTTTAGTTTTTCCTACCATGATATACAGTTGTGCAATTGTGTGTTGTATTTTGGTGACTCGATAAATGATCGTAAATAATATACAATTATATTTTCATAATTTGTATTTTTCAATTTGTTTCTTGAAATGAGCGGGAGAAAAATGAATATCAATTGAAGAAAAGCAGGAATATATATAAAAAAAAATATGGTGATCGCTTTCCCTTTTAGGACACAGAAAAAATAAGAAAATCAAGAAAAAAGAAAAGAGTATTAAGTCCGACTATAATTACCTCAAGCATATTCAAAGTCACCATAATCTATGCCATCTATGACCTTGGTCTTACCAGTCTTACCTGCTTTCTTAAGCTTCTTTCTTAGCTTTTCTACAAGTTTAAGCTTTTGAGAGTATGTGTCCACGTATGCCTCTATTCTTTGCCCATCTTTGCTTTTCTTGCATCGTCTTAAAAATTCCTCTAAGGTTGGTAATATTATATCATCAGATTTCATAGATTCGATGATTTTCATGTATTCTAAGGCTTCACTTTCTTCAGCTTCGACAAGTCCTTTTAGATCTTCGCTACCCACCAAGTCTTTGTCTATAATAACTTTCGTTTTTTCTAATCTATTCAAAACTGTATTGTCTCTAGCATAACAAGTGAAATAGTTTAGAAATCTGGTTGACTTGAAAGACACCTGTCCAGCATCCATATCACCGCTCTTTCTCAAGTTAATGAACGGTGTTGAGACTATCTCGACCGTTTGCAGCTTGTTGCCGGCTACAGAATTACTTTTACACAGCTGCATAGCATCGTTTATGTGATGCTGCGATACATATTCCAGTAGTTTGACATCTGATTTTATTGGTGATTTTAAAAGCATGTACACATGTGACGATGAGTAATTGTTCACATGGAACCACACTGCATTCATCTCTTTATAAAAAAGCTTTATCATCAAATCGTTTTCAAACTTGTCTTTACCCATAACCAAACAGACAGTGTGCCCATCATGTGTAGAATTATAAACGTACATGATGCGAGAATGGTTTGCCCTATACAGGAATCATGATGTACTGTACTGTTAGCATCTATAAAGCCACATCTGAAAACCTGTGTATCCAAAAAAGAAGTTTCTGTGGAAGAAATCACATACAGCACGTGCAATGATTAGACCGATGATCACCGTTTTTGACATTCCCCTGAAAAAAAAAAAACAAAATCTTCACGTTAACTGTTATCTTATTTGAAAACCTATTATTAAAATTATCTTAAAAGCATAGATAATTTATAAACGTTATAAACACCATAGCAAAAAGAGCATGTTGAGAAATTGAGAATTACTTTTAGAAAATGCTTAACATTAAAGATTATTACAACCCACCAGCATTTAACGGGGAAACTGATACGTTGCTACCAACCAACAATGCAACCAAAAAAAGACAATCCATTTACGATAAATATAAGACTAAAGTTATTTTATTGCTACTGTTTTATATAGCTTTTTTCAGACTTTCAATTAGTTACAAATACTGTGACAATGATGAAAATTGCAGCACCAAATCATTGAATGCTTTTAATTTCATCAAGGAGGCAATACTTCACAAGCAAAACCCGATAAGTCATAATCCATTTACCAAAGTTTCAAAATCATTCGACATTTTAAAGCCAGAAACTCAATCAAACAAATACGACAAACATGTGTTTACCCACGAACTATTGATTGATGAAGAATTTGGGCACACATGGGGCAAATTAGCGACTAAAACATTTAATCCATCAGATATACCCGATGATTATGACTTTATTGAGATGACCTTGGATGTATCCATAAATGGAACTCAATATGATCGTTTAATTAACATGTATCTAAACAATGTGATGATTTGGAGATCATCTACAATTGAACCATTGAACAGACAGCAAACTAAAAGCCGTGTTAGAAAAGACATCAGCAGATACATAGCACTATTCAAGAATGAAAAAGAAATTGAATTGAAATTTCAACTGGACAACATTATTGCTCGTGATTTAGATGGCATTTTCACTGTTAACTTGAAAATTGACTATTATCTGAAAAACAAGGACAAGTTCAAGGATAAAATCCCAAAATTAAATAACCTGGAAAAGTCATTGCTGAACAGCTTGAACCCATACGATCCTCCAGACAGAATCAAGCCGCTATTCTTGAACAAGCAATCCAACAAAGCTCCTCTTTTACGTTTTCCAGTGACATCAAATAAAAACAAACCTTACAAATTGGAGTCTCTGGATATTCATGAAGGCTCTCAAAAATATGCCATGGAACTGTTCATTTCAAGCAATGCTGCTGAGGAGTTCTGGTACAGCAACGTTCTTGATGCTTACAACGGGAAGTTTGATGATTACGGCTACTCAACATTGGGTCATGGTCCTGTTAGATACTTGAATGTCTATTTGTGTAACTCCTTAGACACAATCAAAATTTTCAACTCAATACCCATTCCTGTTGTGTTTACAGGTGGATTTTCTCCTTCATTGTGGAAGCCTGTGGTCAGCCTGGGATGCTTTGATCTAAAGGGAATATACATTGATTTGACTCCATACTTACAATTCTTAGTTTTGGATGACTATTTCTTGGAATTCGAAGTTGTGAGCAGTAACATTGAGGAATTTGATAGCTCCATAGGCGACAATTGGTTGATATCTGGAAACTTAATGGAATGGGATCAACATGATTTGATATTTAAAAACATCATCAAGGAAATGCCACTTATTGAGGAGTATCAAGCCAGTGCAGAGGATACTGATAGCTCATTAAAGCAAAATGTCACTTCAGCATCTGTGCTTTCGAAGGAATTTGGCTTCCAATTCGAAGAAAAGGACTATGTCTTGCAAGTTACATACAATAACTCCTTAAACTCGCACATTCATTTGAAAGAATACGGGTCAGATGAAACATCTATACTCTCAATTCAACAATTTAAGAGCTATACTGTGCTTGATGAACTCACAAAGGAGATTGTATTAACCGGTGACGATAATACTAGTTACGCATTTATTGAAAGTCTTAAAACATCTGATGAAACAAAATCTCAAGACAGTAAATTTGATACCAATGCTGTCACCACTTATGACAGATATGTCAAGATGTACAATGCAAGAAAAGAAAAGTCTGTAGATATATTGCAAGTTTCTGCATCTCAATCTGGTGATGCAGTTTATCATGTCTCTCCAAAAAAGGGCAATTCAGGTTCAGGTTCATCAGTTCATGCTGTTAAGATAAACAGAATTTGGCCTTTCTCTCACAGTTATTCAAGGGATGTTGTGGTTGCAAAAAACAAAGTTATTATTGATGTTCATAAAGAAAAGTGATTTGCGTGTATATACTTATGTATCTAATTTTTTTCAATTATTTCTCTGGCTTTACAGCATCAAAGTGATCTATTTTTACTGTCGCTTTGGTTTTTTCCTTATTTGATTTGTCATCGTAGTTGAACGAGATACCCTTTATTTTGAATTTGGACACCAATGGTCTGGTTCTTGGTCTACCTCTTTTCTTCGTCTTTTTAGCTTCTTCTGCAACTTTTGTTTTAGAAATATCAACTTTAACTGAGGGAGAAAGCTTTTCCTTTTTGCCCTTAGTCTCAGTCTTAACACCACCAGCTTCATTTTTCGGATTATTTTCTTTAACAACAGTGTTTACTCCATTTGAAGAATTTATTGCCGTAACAGTGATAGGAGCCTGGAATCCATTAACAATCATGTTTCTTCTCTTGTGTCTGTCATTACAAATTTTACACTCACTGTAAACTTTAGCTATAGTCTTTCTTAAGGAAGGCCAGTAGTAATCTTTGCAGATGATTCTGTTCATCTTATTCACCTGCCAATGTTTTAAATTGTGAACTTCACGAACGATATTTTTCTGCTCAAATATGTTGGATATAACTTCCCTTCCCTTTAGATACAGTCTACCTTCACCATCTAGTTGATATCTATATCTCAGGGCTCTCATTTTTGCCTTATGTGCTCTATCCATATTGTCAAATGGAAACTGTCCCGTTAGCATATATTGCTGGAGCAGCTTGAATCTTATAATTTCACCATTGGCATCAACGTCATTAATATGTCCGTCTGTTGTTGATAAGTAATTTTGAATTGTTTTTGACTTTGCTGTTTGAGTCAATTCCCAGTTGCCCTTATGGTTACCAGCACCTATGGACCTGAATTGGTAAGTGTCATTTGTGCCCAATTCTTTGTAGTAGCTAGTACTGCTGGCTGGATCTCCATGGCCCAGCAGAATCGCACTGCTAGGTAACTTCCCCAAAATTTTGAAGTTGAATTTATCAAGAATCTTGATCATGGGTTTATTGGAGTCATAAACCAATGGAAACTGAACCATTGCGTAGCCCAGCTTAGGTGCCCAGAACAACAGCTTTTCCATCAAATAACTTCCAATACACTTGTTTCGAATACCCTCATTGACCAAAAAGTTTGCTGTACAAATGTGTGATGAACGGCCTTCGTAACAAGGCAAAATATTGAACACTCCCAAACATTGTGATTCCCATCTAATATGATTCAAGAAGGAGTCGTTGCTAGTGTCTTTGTTAACCCTTGCTGGATCAAGCTTATCTATGGAGTCCAAGACTAATATGAAAAAAACACCATCGTGAGGATCAAACTGCATTTTGCTCATTGATGTGAAATACTCATCGTCGATGATGTGGTTTGTTTTGTTATCCTTGAACCAAACATCACCAAACTCCTCAGTGGTTAAAGGCTTTATGTGTTGCAAGGTTTGTCCTTTGCTGATTTCTTGATTGTATTCATGCTTCAAAAAATTTATCAATCTTGAAGGAATGAGCTTACTGTTTGCTGGGTAAATTGGATATAAAGTTACGTTGAAGGTACCTTCATTTCCAGGCAAAACCAACTTGTCAGTCAGGGGCCGAGGTCTTTCCTCAAACTTGTTGCTGTTAGCATCTTGATAGGCTGTGCTGTTGACGTCAATACCCGAACCTGAGAGTTGTTTGCCCCTAATGGCGGAGTTTCTCAGGTAATTTTGTCCAAACCACATTATATCGTCTTCATTCTCTAAGTCGTTCACAAGATCATCGTCTAGATCACCTAAGTCCTCATCATCGTCATCATCTTCTTCAACATCCTCTTCATTGGCCACATAGTCCAGGTCCTCTTCTTCATTGTATTCGTTTTCATTAAAGTTGAACAAGTCAACACCCATGTTTTTCAGTAAATTGTCCATATTCTTTTCATTTTCCGTTTGAAATATTTTTCTATGTTTTTCCTCTGTGATGGGTATACCATATGAGCCAATTTTGTTAACAGCATTGTTTATTTCCTTATTCTTTGAGTCTGTCTCTTTAGCCTCCAATGACTTGAACAGTCTCTTGTACTCAATTTCGTCAAGTAACTTGTCGGCCTCATCATCAAATGCTTCCAAGTCCTCTTCATAGTCCTCTTCCTCATTAGCTTCATCAGGGGTGGGATTGTTGTGAGACACCTCAGGTATGTTCCTTAGTGCTGATGTCTTTTGACCAGGTGTACTTTCATTCACATAACTATATTCTCTATTCAAATTCATTATAGGATTCTGAAGCCGTCTGGACCCACTTGGAGTGTTAGATTCGAGAGGCGTGAATCTATTTTGATTCCTGACCGATGCCGCTGCTGCGTTTGAATGACTGCTTCTTCGGTAGATATTAGAGTTTAAGGTATTGACATATGTTGATGCAGTTGGTGGATCCGTGAGAACTGAGTTCGGTCCATTGGTTGGTGGATTTTCATTCTGCAGCTGAATATCCTCTTCTTCATCCTCCTGCTCAACTCTTCGCATCTCTTCCTCGTCCACATGAAACTCGTTATCCTCATTATCTGAAAATTGCTGGTTTAGAAAGGCCAGCTGCTCAGTTAAGTTAACATTGGGGCTTGGGTTGTTTATGAAGTCATTAGCTTGTGATGAGGGGTTCAATTTTCTGATTTTTCTAGAAACCTGTTGTTCCAAGGAATTCGGGCTTTCTGCTGAAGCTGAAGCTGTCTTTGTTGGGGTTAAAGAGTGAATTAAAACAGGTCTCATTTTTTTCTTTTTAACAGCCAGTTTCAAAAGATTAACATCACTTGTTTGGTAGTAAGGCTTTTCATCAAGCTCAGCTAATTTTGAGAAGGGGGATTGTGGAACTTCCTTCTTATTCGGCTCCATCACGGTTTTTGATATATTATGAAGTTGTTATTACTTAAGCAAAAATGTTATTATTGTTTTTTCTTTGGTTCTATCTATATATTCAAAAAAGGATAAGCTGTATGGGGGCTTTTTTACGTCTTAATAATAAAAATATCAAATATTGAACAAAAGTCCTTCCAGTATGTTTTTCCATTATTTTGAAAAGCGCGTTTAAACGTGAAAATCACGTAACTGAAGAAGAGAAAAAAAAAAAATGATTATTTCGGATATAACTTTTACCCAAGTGGCTTACCCCAATATATTTTAAATTTCCCAAAACAGCACCTCTTTTTTCCCAGAGTGTTGCCAGGCGCAATCCTGCTGGAGTTTCAAAAAAAATTAAAAAAATTTTCCCTTTCAAAAAACGTCAATGATAGTCTATTTATCATTACTGTTGAGGAATCATGGTGAATAGTAGAGAAAAACCAACTGATATACAATACCTCTTTAAGTACACTTACAATATTTTTGAATTGCTATCACATTCTATAACACTACAGGAAAGAATAACAGAATGAGTGCTGAAAAATCTTCAAACGCACAAGAAAAGTCTAAAAACAAACAAAATACAGACACAAATGAGGAAGAAGCCGACCTTTATCTTGATCAGTACAACTTTACCACCACTGCAGCATTGGTTGCCTCTGTTGATAGAAAAGTAATGGTTACTGTTAAAACCGGACAGATATACTTTGGTATTTTGAGAACATATGACCATTTCGCCAACTTGACCTTGGAGTTTGTTACTGAAAGAATCTACTTATCCAGAGATGACCTTGAAAACCCAGACAGCTTTGAACCAACATTCAACCTATCTGCCAGAGAACATAATAAACCTAATAAACACTTCGAGTATTATGCTGAAAGACCAGTTGGATGTTACTTGATCAGAGGTGAGAACGTTGTGTTCATTGGTGAAGTTGATATTGATAAAGAAGATAAGCCTTTAAGATACTTGAGAAAAATTGACTGGGGCCTAGCCAATGCGACTATGAACAAAAAAAGAAGACTTGAACAAAGATTTAACCAACAACAGGCTGTCCGTTACTCTAGGAAAGGATTCAGTTAAATTACAAAAAAAGAAAAGATAATGAGAACCTGTCACTTTGATTGTAGGAAGCTAATCAAACATGTCAAAGACGATATGGTTTTTGGTTTTTGGGAACAATTTTTTTTTTTTACTATTTTTCTTTTTTTCTTTTTTTTTAAAGTT
>ERZ794949.457-NODE-457-length-12994-cov-2.398099_pt1 | contig 12994 bp, 15 predicted proteins | sample MGYA00511363_ERZ794949 | MGnify/ENA primary metagenome ERZ794949 (study PRJEB30137, sample SAMN04331402) | food metagenome | isolation source: T1 must sample point D1 replicate B | place: Australia: South Australia ...
AGGCTTTGTGGCGAGGAGGAAGTGAGCCCGAGCGTTGACTCGTCTCGTCCTGCACGCAGACCAAGGAGGCGGCATCGTCGTCGTCATGCTCGGCGCCATCTGGCCGAGCTTCCTCAACATCCGCAACACGCTGCCCGAGGACCTCGGCATCACGACGCAGGGCATGATCGGGTTCCTCATTCTGTGGCTGTTCCAGGCGCCGCTTGCCTGCGTCCCGATCCGCAAGCTCGCTCCCTTCTTTCACTTCAAGGTGCGCCGTTCCCTCCCTCCGTCTTCCTCCATGACGTGCATGAGCTGAAGCAGTTCCTTCTACAGGCTGTCGTGTCGTTCATCGGCTTCGGCGGGCTCTTCATCTGGGCGCTCGTCGTCACCAAGGGCAAGGGCCTTCTCCTCACGGGCACGTTCGACGAGGCGCTGCTTCCTCGCGGCTCCAAGAGCTGGGCCATGATCCAGGGCATCAATACTTGCGTCGGCCTGTACTCGACCGTCAGCAGTGAGTCGCCGTCGCCAGTCCGAGCGCACCTCGTCCCTCCCCTCGCTCCTCGGCTGACTTGGCCTCCTTCGTGCGCAGTCAACATCCCCGACTTCTCTCGCTTCGCTCGTCAGCCCAAGTCGAACTGGGGCCAGATCCTCACTCTACCGTGCGTCCTCTCCCCGCCGCCGTCGACGAGCAAGTCGAGCTCCTCGTCGAGCTCCTTGTCGACCGTCGCTGACTCTCTCTCTTTCTCTCGCCTGCAGCATCACCGGCGCCATCCCGATCGCCATCTCGATCTGCTGCGCACAAGCTGCGAAGCAGAACTACGACGCCGTCGTCTTCGATCCGGCGTCGCTGTGCGCGCTCTTCGACAGTCGGGCGGCCCGCTTCTTTTCGGCCTTCTCTTTCTTCATTGCGACGCTCGGGGTGAACCTGAGTGCGAACCAGCTCAGGTACGTTCTCTTGTTGTCGCTGAAGAGCTTCGGCGACCCCTGCGGAACCCGCTGCTGACCCTCGAGCCCTTTTTACAGCTTCTCCGTCGACATCACCGCCGTCGCGCCTCGTTGGCTCACGGTCTTCCGCTCCTCAATCCTGGCGAGTATCCTGTGCTGGGCGACAAACCCCTGGCGTATCGTGAACAACGCGCCGTGAGCTCATACCCCCCCTCCGTCGCCGTCGAGCCCGAGGCCCGAGCGCTGACTCTCCCTCGTTCCCTCGGCCCACAGCTCCTTCTACAACTTCCTCTCGGCCTACCCAGTCTTCCTCGCACCCGTCGCAACCATCATGGGTGCGTCAATTGCTCGCAGGCCGGCTCGAACGCTCAAACTGACCTTCCTGACCCGCCCGCAGCAACCGACTTTTTCCTCATCAAGAAGCAGAAGGTCGACATCCGCGAGTTCTACAACCCTCGCGGCATCTACATGTACTTCTACGGCTTCAACTTGCGCGCGCTCGGCGCCTGGCTCTTTGCCTTTGCGCCCAACCTACCCTCGTTCGCCCACGCCGTCGACCCGAGCAACCCCGACGTCTTTCCCTGGCTCTACAAGTTCAGCTGGTTCTTCTCGACCGCAAGCGCCGTCTTCTGGTTCTGGCTCCTCAACTTCCTCTTCCCGGCGCACGCAACTCGGATCGAGGAGGCCGTCTACGAGGTGCACCAGGTGCGTCTCCTCTCGTTCCTCTCGCTCGCTTCCCTCTTCACCGACTCGACGCTGACTCTTGCCCTCTCGCAGCTCGAGGACAACGAGGAGTCGGCGATTGGCTCGAGCGACGCAGAGAAGGAGATTGACGTCGACAAGGAGTACAGCACCGGCGTCGTCTCGGTTTGAGCGGGTCGTGCGGCGCTCCCTCTTCCTTCTCCGCTCGCCCGAGTCGCTTTTCGTCTCTCTTTGATATAGCTACTTGCCCTAGACTCGCTGTATTGTCACCTGCGCTTCCTTCGTGCTGCCTCGTCGGCGCCGACGTCCGACGGCGACCTTGCGCCCGCGGCACTCGTCGAACGAGGGCTCGAGGCCGCCGGCGAGCTCTCAGAGAGCCAGTGAGAATGTACAACGAGCATGCACCACCAGCAGAGCTGCCTAGGAAGCGTCGTCGCACGAGCGTTCTCATCAGCTCCCGGTCGCGATCCTCTCTCGCTCTCTCACCGCGCCTCGCACGCTCACCCTGCGCATGTGAGCAGTCTTACGACGCACCGTACTACCGCTGTACACGCCTAGCGCCGCCCGCCAGCCCGGCGCACCCGATCCACCGCCCACCTCGTCCTCCTCGGGCCGGCCTTGTTTGGCGGCTCCCGCGCCATCCGAGTGCAGCAAGAGCAGCATGGCGCCGTCGACAAGGGCAGCTGTTGCCTGTCCAGGCTGCGACTCAGCTTCTCTCGACGCGTCCGCACCCACCCCTCACCGGTCGGCGTTCGTGGCCGGCGGACCTCTCGCTTTTCTCCCGCTTGCGCTCCCCTCGCCTCGCCAGCCTTGACGACAACGAGTTCACGACCTTGGCACGAAGCACTCTGACGACTGCCTGACCCGCCCAGCCCCGCCGGGTGCGTCCTCTTCCCTCCTGTCCCTCCCCTCGTCGCTCAACCAGCACCGAGGCAGAGCTGACCCTCACTCTGTGCAGCCCGACGGCCTCTCAAGGCGCGACAACGACTCTCACCACGACTCACGATCAGTACCGACCGACTCGACCCTTCCCCTTCCCCACCAACGCGAGCGACCTCCTCCTCCCTCACCTCGTCACGCCCTCTCACGCCCCGCACGACCAAACACGCCCCTCACGGCCTTCACGCCCGCCCCTCTCCCTCTTACGAGCCCTTCCGACCTCACGACCTCGACCACGACCACGACATGTTCACGCACCACTCTTCCGCCCCCCTCAGTTCGGTCCGCCGCCAAGGCCCGCCCTTCTCGTCCCTCCGAGAGCGCCCCCTCTCGATCGCCTCGACCCTTTCCGCCGTCTCGGTCCTCTCCGAAGCGTCGACGTCATCCGCGCTCGCCAACACGGGCGAGCGTCGCCGCCGGTCGGCCGTCCTCCTCGAGCTCGACGTCGACGACGCGACGCGCTCGTCCCTGCGCCGCGCCGAGCAGGCCCTGCGTGCGAGCGAGCAGGACCGTCAGTGGGACGTGCGGCGGGCGAGCTGGCGCGAGCGGCAGGGCCGCAGCCTGCACTTTCTCGAGCACCTGCCCGGCACGGGCGAGGTCGAGGTGCTCGAAGGCGCCGCCGAGGTCGACACGGCGACGGCGGCGGCCACGAGCCCAGCGGGCAGGCTCAAGCGCTTCAGCCCGCAGCGCTTGCTGCACAAACCGCGCTCGGTGCCGAGCGGCATCGCCCTGAGCGCCGAGGGGAAGGTGCGGCCGACCTCGCCCATCATCTCGGCGCCGAGGCGCAAATTCCCCTCGCCGCCCAAGGCCGCCGGCCCGCGTCGCTCGGTGTCGACGGCGAACCTCCTCTCGACCGAGTCGACCGCCGTTCGCCGCAGCGTCAGCTCGGCCCGGCCCACCTCGCCGCCTCGACACGAGCACTTCGGCACGCTCCCGCTCCGCCTGTCGCACCTCCCGCCGCCGCAGTGCGAGCTCCCGTCCAAGTTCTCGGCCTCGTCGGGCGACTCGATGGTCCACGTCGTTTCGTTCGGCGCCGACGCCGACAAGCCTCGCCGCGGCTTCAAGGACCGCGCGCGCACGTTCAGCCAGGCGTCGGCCGGCGGGCTCAAGTCGCTCAAGGGCAAGGTCGGCAGGTCGCGCAGCATGCGCACCAAGCAGAACCGCTCGAGCCTCGCCAACCTCTTCGCCGGGCTCGGCGGGTCGAGCGACGAGGGCGGCGCCGAGCAGGCCGGGCAGCGCGGCTCCTCGTTTGCCGAGGCGCGCCCTGCTGCGACGAGCAGCGGCACGAGCGGGCACCGGCCGTCGACGAGCATCAGCTCGTACGCGCCGTCGTCGGCCGCGGCGACGAGCGACTCGGGCCGGCCGTCGCGCAAGCCCTCGCGCCTCGGCTTCTTCCGCTCGACGCTCAAGCGCGACTCGTCGAGCAGCAAGCGCAACTCGGTCCGCACGCGCTCGTCCGGCCAGGTCTCGCCGGCCCTCATCTCGCGCCCCGTCTCGCTCTCGACGAGCGACAGCTTCTCGCCGCCACCGCCAGGCCACAAGCGCTCGTCCGAGGTCTCGGCGTCGGCGCTCGGCATCCAGGACGGCGACATCAAGAGCAAGGCCGGCTGGGCGACTCGTCTCAGCAAGGCGGTCAAGGGCAAGAACGTCGCCGCCAAGCGCGCGCTCTTCGAGGGCGCCGAGGTCGTTCAGCATGCGCAGAAGGTCAAGGTCCCGACTGCTCGTGCGTCTCTTCTCTCTGCTCCACAGCCTCGTGCGCTCGAGACACGACGCTGATGCTCCCCTTCGTGCGTCTCGCAGCGCTGCTCGACTCGACGGCCCGTGCGCCATCGCGCATCCCGCTCTCGACCGTCTTCCCGCACGCCGCCGCGCCGGCCCGTCCACCTCGCCCGTCCAAGAACCTCGAGTCGTCGGACGACACGACCTTCTACGGCCACCGCGTCCCGGCCGTCAAGTCGCGCGCCGCCGCGCTCGAAGCTCTTGTCATCCAGACGAGCGCTCGTCGCGTCCGCCCCAAGTCGAGCGTGCCCGTCGCCGCCAAGCCGAGGGTCTCGCCGCCGCCGCCGATGCCGCCGTTCCAGGCGAGGGCTCGGGACAGCGCCGCCGACACGGGCTCGTGCTCGGCCGGTGCGCTCCTCCCGCCGGCGCCCATCTACCCGGCGCACTCGTTCTCGAGCAGGCGCCACTCGCCCGACTCGTTCGACCTCACCGACTCGAGCCTGTCGCCGGCCGACCAGACGACGGCGTCGTTCCTGTCGTCGTCCGACGACGACCGCTGCGCGAGCCCGGCCCGCTCGTTCCGCTCGCCGAGCCCGGCGCGCTTCCGGGACCTGCTCCCCTCGGTCCCGGCTGGCTCGTCGCCCGAGAAGAATGAGCGCGGCCTGCCGATGCCGCAGGAGGCGAGCCCGAAGAGCCTGCCGCGCGAGGACAGCCCCAAGAAGCGCGCGATGGGCCCCGAGCAGGTCATCCTCATGGAGGACGCCAAGCAGCAGCAAGGTGCGTCTGTCTCTCTCCCTCTCCTGAACGGCCTCGGCGCTCTGAACCTGCAGCTGACTCTGTCGGCCCACAGGTCCGTTTACCGAGCTCTGCGGCGCTACGACCGACCTCGCCGACCTCCTCTCGGGCCTCGAGGACACCGAGGACTTCAACACGTCCCGCCAGGTCGACGCCTCGCGACCGACTCGCTCGCACATCCAGCACGACGTCTCGGACCTCTCGGCGTCCCTGCGAGGGCAGCTGCCGCACGTCGACTCGATCGAGTCGTTGCGCTCGAGCATCAGTGACGTCCCGGTCGACCTCAAGCAGCTCATCAACGCCGTCGACGACCACATCTCCGAGGTCGACGTTCCGTACGTCGTCGTCGAGACGATCGGCCTGGCCGGGCGCGGCTTCGCCGACGAGGACTTGGACTCTTCGTCTTCCTCCTCTTCCTCGTCGTCGTCGAGCGGCAGCGGCAGCGACGACGACGACCGCACCCAGGACGACAACGGCATGCACGGCCTGTCGACGTACGCGAGCCACCACAACCGCGCCTTCCTGTCGGTCATCGGCGAGCACACGACGGGCATCCTCGGCAGCGACGGCGGCCTCACGACCAGCTACGACATCACGGCGTCGTCGTTCGAGGGCCACTACTCGACGGCAGCTGCAGCGCTGCGGAGCATGCTCGCCGGACCCGAGGTGGGCGTCTCGCCGCCGCCCGAGTCGGCAACGCTGCGAGCGTTTCCGCCGCCGGCATCGGCTACCTTGCAGGCGTTCCAGCTCGCCGAGATCGACGAGGAGCCGAGGTCCACGATGCGCGACAGCCTGCGCGAAGCGCTCGAGCTCGGTCGTCCGTCGGTGCGTCTCGCTTCCCCTTCGGCCTCGCTCGTCCTCGTCCGAGGAGCTCGAACTCTGGGTCGAGCCTCATCACTGACTCGACATCCTCCTCCTGCAGAACAGCGAGCGCATGTTCTACGAGGTCGACGACGCCGTCCCGCTCTCTGCACTCGAGCAAAGCGTGTCGCCGCCCGCTTCGCCCGAGGCGTCGCTCGCGCACGCGCGCGAGGCAGCCTTCCTGCGCCACCACCTGCGCAGCGCCAGCGGCGTCTCGTCGTCCGAGGGCACGGGCGAGAGCCTCTTCTCGATGATGGGCTCGCCGACGCCGATGCCGACGTCCGGGAGGCCCGTGCGCCAGAGCCTCGCGCGCTACTCGCAGGACCGCTTCCCGGTCAAGCGGCCGAGCCACCGCGCCCGGCCCATCTCGGAGCAGTCGAGCATGTCGTCGTCGGAGCAGGACCAGAACTCGAGCGAGCGGACGACGTCGTCGATCGCCGCGCCCAGTACAAGGTCGACCAACCTCTCGGTCTCGTCGGTCACGAGCTCGCCCTGCCCGGGCCCTGGGCGTCGCCGCATCCCGATGCTCACGAGCAACGCCCTGCCGCTGCCGTCGCAGCCGGCCTTCCGCTTCCCGCCGCCGAAGGGGTCGGCGGTAGCCGAGCAGACGCGCGAGTGGGTCAAGTCCGAGACTGGCGAGGTCGGCCTTCCTGCAGGTGCGCTCTGGTCTATCCTCCCTCGACGCGTTCTTCATCACTTCGTGTCGCTGACTGTGCATCCTCGCCCGCAGGCTCAACCTCGCCGCGCTACGTCCGCTCGCTCGAACGCTCGAGCCCCGGCGACCCTCCTCCCCGACCTCACCTGCTCGACCTCGACACGGACCTCGTCTCGCCCGACACGCCGCCGCCGTCATCGCCGTCGGACGGCGAGCTCCACGGCGGCATCGACACCAAGTCGTCGCGGTCGTCGCTCGAGGTCGTCCAGCCGCCCATCGTCAACGTCGAGCGCAGAGCCCGGCATGGCCGGCAGACGTCGCGCTCGTCGAGCATCATGCAGTCGATCATCGTGGAGGAGGCCGAGAGCCCTTCGTCGCCGTCTCGGCCGGTCAGCGTCGAGCTGAGGGCGTACCTCCAGCCGCTCTCGCCGATCCAGGAGCCGCCGTCGCCGCAGACGGTCCCGCACGGCCCGCTCGACGACTCGCCGAGCGTGCGCATCGAGCTTCCCGAGGTGGGCCACCTCTCGGCGGCGCGCATCATCGACCTCGAGCCGCACGACGAGTTCGACTTCACCGCCGAGACCAACCCGGAGCTCACGAGCCGGTACTTCTCGTTCACGTACGAGGCCGAGACGGAGCTCAAGCGCTCGCCGGCCCTGTGGCCCGACACCGACTACTCGCGCGAGGTCCTCGCCCGTGCGTCCTCACCTCCTCCCTCTTCTCCCTCTCCTTCTCGCTCGAAGCCGAGGGGTAGCTCGCTGACTCAGTCCACGCCGTTTCGCAGACTGGCTCATCCCGCGCACCTACCACGCCATCCTCGAGTTCATCTTCTACTCGCAGACTCGCTTCCCCTCGCCGCCGCACCTCGTCCGACTCAGCTCCTGGGTCCCGCTCGCCTTCGACGACCCGCCGACCCCACCTTCGCCGATCCGCATCCCACCGCCCATCGTCGACTCGCCGCCCGACGTCGTCGACGTCGTCCTCACGACCCGAGCCGCCCCTGTGCGCCGCAAGCCCCTCGGCGCCAAGGCCGTCAACCGCCAGGTCGCCGAGCTCTCCAAGTCGACCTCGTCGCCGTCGAAGCAGCCCAAGGAGGACCTGTCGCCCTTCACTGCGCTCCCGCCGCGCCTCAGCTCGAAGCTGCGAGGCCTGCGAGGCGCCAAGGCGGTGCCCGACGAGAGCCCCAAGAAGGTCGACACGGGCTTCCTCGGCGACAACGCGACGAGGCGGCGCCAAGGCCAGTTCAACGCGGCGATGCGCAAGCTCGAGGGCGTCGGCGTGCCTGCAGAGCAGCGCAGCGACGAGGAGACGGACGACACGGGCGTGCTCGAGGCCAAGGGCGAGGCGACCGAGGAGCTGTCCTTCACCAAGTGCGTCGGCTCTCCTTCCTTCTAGCCCCTCCACCTGTACACACACTGATGCTCTCTCCCACTCGCAGGACACCGCGTCTGTCGGCTATCCGGCCCAAGGTGCGCCGCAAAGCGGGGCTCGCGAGCATGAGGTGACGGCCCGTGCGCTCGTCGGCCTCTCTTAGTACCTTCTCCTCTCGTCTGCAAGCCTGCGTAACGAACCATACTTCTTATCGAGCGTGTCCTCGCCCTTCTTTCAGAGTCGAGAGAGCTAGCACGAGAGCTCGACGAGCCGGGGCGAAGAAGAAGCTCTCGCCTGCAGCATGGACCCTTGTCCTGGCGGCAGCTCAGAGCGCTCGCCAAGGTCTTCCTCGACCAATGCTTAGCGAGCAGGAGAGACAGAGACCTTGCAGAGAAGAGCTTCGAACAGATGGCGGTGCGAGCGCAGCCTTCCCCGCACTTTTGCCTCTTGCGCGCGAACGTGCCCTCTTGACGCTCTGTAAGCGCGCACGCCACTCGTCGACAACCGCACGCACACATTGCAGAGGCACAGCTACCGAGTGAAACTGCTGCGAGCGTCTTACTCAGGCTCGCTCTCTCAACTCGACCTTGTCAAGTCGACGAGCTCGCGTAGATGATGCTGAATGAGGATGCAGATGCAGGGATTAAGAGGCGCAGAGTCTATCGCCGCCGGGAACACAAACCGTCTACGTCTAGCTCTAACTGTGCGCGCGCTGCGAGAGCGCTCACATCACAAAGTCCCACACGCGCTTCCACCACGGCTTGGGCTGAGCGTCCTTGGCGGCCCACTCCTCCTCGAGCTGGTCGAGCGCACGACGTCCGGAGTCGAAGTCCATGTTGTCGAGGCTGACGAAGGTCGACTTGGTCCAAAGCTGCAAGGAGAGGGAGAGAGCCGGGTCAGCTCGGGGCGGCGGCGACGGCGGCGCGCAGGTCGACAGAGCTAACCTTGTGGCCGACGTAGAGGATGACGAAGACTGGGATACAGACGTATGCTGCAGGACGGGCGAGAGAAGGTCAGGTACAGCTCAGGTAAAGCTCTCGAGCGAGAGGAGCGAGAGGAGAAAGCTCGAGGGAGGGAGGGAGATGAGCAGCACGCACCGGTGATGAACGTGCCAGTGTCCCAGTTGTCGTTGAGGAAGACCTGGTACGAGTTGAAGATGATGATGACGCTCATCATGAAGGCGCCGAAGAACGAGGCGTAGGGCTGGAGCGGCGCCTGGTAGGGGAACTCGCTGCGGTCGATGCCCTGGCGCTTGAGGCCGTAGTAGTACCGCAGGTACGTGACGAGGATGACGAGCCTGTGTAACGTAGAGAGCGTCAGCTTCGGCTACGGCCGAGAAGGAGAGAGAGGGACACGAGAGAGGGACGCACCAGTTGATGAGGCCCGAGACCGAGCCGATGGCGACGAGGTAGTTGAACGCCTCCTCGCCGGTCGTGCCGAGGTTCATGTAGGCGAGGACGCCGAAGAGAGCCGTGATGACGAGCGACCAGATGGGAAGGCCGTTCGCCGTCGTCTTGGCGAAGATGCGCGGCGCCTGGCCGTCGCACGCAAGACCGTACAGCGTGCGCGACGCGGCGTACAGGTCCGAGTTGCCCGCCGAAAAGGCGGCGATGAGGATGACGGCGTTGACGATGCTTGGGAGGGCCTTGATGCCCGCCCGCTGAATGCCGATGACCCAGGGCGAAGCGGCGGCGTCGCTGCCGCCGTTGATGAGGCGGTCGTCGTTCGGCGAGACGAGGAGCGACATGACGAAGACCCCGACGACGTAGCTGTTAGACGAGAGGAGAGTCAGTTCGAGCATTTTCACAGCGCCGAGGTCCGTGCGCGCCAAGCTCGTGCGGCGCAGCTCGCGCCGCGCTTCACTCGGGCCCCGGGTGAGAGGGAGGAGTACGTACAAGAACAAGATGCGGTAGAAGACGCGGTTGATGGCCTTGGGGACGTTGCGGCGAGGGTTCTCGGCCTCGGCGGCGGTCAAAGCGACGATCTCGGTGCCGAGGAACGAGAAAGACGCCTGCAGGAACACAGTCCAGAACGAGCTGCGAGGGTCGACGTGCGTCAGTAAACGTTTTGGCGGGCCGACGAGGCCAGAGAGCGGATGTAGGTGATCGTCGAGCGGCCGAGAGGAGCTCGGCGGCGGGAGGAAGAATGAGAGGGGGAGACGCACAGGAAGCGGCCCTTGGCGCCGGGGATGCCGTTGAGCTGCTGGAAGGGCGTCTCGCGCCAGTCTGCGGGGAGTGCGAGGCGTGAGGAGCCGTTCGGCCGGTGCGAGGAAGGGGAGAGAGAGGGACGCACAGCGGAAGCCGATCGGGTCGGCGCCCGGGACACCGCCCGACGTGATGATGATGCCGAGCAGGATCAAGCCGACGAGCGTGATGATCTTGATGAGCGAGAACCTGCGCGAGAAGGTCGAGGTCAGGCGCGAGTGCGCGAAAAGAAGCCGCCCAGGGAGGAAGAGGTCGACGCACCAGAACTCGGCCTCGCCGAACGCGCCGACGCCGATGAAATTGAACGCCGTAATGATAATGAAGAAGACTGCACGAGGAGCGTCAGCGTCGCCGAGGAGACGAGCTGCAGCAGGACGACGACGACGCACCAGTGATCCAGACGGCGACGTTGATCTTGGCGGCGCCAGGCCAGTAGTCGAGCACGAGGGCTGCAGCGACGATCTGCAGGAGGCCGAAGAGCGTCAGAGGCTGCTCGGGTCGACGAGACGGCGCGGGAGGAGGGACGCACCTCGGTCGGGATGGTGACCTGCGCGACAGGAGGGGCAGCCCGAGTCAGCCGTCGAGCTCGTCTCCCTGAGTTTCGAGAGGAGGACGACGCACCGCCCACGAGTAGTAGTAGTTGTAGCCGAGCGCGAAGCCGATGGATGGGTCGAGGAAGCGGGTCGCGTGGTGGACGAAAGCACCGCGGACCGGGTACTGGGTCGTGAGCTCGCCGAGCGCAACCATCATCGAGTAGACGACCACTGCAGGAAGGTCATCGACGTGAGCGTCGAGACGTTGAACGAAGAGGAGCAGCGGGACGAGGACGCACTGCCCATGATGGTGTAGCCGATGAAGATGCCTGCCGTGCCGCCCGTGTTGAGCGCCGAGCCGGCTCCGACGAAAAGGCCGGTTCCTGCTCGTCGAGACCGTCGTAGAGAGACGTAGAGGAGGGGCGCACGGGGCGAGGAGGGACAGGTTGGGGAGGGTCGGCGTGGAGTGGTCGAGGAGGTCGGGAGGAGGAGGAGGGAGGTTCGTCAGCTCGGTCGGCGCACGGTATCGGGGCGGCAGCTGGACGCACCGATAGTTCCTCCGAGCGCAATCATCTGTGCAGGAAGAGCGAGCAAGGAGAGGGTTAAGAGTCAGCACCGCCTCGCTCGCCACCTCGGGCTCGACGACGACGAGGAGAGGGTGAGCCGCACCTGCAAGTGCCGCGCCTTGAGGGTGCTGCAAGGGCACGAGTCGTCAGCCGCTGTGCATGGTGCTGCAGCTCGAGGAAGTGGACGCACCGCTTGAGGCCGCCCTCGTAGCTCTCGGCATCCTGGACGTTGGGGCCGGCGCGCTCGACCTTGATGTTGGTCTTCTCGAGGTCGATCTCGGACGACGGTGCAGACATGGCGGGCTGGGTGCGATCGCGCAACGGCCGGTGGCGGTGCTCGAGGTGTGAGTCGACGGGGCCGCGGCGAGGAGGACGACGAGCGCTGGACGCGGCGAAGGTCGGGTCGAGGAGCACTCGGGCGGGCGGGGCGAGGGCGAGGAGGGCGCGACGGCGAGAGGCTCGAGCAAGCAGGTAGGCCTGCCGGTGTGCGGGCTGCGCGGGCTGCGAGAGCGAAGCGGTGGAGGGAAGGCAAAGGCGAGCTGGCGAAAATTGTCGCTGCTCGACCCCGGTCCGACCCCTCACCAACCCTCACGGCCGGCCGAAACGCGGGGGAGAGGACCGGGGCAGAACAAGCGCGGCCCCACCACACCGGCGCTCGCGGCGTCCGCCCTTTCCGCTCCTCTCTCTCTCGCTCCCACGGTTCGCACCCGCGCTTTGGGGCGTGGACTGGGCTAGGTCTTCGCTGTACAATCCACGCCTCGCTTATCCGCGCCTCGCACGGCGGAGCTCTTTGCCTCTCGAGCCGCCGGCGACGACGAGACCGCGGCACAGCTGCAGCTTGACCGTCGAGCGTGAATGGAGCCGGCCGCAGAGCGCAGAGCGCGCGCACGATCCGTAGCTGCGCTCCTCGGCCGCCAGCCCGACTCCGCGTCGCCGCGAGCTGCGCCGCCGCCTCGACCGAGCACCATTCGTCCTGCGCTCGTCGAGCTCGCCGAGCAGCGCTGGTCCTGCGGGCTCGCTCGAGCTTCTCTTCTAACGTGCTTCTCCTCTTCATGGCCGACCCGACCGTGCTGCTGCCGCTCTCGCCGCGAGACGCAGCCATTGGCGGCGTCGGGCTCACGCTCGCCTTCGTCCTCGACGCTCGTCCGGGCGACCTCGACCTCGACGCGCTTCAAGCGGCCATCGAGAGGGTCGTCGACAAGTGGCGGCTCCTGGCCGGGACCGTCGAGCAAGTGGTGCGCTCCCTCTCCCTCGTCCCGAGCGTCCAGCGAGGGCGATAGAGCTGACACGCGTCTACTGCAGCTCGGCGGGTTCGCTGTGCGCGCACCAACGGGCACGATGCCCAAGCGCTCGTTCAAGTTCGAGGTCGTCGACAAAGGCCTCGAGTCGAGCCCGTTCGCCGAGCTCCCGCCGCTCTCATCGACCGAGGGCCACCTCGTCCCCGTCCCCGGCATCTCGCTTATCAAGCCGGCCGACGTTCCCTCCTCGCTCGTCGACTACGCCAAGAAGCGCTCGTCGATCACGTCATGGCTAGTCACCGTCTTTGCCGACTCGACCGTCGTCGGCCTCTCGGTCCCGCACGGCGTCTTTGACGCGACCGGCCTCGCCCTCGTCACCAAGGCGCTCGACGCCGAGCTGCACGGTCGCGCGTGGGTCGTCCCTCCTCTCGACGAGGAGAACCAGCTCGAGAAGCGGCTCGCCGAGGTCGAGCAGCTCGACTTC
>ERZ794949.458-NODE-458-length-12959-cov-3.952805_pt1 | contig 12959 bp, 4 predicted proteins | sample MGYA00511363_ERZ794949 | MGnify/ENA primary metagenome ERZ794949 (study PRJEB30137, sample SAMN04331402) | food metagenome | isolation source: T1 must sample point D1 replicate B | place: Australia: South Australia ...
AAGTTTGATAAAGAAATGATTTAATCATCTTTTTTTATTACAATTTATAACCAGTTTTGCTCAATTATCACTCCATAACCCTTGTGTGCATGTTTTTTTGATTCATCTTTGTGATGTTTCATCATGCAATAGACATTCAGTAATTATTTTTAGAAGGAGGTTGTTATTACAAGAAAATTATAGATTCTTAGGATGAGACTATAAGTTGCCTAGCGTTGAAGAACAGTGACACTTGTTGCTGTTTTATAGCTAGGAGCTTATGAGTTGTTGACAGTGCCTAATGATTTGTTGAAGTTTTCGAGTGTAGCATGCCACTTTAAATCCTTCTTATTTATAAATCACTATAACATGTTTAACTACAAGTTTTTTTCTTATGGAAAAAAAAAATACTGTTACTTTTATTTTAGGAATTAAAAAAAAACAAGTTTTACCATATCAACAAAGGTAGTCAGATGAAGTAAAAGGAGACTTTACGTCTTGTAAAGTTGTTGATATTTGCCACGCTGATGCTCATCCTTTGTTGAGTTTTTATTTCACATTTTATTAACGTTGCTAAGGATTACTGATTCTGGTAATTCGCAAACAAAAAAAAATTGAATTCATTTTGGGTTTTCTAAAATATTTTCAATTTTTTTTCTTCATTTGTTTAAATTTATATTTTTATTGAAGTATGAACTTGAACAAATGAAGTTTTTTCCCTCTTCATCTCTTTATTTTATTTAAATTTGAAATCATTATTCAAGGTTGAATAAGTTAAGTTTAATTGTTAAAGTAAAAGAGGTTTTTAAAAAAAAAAATTACAAAAAAAGATATATTTTTTATCATTAAATACAGCCAATCAAGGTGTGTAGGGAAGTTTCTTCCATACTTGTATTTTCAATCCATCGTCTAAATACTCGTTGAAAGGCACAAGCTTGTACTTGAATAATCTTGGTATCACTTCGAACTTGAACAACCAGTACAGGAAACATGCAAACATCATGTATACAGCCATGTAGTTGTATGGAGGGAATCCATCCATGTTGTTCATGGACGAATCGTCCTTCATGATGAATGGCATGAACAGAAGATATAGTGACAGAAGAATCAAGAAGATGTTTCCTGAATCGAATGACTTGATAGGTGCTTCTGGTCTGCCCTTTTCCTTGTTCTTCTTTCTGTATATGTAAAGCGCGATGACTACAAAGAACAGAATCACTTGGTTGTAGTATGACTCAACAGACACAATGTATGTGTAAGCATTTGATGAGTCCTCGCCTGAACCTTCCGTGCCTGAAGATGAAGTGATGACCAGCAATAGGATAGTCATTAGTCCACCTACCAGCAATGAGTTGAAAGGTGAGTTTCTATAATTTTTGGACAATGTCTTTGAGAATGGCAGAATCCCATTTCTGAATATTTCTTGATTCATTCTTCCAATTCCAAACAAGCACACAAACAAGTTGGACAGAGCAGACAAGGCAATGGTCAATGTAACGAATTTACCTCCTAGATTTTCTCCGTATATCTTCTTGAAAAAGAAATAGCCCAGCAATGATCCTGAGTTTGCTATTTCATCGTAAGTCAGAACCTTCAATATGGCAAAACACAAGGACACATACAATAGGAAGGTGATTGCTAGTGAGTAGATCCCAGCCTTTCTTATGGTGACTTCTGGGTTGATGATCTCTGCAGTGTTGTTATGGATACTGGACCAGCCTGAGAAACAATACAATGCCTGGATGAATGCAGCAGGTAATTGTGAAAATGAGTACAAAGTGTTTGTTTCAAATTGGAAAAATGGCGGCCAGTACATCTCATCAGCCAGGTCTGAGGACAACAAATTAGGAACAAACAGAACCACCAATGAGGTTATGATCATGATGGCTATTGTAAACAACTTGAAGATACCTAACAAGTTTTGGATCTGAACACCCTTCTTCATGTAAAGCCCATGAATCAAAGTAGTAACAACAACAGTCAACCCACCTATCAAATTGACTACTCTGTTGTCGGCATTTGGGTACCCCATAAGAGATAACATGTATCTAGCAAAGACGATGGCTGATGTGGTGATGAATCCTGTTAGAACAGAAAAGATACCAAAGATAACACTGGTCATGTTCTTGGGCTTATCAAAGGATCTTTCAAGGAAGTTCTTTGTTCCACCATTCTTGGGAATCAAACAACCAAACTCTAAGTATAGATACAAGCCAAATATGGCAAAGAAGGTAGCCACAGACCATACATTGAAGTATATGAATGGGTTACCACCACAGTTGACAAAAATGGCTGAGGAGGAAAAGATACCTGAACCAATGATTCTTGATATGAAGATGATTGTTGTTGAGAACAGACCCAGATGTCTGCCTTGTGGAACCTCGTGGTTGTCATCGTCTTCCAAGTGTGATTGGTTGCTGTCACCGGTGATCAGTTGGGAAATGACTCTTGATGTTGTTTTGTTCATGAGTCTGCTTGTAACGGGCTCCTTGTTGGACTTGCTTGATGGTACTTTGCTCAGGTCATTGTTTGGGGAGTCAACGCCTGGCTGTTCCTCTAAGTGGCGATTGAGAAGAGCCTTGTTGTCATCGTCATTAAAGAATTCCTGGTCCTTGGCGTTTTCAACCTCAACATCCGGAATATGCTTTGTGATGGATATGATCTTGGACAGTGGCTTGGAGTGCTCCAGCTTATCCAGAAAATCCTCGTTGTTGTATACGGGAAGATCGTTGTGGTCTAGATGTTCGATAGAGCCAAAGGAACGAGACAGATGTTCGTTGTCTTCGTTGTGCACAGGAAGAGACATGTTAGATAAGCAAATGGAAGATTGGTTTATGTCTGTAACTGCTGTATTTTTGTGATGATCCTGTGAATGCTACAATATTTACAACCATCTGCCTTCCACAGCATAAAAAAACAGAGAAGTTATGTAAAAAAAAAGAAACAAAAATAAAACTGTGGTACGGGAAAAAAACACACACAGCGCAAATAAACAGTCCCACTGGAATATCAATCCCTTCAATTATGGCGATAAGTCTCTAAAGGAGATGGCCTCTGTTAACCGATCCACAACCTTATCTAACCTGATAATCACGATGGAATTATTGGAACAGATGAGTGAAAACCCGATAAGGCTTATCTTGTAATCAAAAAAAACTAATTAATATATCTATTTTATAATACACTGAATGTATCCTATATAATCTGCAACGACTAGCTGGAGTTCAACTGCTTGACAAAGGCCTCCTTGGCCAGCTTCAACAATGTTTCCAGCTCACCAGAGTCTTCACACATGGAGTAGAAGATGGACTCCTTGTTTAGCAGCAGTGAGTATGGGTGGTCGTACTCCCTCAACTCACCATTGTCCAGAACAGCGATCTTATCGTAATCAATGACTGTCTTCAATCTGTGTGCAATGGTCATGATGGTACAGTTGCTGAACTCCTCTCTGACTGTTTGCTGGATGATTTGGTCTGACTTGTAGTCCAATGATGCCGTTGCCTCATCCAACAATATAACCTTAGGTTGTCTCAACAAGGTTCTGGCCAAACAGATCAACTGTCTTTGACCCTGGGATATGTTGCTTCCTCCCTCACTGATTGTGTTGCTCAAGTTCAAGAACTTGTTGACATTGCTGTTAGTGTTCTCTTCAGAGGATGCTACCTTCTTGTAACCGTTACTCTTCAATGTGTTCAACTCATCCATGCTTATCAAGTTCACTCTTCTCAAGGATTCAAATATTTGCTCATCCGAGTACTCATCGTATGGATCCAAGTTGGTCTTTATGGTACCAGTGAACATTTGAGGATCTTGTGGAATGATACCAACTGATTGTCTCAACTTCTTCAATGGGATGGAAGTGATGTCAACACCATCGATCTTGACATAACCGGTTTCAGGCAACAAGAACAGGAACAATGCAGACAACAACGAGGACTTACCAGCACCGGTTCTACCAACAACAGCAACGGATGTTTCTGGCTTGACAGTGAATGTGATGTGCTTGATGACCTTTGGCAAGTTTGGAGCGTATCTCAAGGACAAGTCATTCAACTCAATGCATCCTTGGGAAGGCCAGTTCTTTTCCTCTGGCAATGGTGCCTCCAAGTTCAATGGTTCTTGTTCAATGTCAGTGTACTCCTTCAATCTTTCAACAGAGTTCATACACATTTCGACGTTGGAGTACATTCTAACCAACCACAGGGCAGATTCTGTAAAGGAAATGGCATATGTTAGGGAAATACCAGCCAAACCAGCATCAATGGAGTCAATTTGTAACAAAATGGAGGCTCCTGCAAAGAAGGTAACAAAGGCACCGATGATATCAATTCTGGCAGCCAACCATCTGTTGGTGACCCACAAGTAGAAGAACGGCTTGTTGTTGGTGTCAATCTTAACCAGGTTCTCTCTGATGAATCTTCTTTCATCACCATAGGCTCTGATTGTGGAAATACCAACCAGGGTTTCAGAGAAGTGTTGCATGATAGGAGACTTTGTGATGGAATCGAATCTCTTCAATTCTCTGGAACCACAAGAGTAAAAGTATCCCAAGGCGTAGTACATGGACCCAATGATAACAGCACCAATCAAGAAGACAGGGGTGATCCAGGCAATCAAAACAATGGTGGACAAACATTGGACCAGTGAGTTGAATGACAACTCAACAAACGGAGCCAAGTCTTGATCAACAGACTCAATATCCTTGGAGAATCTGTTCATGATTCTACCAATCGGAGTGGTGTCAAAGAATCTCAGCTTAGCAAACATGACATTGTCCAAGATAATGTTGAACATCTTTCTGGAAGCATTGCAGCCAGCAACAAAGGTGGCAATGACCTTTAGAGAGGAAATAACAGCAAACAAAACACCAATACCAAAGTAGATGGAGATGTAGTAGACAGTTCCATGGCCAGTCATTTGAGAAATGGACTGGGCATTGGCAAAGAAGGAGCCTTCATTGTTCAAGTGGATGGCACTGTTTAACAATACAGAGTCCTGCTTGCCTTGCTTGATAGTCAGGTCATTAACAACATAGGTAACAGCAGCCTTGATGGTGTCGGCTGAGGAGGCCCACAGTCTCATCCACCAGGCTTGTAAAATAGTGATACTGTTGGCGACCATGAAAACAGAACATAGCGCCAAAACAATTGGAATACCTCCAAAGACCTTGATGTACCAGGCGTAAACCTCCAACTTAACAACACCGTCTGATTTACCTTCAGATTGGACCAATTTACCTTTGTTCTTTTTGGATTCATCAGAAACTTCAGCAGGTTTCTTGGTGTCGTTTTCAGCCTCGTCATTTTCATCACCAAGCTTTGACAAGTCAATACCCTGTTTCTTTTCAGCTTCATCATTCAGTTCAACCAAGTTGGCAGAGGAACCGGATAGGATGGAGTTTTTCAACAAATCATCTTCACCCAACAAACCCTGGTTGTACATGTCCAGAGGCAAACCTTGGCCCTTGACCTTACCGTTTTCCATGATAACACACCACTCGGCTCTCTTCAGAGTCAGGGCAATGTTGTGGGAGACCAAAACACAGGTTCTGTTCTTCATCAGGTCACCGGTGATACAGTTTTCGTAAATCCATAGGGCATTGTGGGAGTCAACAGCAGACAAACAGTCATCAAGCAACAGGGTGTTGGCCTTGGAGTACAAGGCTCTGGCCAAAGAGACTCTTTGCTTCTGACCACCAGATAGAGATAAACCCTTTTCACCAATTTCAGTTTGGTCACCACCAACCAGGATCTCAAGGTCCCTGGTCAACCCACAGGCATGGATGACAGCATCGTATCTTTCCTTGTCAAATGGCTCGGCAAACAGAATGTTGTTTCTGACAGTGTCGTTTAGCAACCAGGCAGATTGGGAACAGTAGGCAATGGATCTGGTGAAGTTGGTGTTTGGATCAACAACGAGGTCGTCCTTGGCATTGATGGAGGGAACGTAGATGGATCCCTTTTTCAAGTTCATTTCACCAAGCAAACCCATCAACAGAGAGGTCTTACCGGATCCAGTTTCACCAGCAACAAGGTTCAACTTGCCGATCTTGAAGTCAATGTTCAAGTCCTGCAATTGGAAGTCATTCTCGTCCTTCTTGACACCAGAGTCCTGTTCGTCATCAGCCCACGACAAAACAGCATTGTCAAATCCAAGCTTGGTGTCACTCACAGTCAGCTGGTCATACTTGGCAGACTCCGGTTCATTCAAGAACTTCTGGATTCTGTCCAGGGAAACCTTGGATTGGATGACAAAGGAAACCATGTCGGAGAAGTACTCCAGTGGACCCTTCAGCATGGCAAACAGAGACAGGGCAGTGAAGGCAACAGAAACAGACAGGTCATTGCCCTGGACGTATGTGTAGAAGGTGAAGGCACAGGAACTGATGATGGATGGAGTTAAGCACCAGACAAAGGTGGACAGGGCCCAGATGTAACTTCTTACAAGCAGTAAACGTAACTCCTCCTCTCTGATGTTCATGATCTCACCAATGAAGTTCTCCTCCCAGGAGAAGAACTTGATGATTCTGATGTTGTTGAAGGTTTCGTTCAGCTTTTGGATTCTCTTGTCGGTGACAGCCAGACTCTTTCTCTGGTAGACACCAATGTAGTTCATCAGCTTGTAGTTGATTGGGGACAAAAGTAAAATCAGGGCAGCACCGATGACGGAGGCAAAGCCGATCAGCTTGTAAAGCAAGGTCATGGCAACAACGGTCATGGTGATGGACTCAACAAAGGCATACAAATAGGCACAGACCTCAGAGACCTTGAAGGCATCAACGGAAATCAGGTTGATGATACCACCCAGGGTGGCGTTTTCCTCGATTTCCTCCTCATCACCGTTTTCTGCATCTTCATTGACAGCGTGTTGCACGGAGATCTTTCTTCTTAGGGCCTTGGCATAGACCTCGGAAATGATGATTGCTCTGATTCTGATACAGACTCTTCTTCCATAGAACAGACATTGTCCGGACAGAGCAGCACAGGTGACCTTGGCCACCAACATGAAGATGATGTACAGCCAGACGACATTCTTAGGTAGGATTGATGGGTCAGCAACGAACTCAAGGATCTTTTTCAACAGAACAGTTGGCACAAAGGTGATGCATGAGTTCAGGAAGGAGAAGACCACCTGAACAACCAGGTACTTGGTGAAGAACAGAATGATGTCCTTGGAGAAGTGTTTATAACTGGAGTTTCTTCTCTTGATGAAGTTCTTGAAGTTGGATAACACACTCAGGGCATGGTCCTCCTTGGAAAGAGACCAGATCTCAGAGAACTTGATGAACTTGGTGTGAGATAGCCAGATGAATGGATCGACAAATGAGTAGTAGGCAAAGGACAAAACAGAGGTGACAGGCTCAGGGGATGGGGTCAACAGCTTTGACTTCAATCTTCCCTCAACATCCTCCTCCTCATCATCGGAGTCACCATCAGCAGCGGTCTTGTGTTCGAAGAAAAGCAAAGGCAGGTTGTTCTTGATTCTGGAGGTTAATAAATTAAGCAATAAAATGGAGTTTAGAATGAAGGAAACAAAGAAGAACTTGTTTTCCAAGGGAGAGAATCTGTCAGCGTGGATGATGAATGATCTGAAGTTGATGGCACTCAGAACAAAGGTGAATGCGTAGTTGATCAGAGCCAGTCCCCACAGCTTTTGAACGTTGATGTAGTAGTTGTAGTTGTTGCTGTTTTTCAACCATCTGAAGTTGACGTTTAGGAACATGGCAATGTTTAGGACTAAATTAATGAAAAATGTGTTTTTGGAGTAAAAGTAATGGTACAGAACATTCCCAACAGTCAAAGCATCAACGATAACCACCTCAAGGTAAAGTCTCATGTAATCAAAGGTGGATCTTTCGACAACAACCTGGTAGGAGGCAGCTTCATCGTCGTCCTGTTTCAGGTGGAAGATGGAGAAATGGGCCTCCTTGGTTCTTTCAAATTCGGAATTGGCATCTGTGGAGCCGTAGTTGTCCTTGAATTCATCGTCTGGCTTGCTTAGCAAGGGAACAGACAGTCTTTCGTCGGAATTATCGATGTTGAGCAAGGCGTTGTACAAATGAGCGTTCTGCTCGATTTTCTTCCATGTTTTGACTTTGACGTTGTAGTAGTAAACACCGATGTGGTACAGAATATTAAACAGAACAATGCCAATGATGACATGGTAGTCCAGCACAAAGTGACCGTAGGATGTAAAATCATCGTAGTACCAGACAGAGGACGAGTTGCTAGGAAGGGTGGCGTTGAAGACATGCTCGTTCCCACTGAGGGGAAGAACATTGTTCAAGTTGAAGAATTCCAGCATTGGCCTGTATATGTGGTGATTGTATTGGGTCTTTTGTATATTTTCCATAAGAACATTTACACACAAACAGGAAAGAGTTTGAAGGATTCCAGCAGAGAGCTTTATATTGGAAGGCAAAAAATAACATCCAGTTGCAAGGGGGGAAGGAAAAAATAGCGAATAAAAAGTCTTAACAGCGTTCCAATATCCCCTTCAAAAAAAAAAAAAGAAACGAAAAAGGAAAATGGCGCAGTTAAAGGAAAGCTACTGTACATGGAGAGTCTTCCAACACAGGACCAGTGCAGGACACAAAGCATGTGGAATGGACTACTGCTGGTGATGTTAACAACGAATGATCATGACAGAGTGTATACAAAGTCATAGCTCATTACTGTCACATTATCTAATATGACATTGTTTACTCATTTAAGGAAAATTATACATTTATTTACCGCGGAAAAAAATATATTCAAAAAAAAAAAATGTGCCATGACAGTAATTCTACGGATAATACACTTCCATTTATTTTAAAATTAAAAACATTAATGTACAGTATATATAATCACTTCATCTGAGCCTCCAGCTCCAGTCTCTTTTCTATCTGTCTCAGCTCCTCCTCTCTCTTCAGCAACTCCTGTCTCTTCATCAACAGCTCGTTCTGGATTCTCAGCTCAAACTGCTTCAACTTCTCCTCCTCCAGTCTTATCTGCTCCTCCTTGGCCAGGTAGGAGTTCTCTCCATGCTCGTCGCCATCAGCCACAGATGCCTCCTCCATTGACACGTTCTCGTTGTTGCTGGTTTCCTTTGTTTCACTGAAGCTTCCTGCGGTGCTTGGCTTGTAGTTTCTTGGCACAGGGACACTGCTGCTTCCACTCAAAGTCTCTGTTCTGTATCTTTCATACAGTATCTCGTGGGTGTGTTCCTTGAAGTCGTTCAGGTGCGATATGAACAGGACATTTCTCAATGTGACAAAGTCGGACTTCGTGGCATCCTCAATGTCCAGGATGATGTTTCCCTCGGTGAAGTGCTCGTACTTTCTGCCTCTCACTTCCTCGTTGTTGACCTGGTATGTCTCATTCGATCCGATGACTGAAAACGGCAACAGACCATTCAGGTACTCGTTGTACTCATACTCATCCTCATCATTGTTGGTGACAAAGTCATACACCGGTATGCTGTGGTACTTTATGTCCTCAATGATCAGTCTCTTGTTCAGCTTTAGTTCACTCTCAGTCAGGGTGTCACCCTTGCAGAGAACCGGCAGGACATTGCATCTCTCCCCGATGCTCTTCATGAACTCAACATCAAACTCTTTCAAACCATGGCCAGTAGGCTCAATCAGGTACAGGCAAACATGGATTCTGGAGTCCTTGAATCTGGGGTTTCTCTTCAGTCTGTTCTCCTCCAGCAGAACATCGTCGAAGTGGGATGTGATGAAGTTCTTTATCAGCTCAATGTCCGGCTGGGAGTTCAAATTGTTGTTCAAGTTGATTGTGTCTGTCAAGTTCAGCTGTATCTTGATCCCATGGTCATCCTCAAGCTCCACGATCTCGTGTCTCAGGGAAACGGGTATTTCGTTCTTGCTGATGTCGTCTAAATCCAAGGACTCCTGGTCGCTGTAAAACTTGTCAACCTTGCTGAAGCTCGTGCCGCCCTGAACAATGTTTCTTCCACAGAGGGAGTTGATCAAAGTTGATCTCCCAACACCAGGCTTACCGGCTATAAGCATGTTGAAGACGATGGATCTTTTGAGTTGTTTTTTCTTTCTGAAGTCGCTGTTTACAGCTAGTATAGATGCCATGTTTTTTGATATAAGAAAGTGTTTGGTGATGTGATTATTATCTTAAGCCTTTATTAATGGTAAGATCAATGTATGTATGTGTGTGTGTTTTTTTCCCACCAAGACTAAAAATAATACGAAAAAATAAAAATCAAAACAAATGGAAAACGTAGCTGTTGTGTAATTTGTTTGAGTGGGTAAGGAGTAATTTTCCTCTTTGGGAAAGCTTAATATTCTGCTGAGACTGGAAAGACACGTGAACAGTTATCTGTTAAGTCCGAGATAAAACTATAATTTTTTAACTCCGGATACTAAAAAAAAATTTTTTTTAAAGAAAAATCCAACTATGGGAATTTGAAAAATGTACCCATTCAGTCATACAGTGATTAGCAATATATATAGCACGTATATTATAAAATTTACATCTATCTTGTAAAAAAAAATACAAATATACCTATAAAGCATACACACAATGTCTGGCTATATTGTTGACAACTCTTTGGTCGCTGCCAACGACCACTCTGCCAAGTCCGAGTTCAAGGACACCACTGTTTTACTGATCGACAACTACGACTCATTCACATGGAACATCTACGAGTACATCATCCAGCAGAACATCAAGTCCTGCGATGTCATCAGAAACGACAAGATCACCCTAGATGAAATTAGGGCCATGGATCCCGACATCATTGTCATTTCCCCCGGTCCTGGCCACCCCATAACCGACTCCGGTATCAGCTGTGATGTCATCAATGCGTTCAAGGGCATCAAGCCGATCTTTGGTGTCTGCATGGGCCAGGAGTGCATGATCCAGCTCTTTGGTGGTGATGTTGTCTATGCCGGTGAGATTGTCCATGGGAAGACATCAACCATCAAGCATGATCAGCTGGGCTGTTTCAAGAACATCTCCCAGGGCATCGCAGTCACCAGATACCACTCCCTGGCCGCTGAGAAGTCCACCATTCCAGAGTGCTTTGAAATCACAGCCTTGACTGAGGAAAGCAAAGTCATCATGGGGGTCAGACACAAGGAATACATCATCGAGGGTGTCCAGTTCCACCCCGAAAGTATCCTGACTGAACAGGGCCACTTGATGATCAGAAACATGCTGAGATACAAGGGGTACGGGACCTGGGATGCGTTCTACCAAGGTGAACACGTTGACCCAAGAGAAAACACCCCATCCCTGGAGGACCTGATGGATAACAAGAAGCATAGAGAATCCATTCTTGATGTCATTTTCCAGTCCAGAAAGGATGACTATGACGCTCTTCAAAGCACCCCGGGGTTGTCATTCAAGGACCTGGAATTGAACTATGAATTGATAGGCGCAAAGAAGTACAACAGAATAAACCTTTATGAAAAGTTAAAATCAGACAATGCCGAGGGATACCATGTGTTTGCTGAGATCAAGAGAGCCTCACCTTCAAAGGGTGACATCAACTCCAACTTGAACATCCTGGAACAGGCCAACAAGTACGCTAACGGCCATGCCACTGTCATCAGTTGCCTGACTGAGCCTAAGTGGTTCAAGGGTGACCTGCATGACCTGAGATCAATCGCTGACTTTTTGTCCCTGACCTATGGCAACAACAGACCGCTGGTGTTGAGAAAGGACTTCATCTTCTCCGAGTACCAGATACTGGAGGCCATAAACGCAGGTGCAGACACTGTCTTGCTGATTGTCAAGATGCTGTCTGACCAACAACTGATAAGACTGTACAAGTACTGTCTGCAGTACAACCTGGAACCGCTGGTGGAAGTCGCCAACTTGGACGAAATCAAAAAGACACTGGCTCTCATTCCTGAGGTGAAGGTCATCGGTATCAACAACAGAGACCTGCACACCTTCTCAGTCAACATGAACGTCTCAGTGGAAATCTCGAACTACTTGAACGAAATCAACAAGAAGCCTTATATCATTGCTCTGAGTGGGATTTTGAAGCCTGCAGACGCTGATATCTTCAAGTTCGACAAGTCCTGTATAAGCGGTTTCTTAGTCGGCGAGGGTTTAATGAGAACTGACAATGTTTCTGAATTCATTTCCCAGCTAAAGAAGTAAAAATTAAAAAAAATATAGTTGTTTGATTATTATATAATACCTTTCATCATAAATCCTTTCCTGTTCTGGAGTATTTGCTTGCTACGTGGTACCAGATGCCTTTGAACTGGTTGTCCTTGGTGACTCTGTTTTCAATCTGCAAGTTTTCCAGGGAAACAAACTTTGGCCAGTTGACAAACTGCATGCCGTTTTTGATACAGTATCTCAAACACATCACGATGGTCAACACAGAGACAGACATGATTGATGTGTTTTTCACATTGCCCACGGAACCATTGAATGGCTTCAAGAACGTGGTGACAAGCACCAGGGCGGAGATGTACAGCACAGATGGGATCACCTGGACCACAAACGGTCTTCTGTCCTCAAATGGGGACAGCGACGAGCTGTAGCTGTATGGCTTGAAGTTACCCAGGATCAAGTCATACCCATCCTGTCTCTGGCCGTCTTTGTAGTTGTTCTTCAAGTATCTGCTGATTGAGTTCTTCAAGTCCTGCAGGGCACCTTGTTTGGTTCTCTTTCCTGTTCTTGTGAAGTCAGTCTTCAGGGCCCCTGTTCCTGAGTAGGACAGGGAAACAAAGTCTGCATTGTCAGCCCATAGGTTCTGGAAATCATACAGGAACTCCTTGTCCTCCTTCCAGGTCATTGGGAAGTTCAGGATGTTTCCATCGTGGGAAAGTGGCAGTCCCAACAGGGTTGTCAACTGCTTTTGTAGCTGCCAGCCAGCCAACACAGACTGAACAACATTGGTTCTGTCCAAACAGTCCATACAGTTGGATCTGACTATGTTATCTTGCAGCTGGTCAACTGTTTGTGTCTTGATGTCGTATTGGAAGTAAGTGTTTTCCTTCTCGT
>ERZ794949.459-NODE-459-length-12945-cov-4.408534_pt1 | contig 12945 bp, 11 predicted proteins | sample MGYA00511363_ERZ794949 | MGnify/ENA primary metagenome ERZ794949 (study PRJEB30137, sample SAMN04331402) | food metagenome | isolation source: T1 must sample point D1 replicate B | place: Australia: South Australia ...
AAAAAGGCCCAGATCTCTGATTTAGCCTGGTACGGATATTGGGAGGGAATCAAAAGGTCTGGATCTCTGATTTAGCCTGGTACGGATATTGGAACGGGGTCACCAGTTTTACAGTCTTATGCCACATTGAATATCTTTAATGTATCACTCCAAGCCACCTGATTAATTCTTCATAGAGGAAGAAAAAACCCTGAAACGGAGGAAGATACCAAAGTTAAAAATAAAAAATATAAGATTTAAATATTAAAAACATTAAAAATACCATACAGCACCCTAATACTTATTTAAAAAAAACCCAAAAATACTATTCTTCCTTATTAATTTTATTTTAATCGATAGAGTTAAAAATCGGCGATCCATTCCTGTAAGCTTGATTAACTTAGGTAGTTTCCTTGGGAGGGGCATAAGCATAAATGTTAACGCGTTAGATATGGTATGCCATCCGCTTTGCTCCTGAAAATAAAAAGCGGAGTCCTCACAACACATAAGATTTAAATTCACCTTATTAACTCGCCTCATTGCAATCTGTTGTGCAAGGTAGACTAAGAGATATTCAGGGCTATTAATGTTCTGCCTTATAACATCATAATCACTACGCGATGAAATCAATTTAAAATAATCTTCACTTCCTAAATGAGCTAAAGGTAACAATTCTTCCAGCCATGCTGTTATGAACCTGTTATTTTCTGAAGCACATAAAAACCATGATTCAATTACGGGGAAATTATAATCTATAGTTGACCTGTCTCTATAAAAAGCGATAAGGTCATAACCTTTCAAATCATGAACCCATGAGAAACTTTCATATACAAGAATAGTAGAGTCAACCCATATCCCTCCAAATTTTTTTAAAAGCAATAGCCTAATTAGATCACTCTTATTAGCCGCCGGCATTTCACCAGTAATATCTAATTCATCAGATAGGAAATTCTTAATAGTAATAGGATCTAGGAGTCTAACTTCATGATCGGGATTAAACTCCTGAACTTTAGCCATGATAATATTAACATAGGAAGGTTTTTCGATAGCATCCCAGTAACTCCATATTATTTTAGGTATTACATTAGAAATAAAAGGCTGTGTAGATGGGCTTATTTTATTATCAATGATACGGATGGAACTTTCCTGATAGTCACCTATATCACTTTTCCTTAATCCCGCCAAAACCAAAAAATAACTGAGAAGGAATTGCACATTCCTTATATACTTAGAAATATTTTTAAAATTCATAAAAGAGACCTATTTCAATAAAGACAACCAAATATCTTTAATTTTACCCGGCTCATAATTTTCAATGCCATAGAAGGCATTACTTTTCAGTGAACTAAGAGACTTTTGATCATGTGTGATTTTCGTCAATGTTTTCACATATGAGCTGATATTATTCATCGGAATAAGATGCCCATCAATACCTTCAGTAATAATCTCCTTTGGTCCTGTAGGGCAATCAAATGCCACTAATGGGAGCCCCCATGATTTAGCTTCAAGAAGAACTAATGGTAAACCTTCATATCGTGAGGTCATAAGAAATAGATCTGATTTTGAGTATAATTCATCGACATTGTTAATACGTCCGAGTAGAAATATAGAATCAGAAACTCCATTTTCTTTTATCTTATTAATCAAATAATCTTTAAGACTACCATCACCAGCAATATTCAACACCCAACCATCAGATGAATCATTTTTTTTAAACTCACTCCATATATCTATTAACAAATCGAAGCCCTTCTGATACTCCAACCGCCCAATAGCCAATGCTCTCTTCCCATTCCCCTCCCCAACTCTGGCCTTAGGAAATATTGGGTTAGGTATTTTCAAAACATGACACCCTTTATTTTTCAATCTAACTCTATCAGAGTCAGTTAATACTACAACTCTATCATAGTATTTAAGAAACACATATTTCAGCCCTCTCAAATATGGTTTGTAAGAAGATAAAGACACATGTTCACAAGAAATAACCTTAGCGCTACTTTTTAATTTAAATAAAAATGATAGAAATGGAAAAAAAACACTCAATTTACCCATTGAAATGAGAAATATATAATCATAATTATTTTTCTTTAGTGAACTCACAATGCAGAGGTACTTGAGTTTTTTATTTGAAAAAGAATAAATACGTTGAACATTGGTATACGGGTAAAAAGTCTCCCCATCACCTTCAAAAGAGTAAATGTCAATACTATTACCCCCGGAGAAACATTCAGTCATAAAATTACATATATTTTCCGTCCCAGCATACGAATAGGCATCTTTTATAACAATCGCGATCCTTCTCATTTTGACACCTTCACTTTGAATTTGATAGCATTCCAAATATAGAAAAAGAAGTAATAATTAATAATGAGACGCTTTCCAGGGAAGATAAACTTTAATACATTGAGATGCCAAAGCGCCGCCCTAAACTTATTTGAAGATAAAGAACCACCCATTTCATAGTAATTAACTAGTAGATAGGGCACAATAGTCATCTTTTCATATTTCGATAACAGTTGATAGATGAAAAGGAAATCTTCATGCCCTATTTTTTCAAATTCTGGAACATATTCCCCTCTAAGAAAACATAAGGATGACAAACAAACACGAAATTTTTTCTTAATAAAATTATTTCGACTTAAAGAATCAAAACCAGCTCTCACCGGATATTTATTGTTAGATATATAATTATAATCTGAAATCACTATAGAAGCTCCAGCTTTAATAGCTGCCAGTTGCGCCTGCAGTTTTTCAGGCATCCACTCATCATCACTGTCAATGAATGAAATTATTTCCTCTTGAGATTTACTTATTCCTAAATTCCTGGAATAAGAAACACCCTGGTTCTTATCATTATTAATGACAGTTATATTTTTATGTTTTCTGTAGGTGTTTATTAATTGTAATGTATTATCAGAGGAATGATCGTTAATTATGTATAGATGCCAGCCAGTGAATGATTGTTCAATTACTGATTCAATAGCTCTGACTATTGTTGACGCCCCATTATATACAGGCAAAATTATTGAAAATTTCAACATTAATCCTTTTATTCAATGTGAGAAATTATTTGTTGCTTATACTCTATATCTTCCATCATTTCTTCATTACAAATAACACCTGCTTCATTGACATTCTTACCAAGAATATTTACTTTACTCTTAGCTGAAATATTCATCCATTCATACTCTATATCAATGTGTCCTGTATCAATAGCTCTAATCCCACTACAACTCAGGTCATAAGAAAGAAGAGTAGCTGTTGGACCTAAGGAGATAAGAATAATATCAAATTCAGTACCAAATTTTAAAACCGCATCAATAATCTTATTATAAATGGAAAAAGCATTTTTATTAACAGTGGTAATCCTACTAATCGATGAAGCCGTTGATAGTAAATCATTACCAACACCTAACCTAGTTCCTTTACCTTCAACTATTAATATCTTTCTATTATTAATCAACTTTTTAAATTTATCGAATATTATTTTTGCATTATTTTTTTTTACGTAATCATGGTAAGGCCGTGTAACTGATGTGTTACCATAAAAATAATCATTATGTAGATATTTTTTATATTTTGAATAGTGAAAAGATTTATGGAAAAACCAAAACAGTGATGATCCAAAAATCATTTTGTCTTTATTTAGAAACGAATCAGGGAGTGCTACTAAGCAATTTTTATTTTTTGGACAATTTTCCAAAACAGAAATAAGTCGTGTCGAGAGATTTTCATTGTAATCTTGAAAGCCAATATTTTTGAAAGTTAACATTTCTAACTCACCATCACCAAACCTTGCCAGTGAAAGATGGTCATTCTCTATTAGCTTATCGATAGTATCTGCTTTTGACATTACGTTAACAGATGATAAGCCAACGATAGCAGCTGGATAACGAATTGATGCAAATAGCAATTTGAAAGGAAATCTTATTTTCCTAATGAATTTATTCATATATGCTCCATGTTATTGACAGGAATTACTTCTTAAGATAAATCAGAAAATATAAAAAAAAAGGTAGCTTGCAAATCAATAACTTTATTTTTTCATTTCTGTTCATCAAGCTAAAAACTTTTTTATCGAATGAAATATTTTTAATCACCTTGATGATTTTTATAATCTGGTCTTTCGTAACTTTCTTGTCACTCAAAGCAGAAAAAATTAATTGTAATTTAAGCGTAAGTATTCTTTTTTCTTTTCCTGGAAAGAAATCAGTCGAGACTAATTTACTTTCAATTGCGATGTAATTATTTAAGATTTCCTTTTCTCGTAACTCGATGTCAGGAAATGATGATTTCATTTTAGATAATGAACCTTCGCTATCAGAATAAACATACGCACTCCCTTCGTAAATATAACATGATTCATTAAAGTTAAAGAACCTCATATTAAAAATAAGATCCTCACTCATTTTTAGGTTTTCAGGAAATGAAATATTATTGTTTTCTATGACACTTCTCCGATAGAACTTGTTATGTAAATAACCCAAGTAATCACTTGAATCAAGGCATTCAATGACATACCTCAGTGCATTATTTTTATAAAAACCACTCAACGTTAATTCATTGACAGCAGAGGAGTGAATTTCACCTATATACAAATCAGCTAGCTCTTGATTATTGGCGTTATTAAAAAGCCTTATATAATTACTTTCAACCAAGTCATCGGAATCAATAAATGCCAGAAAATCTCCTGAAGCCTTAGATATTGCAAAATTTCTTGCGTAGCTAACACCGCGATTATCTCCCGTAAATATCTTTAATGGGAAATTACTATATCTTTTAAAACTCTCAACTTTGATTAAAGTATCGTCTAGGCTACCATCATCATAAACTATAACCTCAAAATTATTATCACTTTGTTTATTAAGGCTACAAAGACAATCTTCAATAGTATTTGAAGCATTATATGCTGGGATAATTACACTAACAAGAGGCATTTACTTATTTCTCTCCTCATGAAAATTCCTTTTAATTATTTTCTTTAGATAGTTAAGATCAAATAATTTAATTTGGCTAATGTAAATTATTTTGTTTTTAAAAAAATAATTCATTATTGTACATGAAAATAACTCGGTGAGCATTACACTCAAAGCTCCGCCTTCCATTCCGTACAATGGCACCAATATGACTGAAGATAAGAAACAGAAAGCAAGGACAAATGATGATTTTTTTATAATATATTTCTGTCCGCCATGCTTTATAACAAATCTATCTACTATACTGCTTAACACTCCAAACATTGTTGCAAAACTCAAATAAAGCATAGGTTTTTCGGCAAGCAAATAATCCTTTCCGTAAAGAAGTTCTATTCCAAATCCAGAGAATAAATAAATAAACATTATTATTAAGAGAGATATTAGTATAGTAACAAGATGTAGGAATACGAACTTTTCAATTAGTGATTCTTGATTTTTCTCTGCAAAAAAACCAGGATATAAAGACGACAATATGGCATTAGGTATAAAAGACCAAGCATTGGATAAAGTTAAAGCTACTGCAAAAATACCTGCAAACTTTACATCCATAAAAAAAGTTATAGAGAACTGATTGAGTCTCGTATAGATACCAACAGCTATAACTGAATAAATTATTGCCATCCCTGATGACAATGTAAAGGCCATATAGTTTTTCAATGCTTTTTTTGAAGGCTTGAATTTTATTCTGGTTGTCTTATGAAAATATAAAAGTTTTAAGACGAATGGAATCAGAGTTGTAATAACTATAGGGATAGACAAATAAGTAACCTGCAAATGTTGGTGAGTTATAACAAACCTTAACAACAGTCCTAAAATAACCCCACACAAATTGCAAACAACATTTATCTTAGCCTTTATCTTGGCCTCATTATAAATATTAATTAAATCAATTGATGAAAAGTAACATGCTATCGCTGAAGCAAAAAGAAATATTTTATCAGTCTCCCCCAACTTATGTTGCATAACAACAACTATCAATGCTGAAACAACTAAATAGATAATAGATATTAACAAAAAAGCAGAAAATAAAAGTTTAATACCTGACTTTTCATTTTCAGAAATTCTTTTCAGCAAGGTGACATCAGTACCCATCATCGAGATCGATTGTACAAATTGGAATACAATCATTGATAATGATATAACACCAAATGTTGAAGGGCCAACATATTTAGCGACATAGGACGTAACAAAAACAAGTCCAATAATTGAAATGAATTTCTCAGCGAAAATCCATAATGAATTTTTTAATCTACTCATCATTTTATCATTAACCACTTGCTAAATAAGCTTTTTTATATAAAAAACAATGACTGATAATAGCCTCGGGAACAAATAAAAAAGAAAGAATAAAGGCTCCTCATTAGATTTAATACAGATTTTACCCCCACGGTATTCTTTATAAATAGCTTTATATTTATCCAACAATTCATTCTTTTTATTTACAGGTAAGCTCTTACTACCTAAGGCCTTGACTGAATAGGTAATTAATAATTTTAAATAAAGATAACTATATGACGAAAAGTTGCTTTCTTTGATACAATACTTCATCCGTTCAAAAGCATCGATAAACGTCAATTGCTTTAGGTTTATTTCAGATCTAGTTGCAGAACCTGACGATTCAGTATAATTATAAATACGTTCAGGTATATATATAACCTCTGACATATTCGAAAGGGAGACATACTCAACAACAAATAATAAATCCTCGAAAGAAAATACATCCTCATGAAAAAAAATCGAATTTTTTTTTATTTTATCGGATAAGAAAAGTTTATCGCAAACACCATGCCTTGGTCTTTCCTTAACTAAATTATCTATTCCCTCCTGTACATTAAAATTTAGAACTTTATTCTCCAAATTACTTTTCCCGGGCAATGAATTACCAAAATCATTATAGTGTTGAGAATTACCAACAACTAAAGCAGTTTTTGCACTAAAATATTTAACCATTGTATATAAAGATAATGGTGGTAAGAAATCATCAGCATCAACAAATCTTATAAATTTACCCGTGGAATTTTTTATCCCAACATTTCTGGCTTTAGATACTCCACTATTTTCCTGAGAAATTATTTTACTGCACCTACCATTCAAAATATTTTTTATAATATGAAGGGAGTTATCGCTCGATCCATCGTCGATAACAATAATTTCTAATTCAACTTGTCTTTGGGAAATAATACTACTAAGGCACCGTTCGATATACTTCTCCGCATTATAAACTGGCACTATAACCGTAATCAACTCATTCATATTTAGTATCCATAAACCTAAAAAAGATCAAAGTATGGCGATATATCATATCCTGTTATCGATTGCACAGATAATACAGTATTGTATAACAAGTAATATGTCACCACTCCGAAAAGAAATAACATCCCTAAATACTTATTCTTTATCTTATATATAATTAGAGATAGTACAATTGGTTCTACTTGGAGGAATAAGTTTCCAACTCTACCTCCAATTATTGAGAAGTCAGAGAAAGTCACCCTCACTGACGCACCTATTGCATAAAATACAATCAACCCATAAGCTATTCTATTCTCATTAGAAACTTTCTTTCCATCAAAAACGAAATACACATACAAGCATATAAAAACAATATTTTTTATGTTCCCGAGAGAAAACACTGGTATTACCGTATCAAATTCAGTCCCTTCATAACTGTTGACTCTGCCAGCTAAATTTGAAAATAAACTTACATGATCTAATATCAGGCTTTTCCCCCCGATAATACCTATCGGTATGGCCGCTAAGAACATATAAATTGGTATATATTTATTCCTTGGAAAAAAAATAAAAGGAATAAAAAGAAGCAATGCATATCCCGTCGAATGCGATTGTGAACTCAATATCAGGAAAGCTATAGCATAAAACCACCTCCTTTCTAAAAGGAATAATATTGATAGCATACCAAATGCACTGCTGAGTCCAAACCTTATTTGATTCATATCCTTATTTATAAACAAATGTGCTGAATATATACTTAAAGATACCAGTATCAGGTTAGATGCTTTCTTGTAGGTTATTGCATTTATAGAAACTGAGATTAAAGCGATAATAAAAATAAAAACATAACCATTTCTTGTAAAAGATGATATAAGATATGCAAGATAGAGGAAAAATGACTCATAACGATAATCATTTTTGACCTGATCAAAATCAAACAGCCCCATACCTGGAGATGCTTGATTAAAAAAGTCAATATATTGATGATCATCTATGCCTGAGTTAATACCTCTAACTCCCGCGAATACAATCATAGAAATAGTCATCATTATGAAGAAATAGAGTGTTATTAACTTACTATTTCTTCCTGGCTGATCTTTATTATTAATTTCAAAAAAAGCCAAAAACATTATACAATAAGAAATAATCCAATAATATATCATACTATTACCTCAGTACGCCCCATCTCTTTTCAAAACTACACCTACAGTTTTAAACAAGATTGCTATATCATTCCACATCGACCAGTTTTTCACATACCAGGCATCAAAGTAGACCCGGGTTTCATAATCGACATCACTTCGCCCGCTCACCTGCCATAGCCCTGTCATACCGGGTTTGCTCATCAGATAATAATCGACCTGATCGTGATAACGTTCCAGTTCTTCCTGAATAATCGGCCGCGGGCCGACCAGGCTCATTTCACCCTTGAGTACATTAAACAACTGTGGCAGTTCATCCATACTGGTACGACGTAATATATCGCCGATGCGGGTAATGCGAGGATCATTTTTCAGTTTAAAGGTCGCGTCCCACTCTGTTTTCGCCTCAGGATCGGTAGCCAGCAGTTGTTCCAGCAGTTCTTTCGAGTTCACTGCCATCGAACGGAACTTCAGGCATTTGAAAGGCTTGCCGTGTTTACCGATACGCTCATGACCATAAATTGCCGGGCCGCCATCCTTTTTTACTTTACTGCGGATATAAAGCAGTACCGGGGATAACAACGCGATAATCGCCAGCGATGCACCGATATCAAAAGCACGTTTAACAAAACGAGATGACCATTTTGCCAGGTTCTGATGTACACGGAAGATCATTACTTCGTGGCTAAAGATAAAAGACATATCCGTGCTGTCCAGCGGCATACCCCGCAGTGTCGGGATCACCGAGACATAGCGGTAGCCTTTAATCATCAGCTCGCGTAACCAGGTATTGCGTAACTTGCTCTGGTGGTTCTCGACGGCTACGATAAACTGCATCCGTTTATCCACCTCTTTGCCCAGCCAGTCACTTTTATGGTGCAGCAGCGGTATTCCCTGTAATTCATTCTTATCAATCAGTGTCGGGTCGCTGTTTATAAAAGCGGTAACCCGCAACCCCATATTGGCTTCACTACTGATTGCCTGCCAGGCATCGATCGCATTTTTTTCGCTACCGATAATGATGGTATCCCGCTGCCAAAGTCCTGCTTTGTTTAGCAGTTTTTTAGTCAGCATCCGTAATGCCGGCACCATGATCAGGATCAGTATCCAGGTCAGTACCCAGAGATAACGGGAGAAATACCACTTAGCGAAAGCGACAATAGCAATTTCAAATACTGCGAAGATAATCAGTGTGCGCAATATCTCTTTCAGCTCAAACCAGAACGTCTTGCGGTAAAAGTAATGACGTAACCGAAAGGCAAACCAGCCAATACAGCATACGGCCAGTCCCCAGTGCAGGTTAATCCAGCCTTCAGTCGGTATTTCCGGAATACGCTGCGGAAAATGGCTTAGAGCCAGTTGTAAAATTCCCTTAGCGATATAGATTGCCAGGGTAAATCCAATAAAATCAGACAAGATCAGCATTATACTGACCCAAAAATTACGTGTTACGCGCGTCATGTTTTCCTCACCAGTATCCCGTAACCGGGGGTTATAATAAAAGAAAGTTTAAAGAATTCAGTAAACTGGCCGGAAGAATTTCTTGTTTATAATAAGTGGCCCGCTAAGCGGGCCACTTATACTACTTGTTATTTTCGTAAGAATAGCCGTAATGGCTATAGCCATAGCCGTAATAGCTACTGGCCTTTTTAATAACACCGTTCAGAATACAGCCCTTAATTTCTATCCCGCTTTGTTCAAAGCGTCTGACACTGACTTCCATCTCTTTCGCAGTGTTCTGCTCGAAACGGGCCACCAGCAGGGTGGTGCCGGCATAACGGCCGATGATTGCGGCATCCGTTACCGCCAGTATTGGCGGAGTATCTACCAGTACCAGATCGTAATTCTGACTCGCCCACTCGATCAGTTGCTGAAAACGTGAATGCATCAGCAGCTCTGCCGGGTTTGGCGGGTTAGCACCGCGGGAGATAAAATCAAACCCTGCCGCCGCTACCGGTTTAATCGCCTGCTGTACCGTGGATTTACCGGAAAGAATATCCGACAGCCCATGCTCCGTACTGTGGTGGAAAATCTGATGGGCATAACCCTTACGCATATCTGCATCGATAAACAGTACCTTCTGACCACTTTGGGCTATCACAGCCGCCAGGTTTGTTGTAACAAAGGTTTTACCGGCATTCGGGCTGGCACCGGAAATCATCAGAACATTGTTACCGGCCTCCATCATGGCAAAATGCAGGCTGGTACGCAGGCTGCGTACCGCCTCGATAGCCAGGTCGGCCGGATTATCCACCGCCAGGAAGCTGGTGTTCTCCTGCTTTTTCCCTTTTATCTTCAGTGAGCGTTTCGGGGTCTGGCGTGCCATCCATTCGGAGACCGGTACGCTGGCATACACGTTAATACCCAGCTCTTCCAACTGTTCCGGTGATTCAATACCACGACGCAGGAATACCCGTAATAACACCAATCCGACAGAGATGAATGCTCCCAGAATAATCCCGATAATTACAGTCAACATTTTCTGTGGTTTAACGGGTTTAGGCTGCGTGATTGCGCTATCAACAATACGGACATTCCCGATGGCACTATTTTTGGCGATATTTAGTTCCTGCTGACGATTCAGCAACTGCATATATACGGCCTGACCAGATTGAACATCCCGGCTCAATTGCAAGACTTGTTGCTGGGCCGCTGGCATTTTAGAGACCTGTTGATTTAAAAGATTTTTTTCTTTTTCCAGAGTATTTCTTTTTTCTAACAAGGCTTTGTAGGTTGGATGATCTTTTGTATACAGCTGGGAAATTTCTGCTTCGCGGAAGGTTAATTCATTCAGCTGATTATTTACATTCACAATCTGGTTCAAAGTAGATTGCGTCTGCATATTCAAATCAACAGAATCGCTTCGTTTACGATAAGCACTCAGTTTATCTTCAGCATTATCCAGCTGGGCACGCACCTGGGGTAATTGTTCGTTCAGAAATTGTAGGCTCTTACTATCTTGTGCCGCCTGCAAATCAATATTCTGCGCCAGATAATTATCACTGATACTTTGTAATATTTTTTGGATTAGTTTGGGGTCGCTGCCTGTCAGAGTCAGGTTCAGCATTCCAGTATCTTTGCCTTGCTCAGCCGCAATAAATGACTGCTTAAGATTATTAATCGCATCCAGCCAGGTAATATAGCTAACCGTAAACTCCGTGCCCGGAGCTGCCTGCAGATCGTTGATCAGCAATGACAGGCCCTTGGCTTCCAGCAACTGACCGATATGGCCCTGCAGATGATAGCCTCCGCCGGTTAAGCGATAATTACCATTCTCTTCGGCGGTCAGGGTCAGGGGAGGGACTTTACCTTTCTGTTCTGCCACATAGATGCGGCCTACAGAGACTCTCCCTGGCTGATGGCCGGTCAATCGGGCCCAGCCCCGGCCAAAGACCGGGAAATATTTCTGTGTGACCTGGGCCTGTAAATTAAGGTCATCGACCGTCTTACCAAGAATCATCCTCGACTCAAGGAGAATAACTTCGGGGGCTGATTCCGGCTGACTGTCCGGCAGCATCTGACTTAAACTACTTATCAGTGAATTGCCCTGCTTTTGCTCGACCTGAACCAGCGCGTTGGCCTGATAGACCGGAGTGGCAAATAATGCATAAAGAATGGCCAGCACGGTAAACAGTGCGGTAATACTGATAATCAGTTTACGGTGGTCAATCAGCTCACCTATCAGGCGGCCCAGATCGATTTCATCGCTGTCCGGCGAAGCCGGCTTATTTGTTAAAGAAGGAGACATGCATTTACTTCCTAAAGTTATCCGCCCAGCTTGCGGGTCCATTCCGTGGCGGACTGGTCCAGTAGCTGATACACAAATTCAAACGCTTCCATACTCTGGCGATACGGATCCGGGATCTCTTTATTCCCCAGCCAGTGGCCGAACAACAGGGTTTTCCCCCGGGCTTCCGGGGCAATTTTTGTCACCTGTTCAATATGGTGTTTTTCCATCACCAGGATCAGGTCATACTGACGGCCCAGTTTACCGGTGAATTGCTGGCCTTTATGACCATCAAGAGAAAGACCATGCTTTTCCGAAACCCCGATGGCCGAGGCATCTGCCGCATGATCTACTAACGCCCCTACCCCTGCCGAGTCTATTTTCTTGCCGGGTAAAGCACGGCGCAGTAACCGCTCACCTATCGGTGAACGGCAGATATTCCCGGTACATACCACTAAAATTGAATTAAACATTAATTTGGCCAGGTTTTGATATATCGAACAGTTTCGGTCAGGTCATGTACTCCGGTAATGGTCGGTACCAGCTGGGAGATCACGCGGTTCCAGCGTACGATTGGAGCCGTGGTCACATACACAATATCGTATGGCTGCAGCTGGAACTCGGTAGACAGCACCATCGTTGAAGCATCTTTCGCATTTAATTGATAGATATTGGCAATACGCCCGCCTTTGTCTTTCGGGATCTGGCGAATAACGAAAATCCCGGAAGCGTCGGCATACTGCTGATTGATACCCTGGGCATTACCTAATGCTTCCGCCAGGGTCATACCGCTGCGATCCATTTTCAGGGTGCTTTGCTGCCCGACTTCACCCATCACAAACACTTTCTGATCATCATTGCGCGGGACAAATAAAATATCGCCAGGGTA